>Ga0126342_10003559_pt1 | contig 25820 bp, 24 predicted proteins | sample Cyp1metagenome_FD_92528 | JGI IMG/M metagenome (GOLD analysis project Ga0126342, IMG submission 92528) | Coral microbial communities from Lord Howe Island, Old Settlement Bay, Australia - Cyphastrea 1 metagenome | ecosystem: Host-associated > Invertebrates > Cnidaria > Coral ... | reverse complement strand
GTTTGAGCCTCCAACATGTCTCGTCTCGATTCTTTGGTTTTCTTGTGGCATCGCCGTGTCTATGGGGGAAGCTGCAAAACCTCTCCTTTTCCACGGTCTCCAAACCGGTTGTAATGTCATTTTCCGTGGCACGCGCGGCACTTCGTGATATTCTTACGTGTCTGCAAAAGTGTCGAAAGCCGTTTAGTGTGGCAAGAGCAGTACTTTTGTGCCGTTGTCAGAAGATGAGTTGCATTTTTCGTGGCAGGCAAAGCACTTTTGAGGTGTGCTGTTGCATGTTTTTGAAAATCGCATTGTCAGGATTGCGTCAAGTGGTGACAACGTGCAAATCGCGTGGCAGGCGTGGCATGTTGTGACATGCGATGACACTTCACACTCCACACTTTACACTTTACACACTATACACTCTACACTCCATGCTATACACCCTACACTCCACACTCTACACTCCACACTTTACACTCCACACTTGACACTCCACACTTTACACTTTACACTCCACACGCCACACTTTACACTCCAACTTTACACTCCACACTCCACACTCCACACTTTGCACTTTACACTCCACATTTGACACTCCACACTTTACACTTTACACTCCACACTCCACACTTTACACTTCACACTCCACACTCTACACTTTACAGTCCACACTTTACACTCTAGACATTAAGATCCACACTCCACACTCTACACTCGACACTCCACACTTTACACTCCACACTTTACACTCCGCACCACTTTACACTTTACTCTCCACACTTTACACTCCACACTTTGCACTTTGCACCTCACACTTTACACGCCACACTTTACACTTTACACTGCACACTCTACACTCCACACTCAAAACTTTACACTTTACACTGCGCACTCTACACTTTACACTCCACACGCCACACTCCACACTTTACACTCCACACTCTACACTCCAAACTCCGCACTTTACACTTTACACTTTACAAGTCGCACTCTACACTCCACACTTGACACTCCACACTTTACACTCCACACTCCAAACTTTACACTTTACACTCTTCACTTGACACTCCACACTCTAAACTCCACACTGTCACTCCACACTTTACACTTTACAATCCACACTTTAGACTCCACACTTTACACTTTACACTCCACACTTTACACTTCAAACTCCTCACTTTACACTTTACACTCTACACTCTACACTTTACACTCCACACTCTAAACTCCACACTTACACTCCACACTTTACACTTTACAATCCACACTTTACACTCCACACTCCACACTCTACACTCCACACTTTACACTTTGCACTCCACACTCTACACTCCACACTTTATACTCCACACTCCACACTTTACACTCTTTGCTCTACACTTTACAATCCGCACTCCACACTCCACACTCCACACTTTACACTTTGCACTCCACACTTTACACTTTACTTCCACAATCCGCACTCCACGCTCCACACTCTACACTCCACACCGTTCACACCTTACACTTTACACTGTACACTCTACACGTCGCACTCCACACTCTGCACGCTACACTCCACACTTTACATTTTACACTCCACACTCTACACTTTACACTCCACAATCCCCACTTCACACTCTACACACTACATTCCCCATTGAACATCTTCACACCCCACACTTTGCACTCCACCCTCTTCCGGATTCCACAGTCTACAGTGCACTGGTACGGTAACAGGGGAAACATGTACAAGACTATTCAATCCACTTGTTGCACAAAAGGTTTTACGTGACTGCATTCGGGTGCGTGGGCTGCATCTTGTTTTTTCTGTTTTTCCGCAACCTCTTTGCTCATTCACCAGGCCAGGTCAGGAAATGCTGCGAGTCACAGTCGCTCGCCTCTGCTTTGAGACTATGCTGCACCGTACCACTGGGAGGGCGTTCAGTGATTCTGAATCTTCCGCGTGGACGTGCTCACAGACTTTTTGCCCAACAGCATTTTACCCATGACAGAACTGGGGGGACCAGCCGCACTCCGGCACACCACGGGGGTATGTCCGGAATCGGACTTAGCTTCTGCCCATGGAGGCCTTGTGGAGCTGTTCCGGGTGTTTGTTCATTAAGTGTTGAAATGCAATCGGTGCGACAAGAGGCATTTGTCGTTCTGGCCAGGCAAAACCTCTGGCAACAGCGATTTGAACAAGATCAACCGTTTTCGACATTGAGCCAAAAAAACTCTAGAACGCAGTCACTCCTCCTGAAACTGCCGCTCTTGTTCAAGAGCCTTCTGTTGCAATGCCAGCAGTTCCTGAAGGAAATGCAAACCAACAAGTCAAGTCTTAAAACGCTAGATATGTGATATGATATGATATGGTATGATATGATATGACATCGTACGACATGATCCGTATATGCATATATGTATAGGTAGACATATATTGTATGTAAGATGTATGTATGTGTATACAAAAAATATATAGAAATTATAAACACATATACACCTGGTTATACGTGTACATACATGTATATATATGTATATATATATACATATATATATATGTATATATATATATGTATATATATATATACACATACATATAAATATACATTTATATATGTATACCAGTATGATATGACATGTGGGTGAGTGTAATACATGTTGATCATGTTGAGACATCTGGAAACATGTTCGAAAGAAATCATATTGTAATTATTGTGCAATTAATTACTGTTGGCAATAACACAAGTTGGGCTCAAAGTCATAGCATTCGGATTTACGTAATGAAATGTCGACGCATGTCGATTCTGCTTTGTGCGGCCCCATGGCTGTGTCACTCCTTTTGGGTCTCTTCGAAGCGGAGTCGCCAGTGTTCTGCAGGAAGACCTGTGGTGCAATGTAGCAAAATGATGTAAAATGAACAAAGGATTGCAAGGTAATACAAAGCAATACCATGGGATTCAAGGCCTGAAGGAGTCTGAAGATGTTTGACGTTTTTCAATTTTTTCATTGATCTCATTGGAAATCATAGAACCTTTTAAAGTGTGAATGCTTATGAATGCTAGGTGCTCCGCGAAGAGGGGCTGACTTGGATTTGCCCAGCTCAGCTGCCTAGAGCATGCTCAGACCATCTGGCTCAAAAATCTCAAAACAGTGTGTTGACATGTGTTGGATTTATATAAATATTTTTAAATATTGTTAGATTGGTTTGATTTTTGTCGTGTGTTTGTTGAGGGCAAACAATTGGAATGGGGGCTCATTTGGTGTATGTGGCAAGTTACAGTGTACCTGCGAATGGACTGTCATGGGATGATGGATGGACCAAAGGAATCCAAAGGATTCACATTCTTGAACAAAAAACATATCTTCCTCACCTCTTCGACTGTTAAGTCTCGACAAGCCAATGTGTCGTTGAAGCCACCCGTGACCAGCACCCTGGGTTTCACAAACAAATCAAGAGCAGCAAGAACCAGCAAACCGACTCGAGCTAGGATGCTGTCAACGGCTTTCAATCACATTGATGAGGTCTGAAATCGAGCAAGTCAAAGCAAACTTCGGCGCAGAAGCACCGAGCATTAGGCTCTCTGGTGTTGGATCCAACCTGATCCGCACCAGTCAGTACCACACAGGCTTCCTAAAACTCAAGGCCTGATTAAACATATTTAACATTATTTAACATTTTAACTATATTTAACTTGCTTCACAAGCATTCAGTGAAAACAACCAGGATCTCACAAAGTCTTTGAGCCCACGTGGTTTGAAAAACAACATAGCTACAGTACTGTCAAGTTGAAAGCATCACACAAAATCTGGAACGGATGACACTTGCACAAAAAACCTATGCGTGCACTGCAACTGACGCGCACCTCAACCTCTAGCTGTCGAAATTTGCCACTTTCCCACTCATGGTCATGTTGTGGATTTCTCCGCACCTGATCAAGCCCATTCCGAGAGTAAATATACGTGATGAGCTTTGGACGCTTTGGATGCTTTGGTGTAGATGCGCACATATCTTACACTATCTTGCTAGTCTTGCTGATGCATACTGCTGAAGCTTGTGGCAGGGTTCCAAATGCCTTTTCATGGGAGTTCTGACACTTACAGTATGCAACAGATCGCCGTTTGAACAGTGCGTGGGAAGAGTCATCTTAAAACAGCATCAGGCGGAGTCCCTGACATTCGCAGGGACTGAGGCCGTGGCAAATTTGAATTCAAGCTGCTGGTGCTGTTGCTGTTCCCTTGGTTCCACACCGGTCCATTGTGGCATATCGCACGCATTCGCACACAATTTATTCAATGCTTTGTGCTGAGGGCTTGTCTTGACAGGAATTTCGATGGGTGACGTGGTGACCCAAGCCTTTTCAAAGTGCAACATTGAACAAATCCCTCGTGCTCTCTCTTGGTCGCATCATCTCGCGCTCTCTTGGCCATAGCGCAGCATTGTGTGTGTGCATGTGTGTGTGTGTCAAAACTAGTACTTTCAATACCATCATGCTTCGGCTAGAGCAAACATGAGCAAACAAAGAAATTTCAATCCTTGAAATAACGAACAAAATCATACAAAATCCATGTTTTCCTGCCCGGAATGCGAAAGGAATACAACAATTGTGACTCTTTTCAAAATGTGTCAAACTGTTCGAACATTCGTCCCTGAACGGGGTCTTGAACTGACCTCGCCATTCCATTCGAGTTCTGGCGCTATGTTCGGATTCCACCAGCCCATCTCCTGAAAAAGGAATCCAAACAAGATAGCAAAGGAACAAACTCCTTCCAGAATGTGCGCTTGGGGGTAATGCTACACTGTCTGGTACAGCAGCGCAATGTATTTCACGCATTTTCACGCTTATATAGCTATGCTTGGCTTTCAAATTTGTTCATCGGTTGGCCATGCTTGACCTTCACACGTGGACAAGCACACACATATAGAGACAAGGCAATATCAGTGCCTCACATTTGGATACATTTGGATACATCTGGCATGTGTCAAAGCTCCCTGAAGCTGCAAAGTGCCGACGTCGTCGCATTGGAAAACCTCTTGAAGAATTGACGAATAGATGCTACTGATTGCTACTGGACTCGTTGCAACATCCGGCTGTTCAAGTTTCTCTTGGTCGCTGTGACTTTGGGCGCTGGCGCCAAACTGACAGGGGACGTATATAAGGAGTACGAGGTACATACACACACACATACGCGCACCAGATCCAGCGCTCCCAACATGTGCACAGAAAAGCCATGCAATGCCCAATCCTGTAGTTCGTCCCAAGCTGCGCTGCGACTTAGTTGTTGTCTTTGTTGGCGGAGGCGTTTGATGGCAAATACGTGGCGCTGCTATTTTAATCTTGCTCGCTTGCTTGCTTGCTTGCGTGTAGGTGATACGACAAACTGAGAGCCTAAATCCCGTGCACACACGAGGCGGTTACCGTAACGAATCCGTTATGTTCGGTTGCTCTTTTGTGCGTGGAGGTCTTTCTTGTCACTGGAATTTGTTGCTTGTGATTTTGTTTCCCTGAAGTTCTGCAAGAGCAATGCAGAAACAACCGCGAAATGGGCCAAGAAATCCAAATGATAGAGAATGCACAGAGGTGAGCAATTGAAAGTCTGTCGTTTTTACTCTTCTTTCTCTCCCTTTCATGAGGGTGCATGTCGCAAGCTGCCTTGGGCGGTTCATGCAATGCATTCATGGTGAATTGACGGAGTTTGACTGATGTCCCTCTTTCATGCACCTGACGCATGAAATCAGTCTAGTCTCTATGTGTTGCCACAACCAACCCGGGTTGGTACGGAACTATTATGCGTAAAAAGCGCGTTCTGGGACCAAAGTGTCTCACATACCGTCAGATACCGAATAGCCGTCCTCCAACAGCAACAGGAGCAAAGAAAAAAAATGAAAAAAGTATGTCATTCCCAGCTTCATTTGCTTTTTTTTAAACGATGATTGCTTCACAATGCTTGGAAAGGTCGGAACGGCATCTCCTCCGTAGAACCCGTGATGATCACCTTTTCCCTGGGTGGCTCTGCCTGCATGTGGAGCCATACTTTGCACAGCAAATAGAATCGAGAAATGTCCAACTGCACACAAATCAGCGCCAGCGCAACTGCACACCATCTTGAAACATTCTTTGAAAACACGATTGCCTGCTGTGATCGTTCAAATCGACGTCCCTTTACTGGAAGCATGTCAGGGGTGAAGTGCATGTGCAGGAGCTGCCAAATGCAAGGCACTCGTAGACACCAAAATTTACACTGTGGCTATCTTATGAACCGGACTTGAACGCAAAGAGGATCGTCGCTTCTGTTCCTTGCAAGCTTTAATATGTTCAAATTTAAGAAATGCATAAACGCGAAAATCATGCCAATGATTCTGCAAGATTTTGTCATACTATGTACATATGCGCATATACATCTATAACTGTATATACACGTTAGCAGCTTCAATCCCTGGCAGGCTGAACGTGTACTGGTGCATATATATATATATATGAATGAACCCTCAAAGAAAGCATCCGTTCACTTAAAGGGTTTGAAGGTCATACGGTCATACTTAAAGAATAACCTGTCACGGAAACCAGAAGAGCAAACAAAGATACTATTAAAATTAAAACCACCAAAACAAAACGGTGCTGCGAAATGAAAAAATGGGGATATAGTTAGACAATCAATTCAAGAATACTTTCACAGGATTCTTCAACAGTAAAGCCATGTAAAGCCTTTTTAGAAAGGTTTGCTTTGCGGCTTTACGTTTGAGCACGTGTGTTGAATCGACGGTACATTACACCCGCAAAAAAAGGACGGCAGAAATCCACCAAGCAGAACACAAATGGCACCTGGCCAGAACCCAAACAAATGGCACAGGCCTGGTGACACCAAGGCATTAGACTCAGATTGAAAAGTCCAAACCTACTTGTAGAAACAAAAAAAACAAAAATAGTACAACCTCCTCAACTAGGATGGGTTGTGCAAAACATCCACTAGTGTATTCTCCGTGGCTGGTTGCCATTGTCGACATGGCCTGCAGGATCCATTCAGCTGGCGTTCAGGCTTTGCAACAGGCTTCTGTATTTCCGACAATCTTCCATTCACTTACCACTTTCGCAATGCAATTCTTGTAAACTGAAGATAGATCCCATTCCTCTTTTTGGATTGATGGCTGAAGTCAGCTATCTGTTTTCAAGTCAGCCAAACAGAGAAAGTCAAAGGTTCAACTGACACGATGTGTGTCACACATTTTGCAGAACCAGAGTAGATAGCCTAAGTCCAGTGTACTTTGCCAACTCCGGTAGATGACTCAGCCCAAGCGTCCGCAAACAAAGTGCAAGTGCAGCAATCTTCAATGTCTCCATCTTGGGAACGGATATATCAAAGGGATTCAAAGGGTCTAGGTTCAAAATTGAAAAACGCTTTGAGGAGGCAGTGACTGCGGTGCGTGCCATCCGTCCCTACCCGCGTAGCCGCGTAGCGGGGTGAATACAACAAATGCTTACATAGAAGCTCCCTCCAAAATCCTTTACATCAGTATATAATTGCTATTGTCGGTTATCGCTTTTTTGGGGGCCATATCGCTTTCCAGTGTTTTGTGCCATTATCGCTTTTGGGGGCGACCCTATCGCTTTGCAGTGTTTCATACACATCTGTGACAAAAGTGCTTCTGTAATACTACAGTGGTCTTCAACCATTTTGACCGTATCATGTATATTTAATATGTATATAGCTGTGAGTCAAAATTGTGTATGGAACGTTCCGCGGTGTTCCGGACGTATGGAACGAAGGGGCTTCGTAACTGGTCTTGTTCCGGACCTTTGGAGTGTGATGAAATATAGGCTATACATATACAGTATATATATATAACATAAACATAATCATAAGCAACATTGAACATTAAGCAAGCATGAACACACTCCAAAATACTCTCAGGACATTGCAAGTTTCTCATGTTTCTCACAGCATTTCACATATTTCATGCAGTTCATGGCTATCTATGATGCTGACAGGACATGAAAAGGGATCGGGCAGCCTGAAGCTGGACGCTGAAGCTGGGATGGTGTTGCATCGTCGGCATCGTCGCCATTTTGCGATGTTTGAACTCCAACGAATTAACAACCAGAAGACTTGAGACATCTTGAGACACTAAGGGGTCTTCTTCAAGAGGTTTTTCTTTGCACCAATCCTGTTCTTCATGCAGGCATCACCAAGCAGCACTACATATTTGAGATGAAGTTCTGGAACAGGAACACCTTCCGCGACTCGACGCTGGAAAATGCTGGAAAGCGGGAAGAGGATGAGACCAACATGAACCAATAAGAAAATAAAACAGCATAAATTCCGCATGCAATTCAACACCAACGGAGTTGGAGTAGAAATCTATAGAAATCTCAAGGCATGTTTGCTCTTTAAGCTACTAGCCGAAAAACTGCAGATCTCCGGAATTCTCAAAAGGAATTCTTAAAAGCGCAATGCAACTCCGCGGGTTGAGAAGCGCAGACTGCCAAGAACAACTGATAGCAGGTCTGAAAAAAAACATGATGTCACATGATGTCACATGGCAAACGTTGCAGTGACCGATCCCGACCAGGACTTAAAATTCGAACTACTATGACTCAAGGCACAACAGCAGAGCTGAGATGATTTTCCAAAAATGGCACAGAATGACGACTTTGTACATTCATGTACCGTTGGTGAGCCGGTGTCTACAAATCATCAGTTTGTTGCACCAGTCTCTCAAAGCTTTTCTCGACACCTGGAAATCCAACACCATGCATGACTGACAGATTGTAACTGGCAACTCTTCTCCACTGACAAGGAGCTCGCATGGCATTGCCTTGCAAGCACCAGTAGTACCCCAAACCTCTTGTCCAAAGGGCACAACCTTGTGCTTCCTGTTGAGCAACTAAATGATACCATATCGTTCCAATCAGTATGGCTACAAGAACACGTTTTCCACATTTTTCCACAGCATTCCCAACAGTGTGCTTCCCAGAGACAGGAGTCAATTGGACCAATGGGAGAGAACCAAATCCTTCAGCAACAAGGACTTCCTACGGATTATTGGATGCGAGACAAAGAACCAGGCATTCTTGCGTAGCCATTCTTCTGAAGCTGCCACAGGCTGTCATAGGATCCAACCTTTGAGCAGTTCGTGGCCATGTTTTCACCACAAAGAGTAGGGCTGCGCACTGCTCTGAGTCTTCCATCCATCTCCAAAAAAACATGTCTATTTTCTCACCTTTTCCACCTTTTCCATTCCTTTCCAACACCAAATGCTTTTAGAATCTTTTAGATGTCTTGAATTGTCTTGAGATGTTCAGCCCAGACACGGAGGCATAGTGTGGAGCCGAGGATGAAAAGAAGGGCTCAAACTCGTCCCGAGTTCCTCACGAGTTCCTAGCGTAGTGAGTTCACCACACAGAGCGGAGAGGGTGGACACCACGACCTGTCTGGACACCACGACCTTTGCCTCAGACAGAAACAATTCCACACCACAGAATGCGTTATCATGTCTCAAAGAAACAGCAGTGGGGGTTCACAAAGCACAAGCCCCCACGTATGGTTCGGGACCCCCAAAAGGATTATTAATTTATTAATGACAGGTTATAAGATGCTACAGATGGTTACAGTATAAGATGTTATAAGCAATGCGACAAACCGTTGCATTGAAATGGTCCTATGCCAATTTGCACCATCCTTTGCTTTCACCAGCCATGGTTCTTGCAAGGTTGGACACTTGCCAACCAATGCCAAACGAACCACACAAGGGCGCCATGTGACATCAAGTGTGGACCAGTGTGTGAAAATATTCGCAAATAAACTATAGTTCATAGTTCATAGTAGTCAACGACTCATATGAGCAGACGCAAAGATTGGAGGCTCCATGGGTAAGATCGGGTTCCGTAACCACTGCATCATGCCAACCTCATTCTTTTAACTGCTACTGGAACAAGAGATTCAGGAGAAAAGGAAGTGCTGAACCCGTCAAGCTGCAAAGCTGTCGCACCAGCTGCGACTTTTGGTTCTATCCCTCAGAACAACGTCGCGGATAAACAGAAAACGGCGCTGTCTCGTCCTCAGTCCACTTGGTGAGATCCCAAGTAAACGCGGATTTAATGCGAACATTCAAGCTCTCAAACAGTCCTAAACATGTAGAGAGAGTGAGGCAACCATCCACTGCCGGAGTCTCAAACGCATGGAAGCACAGTCAAACAAATTGCAAAAACTTGAAATGCTCATGCTTTTGATCGCAATTGCTTCCAGATCTTCCAGAGACAAATTGAATAGACTGAGCGCCTGCTTTCGACATCCAGTCCAAACAGTGGTAGATGACCAACATGCAAACTTGCAACAGTCAAAATGTATCAACATGTCATAGCTTCTGCTGAAGCAAAGGAAGCATAAAGACTCTCGCGCCCCGGCCAGACCAATTGTCAACAATATCATGTTACTGTATACATGTGTATACTATTGTATACTAATATACATTCGACACCCACAAATTATTGAAGCCATCCTATGGGGCTGGAATCCTTTGACCATCTTGTACGCTGTTGAGGAACAGTCTTGACAGAAGCTGCCATGCAGCGATTTCGCGATGCCATTGCCACATATTGCCACCATCAGATGATCATCACCACCATTCACCACCAATGTTGCCATCACCACCAATGCAGGAATTGAAGAGGTACAGTCGAGTGCATTGTCTTGGCATCGAGGGGGATTTCCGCTCCTCAGCCGTGCACCGCTGAACTCTGCTGACAGCTGAAAGCAACAGCTGAAAGATGCTGAAAGCAACCGTAAAGCAACCATAAAAAATCCATCAAAAATTTATCCATAAAAGAACTTCGTGATGCTTCGTGGTTTCAGCTTGTCTCGGCACCAACGGAATACCCACGGCCTACAAACGGGATAAACCAATCCCTTCAAGGCCCTTCAATGGAACATGCTTTCCCTGATGCAATTAAGACTCAATGTTTTCGCATATCTACAAACCACAGTGTCCTGTTGCCTTCAGATTTGGTCAGTCCTATCCGATAGTCCTATCCAACAATTTATTATTTGATATTAATATACTTTGTATATCTTTGTATCACGCTTTCAAGATGTTGCAACTTCAAAAATTAGCACTGGGCAATGATTTGTGTTTCCTAAAGCTGAACTTGGAAACACACATGAGCGAGCTTAGTTGATTGGAGCGAGGATTTTTACTGCGAAGCAGCGCAATCCGATTCACAAGCTGTGGTTCCCGACAGAATTCTTCCAGCGGCCCAGCCATGAAGGAGCCCTGTGTAGGCTCGGATTCAGCAACAGAAGAGGGAACTCACGCGGAAATGATTCCACACATTCTTAAGCAAGCAAACCAAGTGAAGATAGTGAAGAGCCTTGGAAGGATTTCAAGTTCTGAAGGCTTTCCCTGAAAACTGTCAAATTAAAACAAGTTGGCCATCTGGCTGAGGAGAAAGTATGGTCGAAAAAACACAGCCTGTGAGGTCTTGCGCTCGGTCAAGGTCAAGGGCTCTAACCTCTTGCAAACGTCAAACGAAGTCACGGAATGTCACGGATGCATTGCTGTTTTGTTGCGAATGAGGCGAGCAAATCTGCAACATTTGGACGGGGATTTGAGCTTTCTCATGCTCGGCACAATGAAGACTGAATGCAAAAGAATATACTGAATGCAAAACAGTCAAAACATGTCGAAACAGTTCAAAACTGATTGGAAGGGCCAAGTTTTTCTCCCAAGGCCTTCCACTGGCTTGTGCTCCAGCCGCCGACCGGTCAAGATCCTCATGTGTCTAGAGAAATGTTGCAAACCAAGCGCAAACAAACATGAACAAACAGAAGAGCAAAGAAAAACACAGCAACAGAAGAGTGACAGCGACGTGACAGTCCTCTTTGATCGGGGCCTTGCCAAACAAAAAACTGCTGATCTCTTCTGATCTCTGATCAGCATGGCACGGCATGGCACGGCATGGCAAAAGTGTGATGCGCGCCTGGCGCCTTTTAAGCAGCAGCTTGGCCTCCGCAGAGTGCAACATCCGGCACTGTCGGGCATCGTCGTGGGCAACTTTCAAACCGGCCAAGAAATAGGACAACATAGGACAACCATGGATAACCTGGGCTGTGTTTCGGAAAGAATTTTGTCAGTTTTCATTTCCTCAAAGCCTCTGCTCACTCTAGCTCTGTGGCAACACATCTCTTGCCTCCTCCACCAGCTGCTCAAGAGGGTTGCTCCTAAAAGCTGGACTGAAGCTGACTTAAGTGAGCACAGTTTGGCCAGGTCCATGGGCAGTCTTTTTGCATTTAGGAGCGCATATATGCAACTTGCAGAAGTTGATCGATTTTGATCCGCATGATGTCTGTCAGTCACTTGGGGTCAGTGTGTTTCAACATCTTGACATCTGACTTCAAAGACAGAAACTGGAACAACAGACGGATTTTCAATCCCAAAACCTATCAGTACTCTCAAGCAGTAAGGACTTGGAAGCTCACAGACTAGGGTTCTGACGGCTGCGTTGTCCTGCCCAGGTATTTATAGATGAGAGGACACAAAAACAAACACACACACACACATGCTTTCTAGCACTTGCGAAAGTTGGCAACATTCAGCACAAAATGAACCGGGGCATGTCTTGACTCGCAGGCCACACACAGCAAAAGAAACTTCAAGTAAATTCACCGTTCCTATCCATGAAACTTCCGTGGAAAACCGGTGAACTATGGTGAACTCCACTGGCATATTGCATGAAGAGCCTTGAACAATATAAAAGAATCTCGAAGAGCAAACGAACATATATGAAGACTCTTGAAATCTCTTGGTTTTTCTCTTCAAGATTCTTGAAGATTCTTGAAGAAGATTGAAGAATCAAAGATAATCAAAGATTTTTTGCTTGTTTTTGGATGTTTTTGGCGTTCGACCTCGAAGCTGCTGCCCTGATGGCTAGAGCCAGATGCGCCGCACGTGCTCGAAGCTCCTTCCTTGAGCCGAAGCCCAGGCCGATGTTGTGGCCAGACACGGCAACGGTCACGTGAGCCTCGCAGTGATTCGCAGTGCATGGTTCTACCATGTTCTACCAGTCCACCATATTCCATCTTCATTTCATCCATCTATATCAAATTAGTTACAGAATGTCTCACAAACAACTCATTGAAGTGATTTGATCTCACTGGCAGCCAACTCATGAGCTTGACTTATGACTCTGGAGAGTAAGCACGCAAAGTAGGGCAATCATGTGGCAGCACCTGCCTGTACCTGTGACTACGCAAAAAATAAACAATCGCCAGCTTGCCACCAAGACCAAGATCCAAGAATGGGATGAATGGGCAATGTTACAATAACAGTACATATAAATTAAATCATGTTAATTAGTGGCTTCAAAAAACCTCCTGGAGGCATATCCAAGAATTTAAGGCTACATGAGACTTCATGACACATCATGACACTAGTGCCAAGGTACGGTGAAGGGCCTAGGCCACTGCATGATCGGCAACCTTAGGCGACAGCCAACTTTCATGAACCTTGCACGAACCTTGCACATGACGCGTCTGTCAGATCTAAAGAAACAGTGTGCTCCAGGAGCTTTGGCACATTTCGGCACGCTTTCTCGCTGTCCCTTGATTTGGAAACTTCGTGATGCTCTTACAGCCCGAATGATCATATTCAAATGACGATCATATCAATTTCAAGTAGGTATGATCAAATCAGTTCAAATCACCCAAGCTTTGCGAACCCTCAGTTTGTTAGATTCAGCCATAGAACTGTGGGAATCGCTTCGCTGCCTCATCTGCTTCGAAGCATTCGCATGGGCCAAACTCCTACAGCAAAGGACAAATGTCCGACATTATTGACATTGCACAATTTGCACGCCCCATGCACGAACAAAAAGTGCGAAAAACACCACATTGCCACTCTATGCCACTCTTAAATTGGAGAAATTGATGAGAAATAAATTGATATGCTCTTTGTCTTCAGCATTTTCATGCATTTTCTGCACAAACCTGCCTGCGCCAAAGCTTTGGCGGAGCGCAGCAGGTCCTCGCTGCCTGTGCCAATAGACTTTCGACACCATCCGGTCGGAATGAATGGAAATGCAGAGAAATGCACAATATGATACGCCTGGTCACCCCAACATGCCAATGATAGACAGATATAGCCAGTGTATACTGTAGACGATGGAAAAGGATGGAAAAGGATCATGAACTAAACGACAAATTGCCAGACCTGCCTGTGGCCAGGACTGCTAACGCCATGTTCTCACATCCAAGTTCCTGCAAAAGGCCATCAGCAACGACGTCTGAAAGTGCTGATTCGATTCGAAACGGTCGCGCCTTGTCTGCAAGCCAGAATGCCTCCATGGTGAAGCCCAGCCCATGGCACTGACTGGCCGGCTCCGCGCACATTGTGCTGGAAGGAAACCACAGTCACTATACCTCTGGACTTTTAGGCGGCATTATATATCATGCAATAGCACAGGGAAGTAAGAACTTTTAAGCAACTCAAAATTGATCTAAATTCTCAAATGTGTTGCATCTGTAATTCACTGATATTCACTGTAATTCTATCATTCAAAGGCTTGATATGCTTGGACAGCTAGAGATTGTGTGTATCGGGGCTTTTGGCATGCCAAAGATCAAAGATGCAGAGTGTACGAGGGCTGAAAACCACAACGACCTGTTTTAAGTTTAAGATAGTTTAAGTATATATCGTATTTGGACACATGTTCAATATTCCCCAGTAATTCCTTGAGCAGCGCGACGACAAGGGATTGAATTGACAAAGTTCAACCAGCCGCATCAAACACGGTGATTCAGGTCTGAAATGCCCATTCTCTTCGATTTCTTCTGCTGACCCTTTAAATTGTCGAACTGTCCAAAAAGTCTGCCAATTCCGGGTGGAAGTGTGAAGGTTCAGCAACATAGTAGCAACATAAATGAAAAGGTCCAATGTAAATTTGGACTAATTCAAAATTTACAAGAGGGTTCTTGTTTATCAGAGAAAGTTAAAAGTTGGTCGAACATGACCTGGGCAACCCTTGGCATCCAACGTGTCCTTGTTCGTTCTTCCGCACTACAGGCTAAAGGGTATTCACCACGGTCCATGGAGCTGACTATCAACATACGTCCAGTGATTGGAGACCAGAATTTGTGAACTGCAAGACCTATAGGATCCTAAAACCGACATCCAGCCTTGTCCAACATTCCAAGAGCACAAGCACACAATTTGTGAGATGTGAAAGCCACAAAATGAGATTGCAGAACCAACCATAGAAAATCATGGAAATACTGTGGACGGCATGAAGGTCTTGTCGTAAAATGCAGTGAGTAGAACAAGTCAAAGGTACAGGCAGTGATCGGATGCAACCGGATAAACAGGCTTAGTGGCACAGTCTGGTACAGTGTCTTTTCTCTCTGCTTGTTTGCAGTCAGCTTAAGCCAATGTTGGCCCCGCCAAGCATCACGGATTCCACTCACCCCACGCCTTTCCGTGCAAACCATCCTGCACTGCACACTTGGAAACATGTCCAAACAGCCCTGCTGCAAGTGGAACTCTTGAATTGAAGGTGTTGCTAAACCATGCCAAACCATGCAAACCCCTGTTCTCTCCCAAGTGTTGTAAATCATTCCCCTGGTTTTGAGGTGGAAATCCATCCATGACAGTATAGGTGTAGGCTCCAAGGAAACTCCAGACGTTTCGCACGTGTGCAAGAGCGCGAGAAACAGAAATTGTCAGTGGGAAAGGAATGGACTTGCTTGGGCTGTTGAAGTCAAAAGCACGTGTGGAAGTGAGGGATTATATTGTCGGTCAGAACATGTTGTGCGAAAATTAAGGGACCTTCGTGACTCAAGCAAACTGAGTTCGTGGCTAAGAGAACCATGATAGAGTTCGCGGCTAGGCAACGCCCAGGTCAGAACCAGTTTGGCACTTGACAGATTTGTAGTTTCTGCAGGCTAGACGCTGCTTAGAAGTTGGTCAAAACAGCGTTGCCACTCATAGTATTGGTGCTTAGCGAGAAGCCAACCTTGAAGTTGAACTAGGATGAACTAGGAATGATGCGCAAAATGTAGGGCGCTCAACAAACAAGCATCAAGCTGGGAATGTCTGGAGTCTGCCACTTATTTTTGAGATTAGGGTTGCTGCTACCTCCTCAATCTCCTGCAAAGTCACTGGATAGATTCTGTTTTGGTGGAATCTTTGGCATGAAACAAGACGCTTCATAGTTTTTGCGAGCTTGTTATGAAGGATTTGGATGTAATTATTGTAAATCATTGTAATATGATGTAATATACATACCTGGGCCATCCGAAATTCACTTTTTTTTTTGATCTTTTTGGTCAGTGACCATCTTTCGCTCAAGACAACATTTTTTTGGGCAAAACGACCCAAAAGGGCAAACCGACCCAACATGTTTTTTTTTTTACGGAATGGGGTCTCGGTGCCAGATACTTGCCATGATGTAATGGCCGAACTAGATGCAAAACTTTTGGCAGACGGGATCATGTGAGGCAAACTCAGTAAACCCATGCTCCCTAAAGCTATCAACAGGTATCAATGAGATTCAATGAACCATTTTGCAAACTAGATGTCGACGCGTCGAGGCAGAAATGGTTGGGTTATAAATGGATATAGCCTAGCATGAATGCATGTTATAACATGCATTTTTGGGGAACAAACTGTATCGCAAAAAAGGCGCAAAACCCTATCAAAGAGGTGCAAAAACCGTGAAAAAGGCGCAAATCGGGATTTCTGCCTTGACGTGTTTTTGTGACACAGTGCTGTTGTGCCACTTTCGGCTCAATAATGGTCAGAAACCAGTTGTCGATTCCTTGAAGTTTTGTTGGAAGCCAACCATTTGAATTGCAGGCACATCCCAAGAGAGATTTGTTTGATTAACATGCGGCAATTGAAAAAGTTCCAGTGATTGGATTTGCAGCTGCGTTTTTTAAGAAACACGAGGCAGAAATTTCCGAAACGAGGCAGAACAAATGCAAATGCGGCAGAAAAACCTTTTCTTATGAAAACGGCCCAAAAGGCAAAAGGTACAGTTTTTTTTGTGCTTTTTTGGGGTTCAGGTATACTCTGAACTCCTCTGAACATATTAACTCTACAAACTTGCCAGTTCTGGATGGAAAAAGTATACCACTCTCAAAACAATGAGATAAAATTCGACCTGATGATCTAATATATCTAATATTATCTAATATTATCTAATATGATGATCAAATCTAGGATCTTGAAATATCTTGAAGCTGGTTTGCGAAGCTAGTCTCGCAACTTGGCGTTTGATGACCTCCGTGAGCCCGGGACGAACCTGTGACACACCGATGATTTTCCCATTGTCAACCCGTGATTCCCAGGGAAAACGCTGTAAGAACTTTTTCCCAACCGATTGCAACCCCAATCAGATCAATCAGATCAATCAGGTTCCAGTTTAGGGTTTTTTCGATCCCCCGTTTAGCTGGAAAACACATTAGAATCATTAGACAATGGTTCTGTTAATGTTCTCTCCGAATGTGGAACGAGGATGTTGAGTCTACAAAGTGACAGCTATCAGAAAAAGAAACTAGTCCCTACCGGCAACTTTTTTAACCTTGTGGGCTGTCAACTTTTGTATGAGTAGGTCCATTGTTTTTCATTGTGTCCATTTCAAGTCAAGCAATCTATTTTGTACATTACATGGCTTTGTCCTTTCGACAGAGACTTGGCCAGCTAAAGTAGTCATTCTGTTGTACTCGTAGCACTAAAGAGACTAGAAACACCTAGGAACTAAGGAAATTGAGTGGCCTGAGAAGGTGACTTTGTCAGAAAATTGGTGAGGTTCTGTCTATAGGTCTGGTATGTTCTGGTGAGGTATATGCATAATGCAGGCATTGTTCAAACCAAGGAGATTCAGGGAAGGACTGGGACGGTTCCAGAAGTTCCAGATGGTTCCGGGAAGTTCTAACAGGGGAGCGTTCCAAATGTTCCAATCCAATGCTTCTGGAAGGTCAGCGTTAGCGGAAGCCCGGGAGGTTAAAAAATGTTAAAATTTCGTTGTGAAGCTTCTGGACGGCTCCAGGAATTTCCGAGTTCGTGTGTCACACGGAGCTGTCGGATTCAGGATCTCGGATAATCTAAAATCTAAAACCATCTTGTTTTCGTCTTTGAGGGTGTTTTGCATTACGTATTGTTACTTGTTACATACTGCAGCTGCTCCCCGGGGTTGGCAAGCAACCTGGATTTGGTCAAACTTCTTCCAAGCCCGGAGTCTTTGAGGGATGCTTATCAAAAACCTTGCTCATTTTCCACGGAGGTTTTGGGTCTACTATACAAAGGTACCAGTAGAGAGAGTTTCTCTCAGAAAGTGCTCAAGGACAGCGCATAGCCGGATAGCGTGACAATGGCAGGGAAGCAAAGTTTAACAGCCACCAGTACGCTGCAAGACATCAGCAGATATCAGTACGTACGAATCCATCTTCCAGTATCGTGTAAACAGTGCGCCGTGCCACATGACAGCTGTCCTGGATCCACATCCAGAAAATTGCTATCATGGCAAGTCGGCCATTTGCAAGTTCCGCATTCAAGGATCTCCTGAGCGGACGAACAACATCGAACAAACAGGGACCTACTTTCTGATGCGACAATTTTCATGAGTGCGAGATCGGTGAACTCAGAGTCACCACGGAGTCAGCTTCGCGGCCCGCAACAATTTGCATGAAATGTAAATGCCGCAATTGCATCAAAGGGATTCAGAAGGCATAGATGAACAAGAAAGATCAAGAAAGCGAATCTCCCAAATCTGAGGTTTCCAGCTTTCTCTTTTCAGGATCAACAATCTGCCTCGATGACTCGATGCGAACAGGCTCCGAATCTCCCTTCTTTACAAGGGCCAAAGATGGCCAAAGCCGATGGCTCTCCTCAAACTTGCGCCGTTAAGAAACTAAGGCAGCCACGTGCCAGGGAGCAGGCCCAATCTGCCCTGAGCGAGAAAGACAATTTGAAACCAACACCAGAGCCACACGTAAACATCGCAAACATACGACTACAAAGACAAACATACAAATTAAACCAAATTAACCCAACATACATACCAGTCAAATGCATGATTGATACGAGTACGAACCTAAAGTACGAACCTAAAATGACTCCTCTCCTTCACCCATTTCACCCTGCACGACACCGATACTTTGTCCATCATGCAAAATCCTTGCTACACACCTGGAAGATCCTGGAAGCAACTCAGTGGCATCAAGATGCATCAAATCTCATGAGCACGTGCAAATACGTGAAAGGAACTGCAAACTGATGGTTGTGATATGTTGTGATTGTTTGTTCATGTTTATGCAAGGGATTGCAGAATCAGTCTACAAGTTGTGTCCAGCCTTGTAGTAGTTGCCAGGCTCACTTGGGTGCTTTGGTCTGAGCAGTATGCGCAATGTGTGTGGCCAAAAACCAAGTTCATGAATCATGGCAGCTCGCAAGAGTTTGTACCCCAACACATCGAGCATTGTCATGCGACACCACTAGGTAGTATCCAAACATATCCAACACATTCAAGTAAATCAGGCAGTATATTTCAACACATTTCAACCACCTTGATTGGAAGCATTCTCATACTCAAGCACAGGAATGAGAAAGGTCAGAACTGGTTGATGAGGATCTCGTACATGCCACACCAGGCCTCATCTTTGTGTCAGCAACAGGCAAAATCGGCAAAATCAAATTCCTGTGCTCTTCTCCCCGTATCTCCCCTTCCTACCGATCTGACAAAGCTCGCAATGCCATTGAGCCATGGTGAGTAATGTGATCAGATTGCTGGCGTCTGACAGGCTTTGCTGTTATCCTTTTTCGAAACTGTTCAAACTCTTTTTGTATTACTACTGCAGCTTCACCCTGATTTCGTGGTGACACTACAGCATCAATTGATACAAGTGAGACATTCAGTGATATTCAGTACTTGGAGCCACTGCAAGCATGGTCTTCGGGAAGATCAGCGCTTGAAACCAGTATTCCAAAGCGTAGAATGGCCATACCAGCCCTTCCACCTCTCTTCATCTTCACTCCTTAAGACGCTTGACATCGAAGACTAGGCAAGCCGGAATATGCCGGAACCACATTACGTCACGTTGCGACACTGCAGCACTGCAGATTACTTCAGGTATGCTGGGCCCCTCAAGCGCAGAGCTTTTGGCGCGAAGGAAAGCTTCCCGAACTGAAGCTTGCACCGTTCACCACTTACTTGAATAAATATGAATAAAATATGAATAAATGATTGAAACATATGCGTCTCCCTGCTTTTCAGCGTTTTGTCACTTTAGGTGCAACATTAGACTTGATTCCAAGGAACACACACACACAAACAAACAAAACTACCACAACCAATGCAACAACACTAGCCCACAATGTCTACGAGTCCATCACGCAAGACTCCTATGCACGACAGCCATTTGCTTGTAAATGTGCAAACATAGACTTAGTTCATCAACGCCTACATCAAACATGCCAAAAATCAATCATGATCTATCAATTGTTGACGTCTGAAACATGCAAACTTCATCAAACTTTTAAATCTTGGCAGACCATGACACCCGGTAACACCAAAGCAGCAGTGCCAATGCATTCGAAGTGCTGCTTCCGCTCCACATTTGCCATGCCCTGCTCCAACTCCATCTTCCGCTGTCTCAATTTGGCTGCTCTTGCCTATAAGAATTCATGGCACATGTCTTGATGGAAACTTGAATGTGGAAGACATTAAAACATATTGTGAACTTTTTCTTATATTGATTTTTGTCACTTAGAAATAATCTAAATCAAATAGCCTTTGCCTATCATGTAGCTGCATGAGTAATCATGGACAGTAGAAAGCCTATGGGCACGCCCTCACTGGACATCTTGTTGAACTCCATCACAATATGATTTAAGCGTGTATGTAAGTATATCTACGGTAACTACATTTAAATATACGGACTGGTATTTCATGCTACCTCCGGGGCCTCTCGGTCTGGCCCGCCCTCCACATATTTAAATGGCCTTACCGTATGTATATTGTATACCGTGTAACTATTCAATTCATACAGTATTATGTATATTGTACGCCCTGCAAATATTCAATTTAAGATTATATATTTCTCTGTGTTTTCTTTGAGTACTTGTGTAGTTTTGTGTATAGTATATGCATTGTTGTTTTTGTTTTTGATTTTTTTTGACATATGAACTAGAGATAACTACGAGAGTATGCAAACGTGTATCAATGGAAATGGCCATGCTATGCTGTGCCTCTCCATCTTTTGCATCGTCGCCTGTCCGAAGCTGCACGTTGTAGGCTTCAGCCTTTGTCCACTTTGAGAACTTGAAATTTCACATTGTTTCGCACCGTGCGCTGTGCTTAATCAAGGATTCTATGATTTTATGCTTTCCAACAAGTCCAACATCCAAATCTGCTCAGAAAAGGATGGTGCATATCAGAAAGCAGCTCTGAAACGTCTGAAAGTCAACTACCAAGCGACACCTTCGTAGTGCCAATTGAAATGACACACGCAAGAAGTCTCAGGTGTCATAGAGCCAAGAACAGTGCTAACTGTCGATGAGACGTCCTGCGCGTGCAAGTGAAAGTTCAAGGGAAGTTAAAGGGAGATGTTGGCGATTTCTCCATGACTGATGAAAAATTCTGAATGATTCTCATGGACTTTGCGCAGCAAAAGATTTGTCAAATCATGTCCAATCATGTCATTGTCCGTCCATGTCCGTCCACTCCAACAACGAAATCATAATAACATCATATAACATTAATAACATACTCGCTTGATCAATTGACACTAAATGATTCTTCACGACCGGTGTCCTCGACATCTCGGAAAATAAATTGATAGCGAAAATCATGAAACACATAGTGACCTTGACTCACAAGACAGCATGTTCAAGCATTGGTCTCAACTTCCAGAGACAGCGTAGTTTTTGAACATGTTTGAACTAATCTATAGCCTGGAGCATCGAAATTTGTGGAGCAAGGATGACTTTGATACACTTGGGAAGTGGGGCCTTTGGACGGGTGTAGCAGCCATTTCAACATTTATCTTTCCCCAATATCACAGCACCACACATCCCCAAAACAATGCACTCGTGCTGCCACTTTCTCTTTTAAAAGCTAGACCTTATGACAGTATTAGCTTTAAAATGCGACTGCTTCACTGTGAAACACTGAAACATGAACAAGGAAGGAGTTCCAGTTGCCAACCCTCGCCTTAGATGCGGAGCCTGGGTGAAGTGAGATGAATCTAAGTCACATCAAGTCACATCTGAGTCACCCCCAAACCCCAAATGTCACGTCTGTGCGCAGGGCACTGAAGTGACCCCAGTGGCACAGGATGCAAGGATGCAGTTTACTGCAGGAACTAGGAACGGCTGGGAATCCGGCGCACGCAGATCTTCGCCCGAAAAGGGCGCTTGAGGTACGACACTCGCCAGGCACGTCGTGGAAGGCGTTGTGGAAGAGGCCAGGGTTCGTTGGACCACTCCAAAGTCCGACGCAAATTGGAGATAGAGAACTGCAGCCTGACAGACGGGGGGACACATGACTGGTCTGAGGTAGGTATAATTAAAACATAATACAACATATCAAACAGCTATAGGCTATAAGCGACCGCACAATACTATTTAATACTATTTACACCATTTTACACCCATCATTTACCCATGCTTTCTGAGCAATCCCCAGAATGACAACGACTCGCATTTGCTTGGACCTGATTGGCTCACAACTTTCCCGCAACAACTCTTTGCACAGGTAGAGACAAGTACGGCTGGGACTTATCTCAGAATCTAATTGCATTGCAGAGGGCTCTCTCCGAAGCTTTGATGTGTAAACGAACCGCAGCGTAGCAAGACGATACTCGGAAAGAGCCATGAGGTCAATGTTCGATCGAGCATAAGAAACAAAACTGAAATGAATTACCACAAACGATGAAAACCATGGCATCAACTTGGTCTTTAAGCTTTGTAACCAAGACATTGTTCTTTCCTAGTGAAAGAAGTGTGTCTTGAAGCCACCCAGAATGATCAGTGCCACAACATGTCGCCGTCACAAACCCAATTACTGAGTCAAGTGGAAGCCCTGCAGCAAATGCAAACCTGACTGAAGGTGTAACCATTTAATGACTACTCATTCCGGACGTTGTTGTCTTTGAAAGGGTACACACAAAGGTTCCAAAAAGGATGCTGCTGCAGTCAGTACTCCACTACCAGTATCGAAACAAACACACTTCTAAAAAAAAACCGGTGACAGCTTGAGCCATCAGAATGGCATGTGCACTCAAATCTCGAGGAATTGTCTGCCATTGACGGAACATGTTCAAAGCATTTCAATTTTGTTTCCTGTGAACAGCCCCAAAATGGAGTGAGCGATTGGCAAATGGCCCATGTCAACTCTTGTTTTGTTGATTTTTGTTGTGTTTTGTTTGGCATCCCCAAACTTCCCAATTTATGTATATTATACACACGTATACATACGTAATTAACTATACACATTCTGCAAATTGTGCCCGCAGCATCCCAGCTGTGGCAGATTATTCACGGTCAGATTTTTAAGCTGAGAACAAGGATCTGAAGCCAGCCTTCCGGTGGCACCTTAAGCAAAAGTGCGCAGAGTTGAGTGGAGAATCTTTTGTCACACTCAGCTGGCCGAGCCATCCCAATCTTACAACTCACGTTACAAGAGCAACTTGAGTGCCCGTATACGACGGTATCTAGTTCAAGCTGATGCTACTGAGGATAAATGACATGGAGAAAATCGTTAGATCATGTCACATAATGATGAAATTGAGAAGTTGGTCACAAAAACCACCCAAAGCCACCCACATAAGCAAACAAGCACACAACAAAACAAATCAGCAAAAGGAAAACAAACGCAAACAAGGAACAAGCAACAATACAAGTCGCAAAGTGACAAATTAACGAAGCAAAGCCAAAAGAGAGAGAGAGAGAGAGAGAGAGAGAGCAGGCAAGCGAGCAAAGGAGCAATGAATCGAACAAGCAAGCTGGCAAGCAAGCTGGCAAGCAAGCTGGCAAGCAAGCGAGCAAGCCAACAATAGACCAATGTTTTCTGAATTGATGAACAGTTTCTGAAATTCACGGTCTACTGTAATTTAGACTGCTCTGGGTGCAGCATATGATTAATGCAACTTGTGGCTTTGCTTCCAAACAATATCTGGAACCATCCTAGACCTGAATCAGGAGTTGGACGTGACAAGCAGAGAGTGGTGACCTTTCCTTCAAATTCCTGATAATCATCCTATTGAAAGAGAAGCAAAACCAACCCGCTCTGATTTTGCAGTGGAGGAACCTTCAGCAAGGCTTGGAGGCCATTTGGGACATCGGCAAAGGTAAGATCCTGCACGCCAAGCAATTGAAACAACTTCAGGCAAGAGTTTGCCAGGAGCCCTAATTATACAAAACACTGCAACTGGACAGGGTGCTCACGGACCCCAGCTCTGGCCAGTGGAAACCTTTCTTAGTCTGCCTTCGCTCTTTCTTGCTTTCTTTGGTTCGTTCTTTCTTGCTTTCTTTCTTTCGTTCTTTCTTTCGTTCTTTCTTGCTTTCTTTTTCGTTCGTTCTTTCTTTCTTTCATTATTTCTTTCTTTGTTCTCTCTCTCCCTCTCTCTCTCTGTCTCCTCTCTCTCTCTCTCTTCTCTTCCCTTGTCTTCTGTCTTCTCTTGCATATCTCTGTCTCTCTTCGTATCGAATCTAAGCGCATGCAGTTTGGAGCAACCACATCCTTAACCACAATAAGAATGTACAAGAACTCACCAACAACTCAAGTGCTAACCAGGCAAACAAAGAGCAATTGCAGTGTCCTCAGTGGGCGAGAGGTAGCCCGGCCATCGGAAGTACTCCGGAATAATATATCCTTTCCAAAGAATTTTAGGCTGAACTATCAACAAAAGTCAAGATACAAGTCATGGGATGTGTTCTAATGTCTTTATCCTCTCTCGACGCGACTTCCTGATCTCAAACTATATGCTGCGTAAGTCTTTCATGAGAGATTTCTGGGCCTATCGTTGCGTACATGGCAACTCTGCCGTTCTTGAGCTCAGCTTCCCTTCGACGATAGAACCTCAGCAGAACCAGCACACTGAACGTGAGTGCTTGATTTTGATGCTCTTTCTATTTTTTCTTGTCTTTTCGAAAATCTAGATAATCCATTAATCCAAGAAAACAAACTAAGCAAACTCAGCAAACCAGTTTTGTTCAAAGCTCCGGACTCGCCAAAGTCTCCGTCTTTGCTGAGGCCAAGAGGATCAAAGTACCCGAGCGGTGGCTGCACCTTGGCTGCAAGGCTTATACAAAGATTACCAGCCAGTGACCTACGATACCTATCCAAATAATTCCAAATATCCAAATATCCAAATATCCATAAAATCATATAAAATCAGTAACTACAGTGTACAGTTTCCTGAAAGCACCAGAAACAAATTGGCCAAACTGTTCAACTCAACTGACCGCATTTGGCTTTCTAATGCAAGTGAAACAACACAATGAGGACCAACATGGACCACCAGTGAAATCCAACACTCTGATTCTGGGGCAGGGAACACCCAACTCATCTTCGAAGGCTTTTTGCAGGCAGAGTCCTGTGATGCACACCATATCCCGCGCATACAACCGATTACGCAACACACATGTATAGTGATTTGTGTATTCACGGCTGATTCACAAGTATATTATGTATATATATATATAACATAATATGATGTGTATATATATATATACACGTATATATAAAGACTCACTCAGCTTCTGCCTTCTTTTGCTCTGCAAGATCAATTTTGTCAATAAATTGAAATTGAACTTAAAGAGAAATTAGGGAAAGAACCAACCCTTTAGAGCACTTCCCACAACCTTT
>Ga0126342_10003558_pt1 | contig 25827 bp, 23 predicted proteins | sample Cyp1metagenome_FD_92528 | JGI IMG/M metagenome (GOLD analysis project Ga0126342, IMG submission 92528) | Coral microbial communities from Lord Howe Island, Old Settlement Bay, Australia - Cyphastrea 1 metagenome | ecosystem: Host-associated > Invertebrates > Cnidaria > Coral ... | reverse complement strand
GCCACAGTTCTCGCAAACTGTCAAATTCTCAAATTGTCATGTTTTTATGTCCCTTGTCATGTTGTCATATTTTTTTCATTATCTTCCATTATTTTCCCTAATTTCCTATGTTTTCTCATATTTTTAAAGGTGGTTTTCTCACCCCATTTGGGTCTCACCCCCCAAACTTTTCAGTGAATTAGTCTATATATGGCATGCTTGAGCAGTTTTGTCCACTTGATTCCACTTGAGATGTTCAGGAACTGGTGGGCAGTGTCATAGCTCGAAATGCACTGACTTCTCTTTCTCGTTTTGGGCCGGCAGATTTTTACATATAAAGTGAAAAAACATACAAAAGGCATGAACACATATTCCCATGGTTCGCTTCAAAGATCGCGTAAGGCTTCACTGACAGCAAAGCATTTCAATTCGGTCGGAATATGTTTAATGATCGTGTTTGTTTGGGATTGCAGGAGTAGTGGTAGCATTTTGCAGTGGTAAGGATGTTGAAGTCTCGTGATCTTTCAGGAGTTCCCCTTCCACGGGCTACATCCAATGGGGCTCTTCGTGGTCATAGAACTGGAGGGATACTGAGAGTCCTGAGTGTGCCAGAGGTGAACATGAAACACAAATACTGAAATACTTATCGATTCATCAAGTTCCATCGAGATATATCAAGATCCTAAGTCCAGCTACGCATAGCTACACATTTCTGCAGGCGGATGCCTTTTTCCTGGCATTTGTGGAGGCTCAGCCACCACTTTTGCACTGCCATGTCTAGCTGACCTGCCATCGATGCCATGCCGATGCCCAAGCAGACTGCTGCCGATCGCAGTATGTAGCGGACTCAGATGATGTTCGCCCACGTAGATGTATGACTGGCTCATCTGGCTCGCAACTTTCCAAGATACAAATGACAATATATGACCTTTACCATGACCTACTGTACTATATAGTAAAAGTATGGTCTTATGAGGATATGATAGGATATGATAGGTTATGATTCATGATATTCATAGAGCGGCTTTGGGGCTATCCTTGTTAGATGCATTTCTAATTTGGTGGTCCCCAAGGAAAACCAACATTATTCCCATAAAAAAAACCCTAGTTAAACTATAAATTCCTGAAATTTCCCAATAAATACCTGGAAAACCCTTGCAAATTCCAAAAAAAAAAACTCATTAAATCCTCAAATTCCCACAGCAATCCCATAAAAATCCCACAACAATCCCATGAAAATCCCATAAAAATTCCACTTTTGGGGTCACCCAGGAACACATTCCATAAAAATCCCATTAAAATCCCTTAAAATCCCACAAAAAATCCCATAAAAATCCCACTTTGAACACATTCCATAAAAATCCAAATAAAATACCATCAAATCCCACAAAAATCCCATAAATGGCCACCTAAACAAAACTCTGCCACCTGAAGTATCCCAAGGAAATTCCTTGGAGTTGCAAAGGGGTTAATATGGATTTTTCAAGGTTTCCTCTGGAGTGGACTGACAGCAAGAAAGCCCATAAGAAGTATCACCCCAAAGCCACTGTTAGAGATATACACTGTACGTAGAATATGAAACCTATTGTATGTGCGGTTGAGGTAGCCCATTTTTTTCCTCAATGCTGAGGCTTGTCTACATGCTTGAGGTTTGCGGCTGGCGGTGCCCTGAGTGAGCACCTCCTCCTTGTTGATAATGAAGCCATTCCTACATGACTAGTCTGGTAAACCCGGTAATTTCCACCTACCCTTTGGGATGGTTTTAATCCAGCCCATCTATGGAAATATCAGAGGTAGTTCAATATTGCCTCCTCCACATTAATTACTTGATATTACTTGAAGTTGTTTAGAGATGGGGTGGAGACTCTCCAAAGTCTAGCTGAAAATCTCAGCTCTTGGGCAGCTTCTGATTGGAGCTAAGGCTCCCCAGTGAAGACGGTCTGCTCCAAAGGCTTCTACCAAGAGGACGAGTCCAAAGCCAACCTGAGACCAGTCCTGTTTCGCTCATGCGGATAGTAGGACAAGTTTTGACCAATGTACTAATCCATATTCATCCATATTCTATATAAGTATCATGATTATGATCAAGTGGAAGAAGTATGATTCTGATTGATTCTGATCAAGTAGAAGGTTGGGCTGTATTTGTATATTAATATAGCGACTCTACTAGGTCAGTATCATCTTGGTGCGATTTGAAGATGGAGATTCCACCTGCCAGCCACGTCAGCCCCTCGAGGAGGTAATTGTTCTGGGTTGCGAAGGCGGCAAAGGTCGACAGTCCATGATCTTGAGTTCGCAAGCTGCGTGGGGGTACCTCAGACCGGTTGAGAGTAGCTGCATGTAGGATATGTAGGTCTGGAAAGCACCCCATTCCCCAAATCCTCATGGATGTGTGCAAGATTCTGAAAGCAAAGCCCATGAACAGCATGATACGCTTCTGGGTGTGCGTCACCACATCATGTTGCGGATGACGGTCGTTTGTTTTGTGTGTCTAGAGGTGAATTTTGCCATGGCAGCAACTTTTCGGTGCCTCCATGAGACAAGAGACGCAAGAAAGACTTGAGATCAACTTGAGAAGGCACAAAGGAAAACACTATGATTTCTGGTGAAATCTCAAGTTCACATATGTTCACAGATATTTCCAGCGAAGTACGCCCATTCAAAGATGTCTCCATGAGCTCATTGAGAGCAATCGCCCAGGGCACAGGGACAATTCTCATGGGAAGTGGCCAAAGATACGTTCGACCTCTCCATTGAGGCCAAGCTGGAAGTTGTCCGCATGGGACACAGGGGATCACATGTGGTGACTGGATATATGTTCTTCCAGAAACTGTCCGAACCCTAATGGATATCTATCTCATAAGATATATATATATATGTATATATATGATAAATAAGTACTATGCATATATACATTTAATTACACACATACATACATTACATTACATTACATTACATTACATTACATTACATACATTACATTACATTACATTACATTACATTACATTACATTACATTACATACATACATACATGCATATGTCATGTATGTGTATATATATATATATATATATATATCATATCATTCATTTCCATATGTTCATAGCGTGCTTTTGGAACGAGTATGAACGAGTCACAGCTCTTGAGGTCTTAGCATGTCTTTGGAAGTCATCCACCTTTTCAGGTCCTTTGCGAGCCCTTGAAGTCTCTTCATGGCTCCGCCAAGTTGCAGCTTGGGCAGAACCCAGCCATGGGATGCCATGGGTGTGTCTTAACATGCTTAGGATACCCCAATAATCCCCAATATATGCTAATGTTATGCCATTTTAATGGGGAAACATATGGATATATATAATGGTAATGAACTACGGGATGCCGTGGTTTGGGGGATGCCACGTTTTCAGACAAAGCCATTGAATTGCGGGAAAACTGCATTGTTTTAACGATTTTTACCTCCCATGTCCCTAGATTTGCTGAGGGATATTTTTGTTGGACGCACCATTTTGGGGAATCTATTGGAAACCTACTGAGAATCATTCAGAATGTGTTTCACAAATTGTGATGCCTCAAGCGAATCCAAGTTTTTTTTGGGCACTGGTAAAAGCCGCCTCCCGGTAGTTTGACCAACAGGAAAAGGCTACGGGTCAACATTGGGGTACCAATTGGAAAAACACCCACAACATAAAGGTCACTTTTTGGATACTCGTAGTATGTATACGAATCATTACTCATCATTACACATCTATAGCTAATAGGGTATAATTATATTTAATATATTTAATATATATATATATATACATATATATATATATATGTATATAGGTATATAGGTTATATACATATTAAAGCCATTAAACCACCCATTTTTGGCTGTTGATAGTCAGGGCAAACCGGCCCAGGTCTGCCAAGTGTGTCGAGCCGCAGGGTGAGGTGATCCTGGGCCCCGGTCTCAGGAGCAATGTATGGAATCATCGATGAATATTGATGATGATATTGATGATGCTGATGGGATAATATGATACTAGTACATATATGTTTTTTAATGATTTTGGTTGCCCACAGATGTAGACAGTACTATACTGTGTATTCGTTTGTATCTCCGTGATTTTTAGTGATGTTTCTGATGGTTGGCGTCGGATAGAGATGCCATATGCATCCATGCCATTGAGGCGAATCCAAAGGTTTGCTGAACCAGTCAGTTGGAGGGCTCAGTGGAGCTGAAGGAATGTGAAAAAGCGGAAATGTGGTGCAGTTCAAATCCAAGATTCACAAGAAACACAGGAGAACATGGGGAAATTCAGGGGACTGAATGAAGTGAGTCCTCTTAGAAAGTCCTCTTCGGAAGAATATGAAGAGCAATGAGTCCTCCAAGGCCGTAAACCTGAAGAAGTCCTCAGATTGCCTTTCCCGGTCCAACGGTCCAGCGGTCCAGGCCAAGCGCATGGTCAGCGCCCATGGTGCACAATGGTCATGGAGCCAGGGACCCCAGCGATGCTATGCATCCTATGGGCCCATCACGGAACCGACGCCCAGATGAAATGTGGACCGAGTGGAACCGAGGTGGTGACGTGCCACGGAAACACAGTGGACCCTTCAGTTTGTGGAGCTTGGCATGTTTGAGAACAGCTCAAGCAGTCAATCTCCCTAGTCTTTCTGGTAACCTTTCGCATAGGTAACTAGGCCTCGGCGACGGTTTTCACAGGAACCAGGCTGCCAGCGAGGAACCACAAATAGAAGCAACTGGTTTATCACGGTTCCACTCATTTTCGAACGGTTCCAAGGTAATCAAGGTATATTTTCACGGTTCCAATGCGTTTTGTCACGGTTCCGACCTGTTTTGTCACGGTTCCAATCGCTACATCAAACCTTGGTTCCGGAAACAATGTTTGGTTGCCTGTCTCATAGGTAACTGAAGTGGTTACCTGTCCTAAAGGTAACTCGAAGGCTGGGGTCTGATCAATCTGAACGCTAATCTCATAGGAAGCACGGGGCAACCTCAAAGATGACGAAGATGGATAATCCATCATGATAAGTTATCATGGATCAACACAGGACTTCTGCAAGGGGAATACGGCGTAGTGATCCATCAGGATCAGGGATGGTTTGATGGTTTTGTTCATTTTTTGAGGTATTCCCTATGGCCAGACCAGGTTGGAAAATTGGACAGACTTGGTACTGAGCCCCTTTTTGACTCAAATGCAACATGACAAAGCTAGGTTGCAGAGCTGAGGTGCTGCAATCTAATTGAAAGCCAGTTGATTGAAATCCCAATCGAACGCATCCACTTGCCAGATTCGCCAGATTCACATGAATTTACGTCATTTAAACACCACCGCAGATGCTTCCGCTATCCGCCAGGTGGCTACGGGTGCAGGGCCGACTGCACTGTGATGTGGAGTTCCTGGTGCAGAACGATCAGGACAGCTACTGTGTTCGCCATCAGTGATGGGAAACTTGGGACCCCTTGCGCGCTGCAAGGACTCGAACCTTGCGGTGGATGTCCGCTACAAATGGTGCCCTGCCCAGAAAGCTAAGAAACAATAAGAAACATATGGGGATTTCAGGAATGGTCCTGTAGGTTTTTAATTCTTTGGCATTTGCTTTGAGATGGTTTTAGAGACCTCTCTAGTAATTGAATGAGTAAGTAATAGTGAGTATCTTTAAGATTTTTTGAAGAGTTGGAGCCACTTGCAGCCCGGTGCCTTTCCATCACTTCCGCAACTCCTGCCCGGCAAAGTCCTGGCTCAGGGACGCAGTGCCACGGTTTAGGCAAAGATTGCTACACGAGGGCACCATTCTGGATGACCCCGACCGATTGGATTTTCCCGGATTGCAGCTAGTTGCATTGCCCGTCCCCGATTATTATTCTGGGGGATGGTGGGGCGAAGCAAAGAAGGAGATGCGTTTGCTGCATTCGGTTTCTGGCGGACGTCTTCAAGGGTGAAGCAGCAGCTCAGCCTTGGCCTAATCCGAATTTCCACGGCTTCTCAGGTGCGGTCTGGGGTAAGCATGGGTAAGCCACCTTCGGACATTGCATGCCGAATGCGTTCAGTAACCTTGCTTGGTCCAAGCATGTCCAAGCAGCTCGTGCTGACAACGATGTGGTAGATACTTGTGGAAGACTGCTCTTGCAAGCGCATCAGGTCTGGCTCAGGTCGAAGTTGTGCGCTTGTTGAAGGCTCGTGCTGACCATTCCTGCGACCTCCACCGCACAGCTCTTACACCGCTCTTATGTAAAAGACTGTCCACTCATTGTTGGATGATGTTGGATGCTAGTCACTGGCCAAACAAGGCGAGACCGCCTTGTGGTGCGCATGCTCCTGGGGTCATGTGCGAGGTGTACCTTTGCTATTTGTCAGGATTTGCAGCGTCTTCCAGTTAATGTTGGAAGTCACTGCTGATCCTGACAGATGCGATAAAACCGCCACACGTTTATTGCAGCAGTTCATTTCATCACCGCCCGTTGCTCCTACCAATTGAGTGATCCGGTGAATAATTCGGACTGACGCAGTGCTATAGACGTGTGGCAGTTTTGGCAGTGGCAGTTCTATGCGCCACAGTTGCAGTTGCTTGTTGGGGCCTTTGGGTAACTGTGACCGTAGTTGAGGTTATTGGGAGGAAACTGCGCCGCTCTTTCCGGGAAATTGCGCCCCAATGTTGAGGTTACTGTCCGGACGTTCTTTCGGAAAACTGTGTTTGTTGCAAAGAAAACTGCACCACTCTTTCCTTTGCTGTGAGTTTATGGAACAGTTTTACAAGCTTTAGTCTGCTCTAGTGACATGTTCTTTCACTGATAAAAAACATTAAAAAACATTGTGCGTTGTCAAATTATAAATTGCTTGTTTTTTTTTTTTTGCTGCATTTTTTTGCAAAGATCACAATGCGACACACTTGCCCCAGCTCACAGTTGCAAGGTCTCAGAAGGGTTTGCAACCCCCTGCCTCCCTTAAAGCATCGCAGAAGGCAACATGTGAAAAGGATCAGGGACTCGCTTAGGGGAAATCGACATATGGTATGACGCGCAATTGCCTCGATAACATAGAATCTATATATTATATATATAATAATATTATATAATATAATATAATATAATTTATATATATATATACACTGTACCTCCGCCGCATCGTTTTTGGGGCATCTAGCTTTCTAGCACTACCGGATCTGACTGCAAGTTTCCCTGAACTCAGGTCTCAAATCAAGCCCTGCCCCAAGCAGTTGAAAGGCAGCGACGAAGCAAGGGCCAGAGTTACCTTGTGACAGCACAAATCTGTCAACTCATTCTGCAGAAATCTTGTGTGTTTGTGCATCGTTCCTGGAATGTTGATTCTCAAAGATATAGCCCTTTCCGAAGTTAGGATTACATACACTCTTTGGTCAGCTGTGTTTTGTTTTTTACATTCATTGTTGATTTGGATCTTGAACATGAATTTTCTACAGCCAGATCAGGCGATCCCTGCATTCAGTTGCATTCAGTTGCCTTTTTTTCCAGGTTTCAGTGTGATTTGGACCTGCTGTTTCCAGCTGTGGATGATCCCCTTCGACACGCCAGGTTGCAGTCGTTGCCCGACAGACAAGCCATGAAGCTCAGTGGACCATGGCGACAGCGCAGATTTGTGGACAGCTGTGTGTGGTTGTAGATTTTGATATATAGATGTTGTATGATTTTTGAATTTTTGTATGATTTCTGAAAGGATCCCAGTATTCCCAGCTTACTGCAGAAAGCAAACCACCGACTGCTCCGATGAGACCTAGCAGGTGGCTGATGAATGCTGATTTGAGGTGTCATGAGGAGGATGCTGCCGTGTGCGATGGCTCGCCTTATTGGGAGCACTTTGGACGCATTGGATGAGATTAAACCAGCTGCATGGGGGTCATGCTGCAAGATGACTTGAGGAGTAAATCCTTGCGGTCCTTGGGTGCTGCAAGATGACGAGGTAGTCAGGATCCGTAGTCCCTCAAATGCACTGATGTACACTGTCAGTAAATATGGGTGAAATGTTGGGAAATGTGGGACATGTATGGGCATGTTCAGCTGGTATCGCAGCATATGGCAACCGGATGGTGCAGGAATCTTCATGAATCCTCACTCTACACAAATGATTGACCGCCAAGGTGCTTGCCAAAAGAGGCAGGGTGCCACAGATATCCATCTAATTCCATCAAATTTTCTATATCCATCACAGATATCAATCACATCCTTCATGCAGAGCTTTTGGGGAATGCCAACAAGTCTTGCTCTCATAGTCTTATCATGTCTTTTTTTTAATCCCATACTTGGATGATCTTGGATGGGCATTCCACTCCACCAAGGGTGAGATTTCTGGGATGAACATTCGCAGCCACAGGCGGTGATGCGGAAAAGCGAGCTGTCCACCGCTCCAGGTGCCGAACAGCAACGATTCTAATTGGCTTCGGCGCTATGGAGATGTTTGGATACCCATGATATACATTGATATAGCCCATTAGCAGATACACCCATATATATATAATAGTAATCTATAGGACCTTTGTCTTGGCACTCGTCTTGGCCAGTGCTGTTTGGGCTCTGGGGACGCCTAACACCTCCAAAGGCAGCGCTGAATGTGCTAGGCCATGTTTCATTTACCTTCAGGCTTAGGTACAGAAAGAGATAGGATATAAGGAGATCTTTGGAAGCACCATGACTTATGATGGACATTCAAACAGGCACTTGAGCACAGTTCAGAACGGCTGAAGGCTGAAGATGTACTGTAGACCTGGTCGTTTGTACTTCCCCACAGATTACTACAGATTGCGATGTCTCAAAATGAGCATGATGAGGACCTAAACTCCTTTCCAGCATTGCTGCCACAAACTCTTGCCCAGCCAAGCCTCCAACCTCAAACTTTTCTTTGCTTCTCTTGGTTGAGTTCACATCCCTGCAAATCCTGTGCGGATTTTGGAATCCTCGTGACCATGGCAGCAGCTTGGCATTGGATCGTCAAATATCACCAGCCTGGCATGGCATGTGTTTCATCCAATGGTACTGAAAGATGCGGAACATGGTACATTAAAGGCAGTTGCTTCCTTTGCCCACAGCTATCAGCTGCAACTGACAAGGAGATACAAGGAGTGTCCCTCTTTTTTTGAAGTTTGATGTGCTTTCATGTCAAATCTGACAAGCCCTGGCGAAAAATGTAGTTTCATGATGCTTGAACAAGCTTTGTGAATTCCACTTGTGAATCACCAATGACTCCCTTTCTTTATGGTCTCACCATGGTCTCGTCCTGAAGCCAAGGCAGACTTCAAGACAGTGAAGCGGGACAGCCGTGAAGTCATCATGCCACAGCTGGATGGATTGTAGGATGTCATAGCCATGTGATCTTCAGGATCCTTGATTTTTTTGGGGATGAGATATGATTTAGATTGGCTTTCCCGTACTTATTTCACAATAATATCCCGGTACTGTAAGGGGTTTAATCCCGCTAATTATATATTATCCTACTTATTATACTGTTGTTTGCCCCTCATAAAAAACACGAAGTGTCATGACTTGAAAACTTTTTGGCAAGGGATCAACAACCAAGATCCACCAATGACTGAACTGCAGGACTTCCGCCTTGCGCCCAGATTTCCAAAGAACTCCAGGCGCCAGCTGAGACGGCTGTGACATGTGTGAATTATTTGCTTAAAAGGAACGCATGGGTTTTCCACATCTGTGCTAGTTTACCCTCCTGTACCAATCGAACGATCAACAGGAAAATGGTGATATAAGTGATGTAATTATAATACTGTATATGATGGTAATATAGCCCAGCAAAAAAAGAAAAAGAAACGGAAAAGGGGAAAGATGAATAAGAAATAATAAGAAAATGTATCAAGAATGACAAGAATCTCCATGACTCTCGGTGTGTAGCCCACCAAAAATGCTGAGTCTTCCAATGTCACCAGTGCCTCGGTGCAGCCAAGGCCTGAGCCTGAAGTGGATCTGGATGTGATGCATCATGCGGAGGATCTTTCAGATGACTCGGACCGCTGATGCGAATCCTTGCTGAGCGTTTGAGCGGCTAAATTATATCTGGGGCGTGGTTAGGAACGTCTAAGCACTGTTTTGAGGGTTTTGTCATTTCGGACCTTAACTTCATATTTCCAGCCATCTCAAAGTCAAGAGGTTGTCATTACGAATTCTGAATTTCATTTTCTTTGCTAGGGTGATGATGTGTGAGCCAAAAAGCTCGCTCGCGCGCTAGAGTAAAATATTCATAGCATAGTGCAGCATACTCAATAAACTTCCAAATGTCGTCACACATGTTACATGATGTTACATGTCACAATTAAAATTACATTTGACACCTAGAATATCAAAATCACCATTTTGCTAGGTTGAATGACCATTAAGATCCCATCAAAATCCCATCCAAATCACCATAGCCAGGGGAGGCGCGTCCTGCCTATTCGCAGGACGTGGATCCTGCCTACATCTCTCCCAAGATTCGTCAGCAGCTCGGTGTGCCTTTGGAGGCGCGGCATGTTTTGAAAAATTTGTGGGTTGGTCCAGAAATGGGGTCTACTTTCCCCATCTTTCCCCCAGAGTGGCTATTTTCACGCGGAAAACGATGACTATAATCACTGGATGCTGTTTTTCCCTCAAACTCTCAAACAAAATCCATGTTTCTGAGCACCACAGCTGACAGGTGAAGTTGCCTCAAGCACTGCAAGCTGCAGCAGAGGAGACAGGCTATACCAGAGGAGCCACTTGGCTATTGCCAGATCGAAACGCTGGAAAGATCTCCAGAGATTGATATTCAGCTGAAGCTATCATGAAATTTCTACAGAGTCTATTGTTCAATCCATCCTGTAACCCATCTTTCTTTGTTTCTCGCATAGAGATTGATTTCTTTGGGGGTATCCATGGGGTTCCTTGCCCCCACAGGCATCAGGTGGCATCAGGTGGCATCTCCCAATGTCCCACTGAGGTGCGGACCATCCAAAAAGCAGTGGTGAAGATGCAGGCGAGCAGCGATGACCGACAGCACCTTCATAGCTTCTCATCATCGCAACTAAATAATCTTATATAATAATATATTATAATCATATTTAATGACATTTGTCATAATGGGGGGAATAGTAATCACCATCCTCATCATCATCATCATCATCCTCATCATCCTCGTCATTGCCATCGCCATCGTCATCGTCATCGCCATTATCTGGCTCACATAAACTTGGCTACAAAACAGCGCAGCCTGGCGCAGCCTCATGGCTTCGTCTTTGTTTCAAGGCCAACAAGCGAGATGAACACTTGAAAGAGAAGCCTCCACCCATCGGTTCGGTGTCATTGGATGAACAGCTGCTCCGAAAGCTCTTCCAGAAAATGGACTGCCGGATGCTGCTGGAAATCGCCCGGATGTCAAGTCAGAAGAAACTGAACGCCTATAGTTTCAGCATCAATTGGTTATAAATAGGTGGTTATTGAGTAATAGTTGAGAATTTGTTGTTTTGATGAATCAGATTCTTTGGTCTTAGTTGCTTGTTTTCATTCACTTGCGAATAACACTAGTTTCTTGTCATACTGCATTCGGTGGAAACGGACAAAGCGAAACTCAAAGTGAGAATGTATACAAAATAAAGACTCCAAATATCTCCATTCAACTTCGAACATGACTCAATCAAGGAACCCATAGCTACTTCAGCGACTGAACAGGCTGATACATGATGATACATTATGGGTGGCAGGATTCCCAAGAGGTCCAGGCTTGTCCTGAGATCCATGCAGGACTTGGACAATTGCGAGGTGCGGGCCCTGGGGCCCTGGGGCGCCTGGGGTGGGGTGTGGGATGTGTGGGATGGCTGTGGCCGCATGCCGAGGTTCGAGGTGAATCAAAAGTCTGGCATTTGATCTTTGAGATATGAGTACACGAACTTCGAGCATCTAAGTTATATGAAATCATTTTAATGTGACTGTTATTGAAATATATTCAAAATTGTTTGAACGTATTTTCGCAGAATTCCATCTCGCTCAGTTACGGGGGAAGGTCCAGATTCGTGTGGTGATTTCTGGTGACACTGCCAGGCCATCAGCAGCAAAGTTTTGCGACATCTCTTTCTGCAGAAACTATGCGAAGTTGCCAAAGTTGGGTGGTTAGGAGGGATCTAAGGAGATCTAAGGAGCTAAATGGGATTCATCGGTATTATTATTTTTTAATCTTATTGTATGTATTTTCGCTGGGAGCTAAGAAGCTACCAAGGGTTGCTCAACCACATGATACTCAGTGGAAAAACTGATCATATATAATTAGATTTCAGTAAGGATCATATGCACTGGGCATGTTTGACATCATTTTGCACTGCACCATATGACTCATAGCGAAACTAATGTGGATGTTACTTATTGTGGCGGCAAGGATGCCTTGAAAACGCTCCAAGCGGGTACTGACAAACAGTTATTTGAGTTATATATGAGTATTTCGGGGGTAAGCCGAGGGTTGGTCCATGATATGAGGCACCGTTGGCTTATTTTTTTAACATATCGCTGACAGTATATTGTCGATGATGATGGTGCAGGCTGTGTCTACAAGAAGAATCAAGAAGAGGCAGACATGATATGTCTGATATGTTACATGTGCCCTCACCATTCATCACCATAAACATATATTAACATGTACGATCATTTACGTGGTCTTCATCGTCATCCCAGTCATCCCAGTCATCCCAGTGATCCCATCCTTGGCCAAAATTGTCAGCTTGAGGATGGGCCGCGAGATCGCCCCAGAAGAGCTGGAAGCAATGATCACCATGGTGGACATGAGTCCTGGTTCGATGATTGGATGATTGATGGGACTTGATGGGACTTGATGGGACTTGATGGGACTTGATGGGATTTCTGAACTGCAGACTGCAGCTCACTTGGGATGGTGCATATTGTGCCGGAATGTGCCGGATGGTGGCATTTTAGCTGCATGGTAGCTGCTGATGTTGTTGTTTTTTCCCATTTGAATCTCCCGGCCAAGCGCAAGAGTTGAACATGCGCATCCGGATAGCCTGCCACTCAGGAAAGAAATGGGCGTCGCAACCTACGAAGACTTTGCTGCAATCTTCGGAAACCCTGCCGGACGCCCAACGATTGGGATCGATGTTCAGCCCATGAACTGCAAGCTGACTGAGACTTTTCTCAGCTACAGTACTGCATAGTACTGCATTGAGTCGCTCGTAGTCATAGTATGTCATAGTATGTCACAGTCCCTTTGCTAACGCCCGACTGCCCTGCACATGGAGACAGGTTAAACAGGTCAAAGCCTCCCACAATTGGAAAATTCTACAGGATTTTGGGAGGACGAGCATGTACGAACACCCATGATCATCCATCGCCTTTGTTGGTGTTCAGCGCATGATATTGTGGGACGGTCCCCGAGGCGGAGTCCCTTCGGCAGGTGAACGTTGAAGCAGTGAAGGCAGCAGCAAGAGGTGAAGTGAGGCGGCAAGGGATACGTTGATACAGAATACAGAAGAGATATGAAGAGATCATAACTTGTAAGGAGTCGAAGGAGTCGTTCATGTCACTTGTTTTTGGGGCTCGACTCGAACATCTCAGATTGTTGAGATATTGAAGCATTTCCCGCCTGTGAGATATTGGGGTGATGCATTGGTTCATGGGGTCCCTTCAAGATGATGGTAAACGTATGGAATTGCGACGGATTTCCAAAGGCTTGGAACCCAAAGGCTTTTCGCCTGTGGAAGGATCACCACCTCGAAGCTGAATCTCACCACCCTGCTGTTCATTTGCGCCCAGGGAGAAGAAGGATTTGTTGCTTCCAGAGCTGAACGAGGAGAGCGAGGAAGAGGATCACAACAGCGATGGAGAAGACCAGGAAGACGACGAGGACGCCATTGAAAATTGCTGACGTGCGTGATGCAGTCCCTGACTGCAGCCGTTGATGCATTGTTTCACCCGGTAGTACCCGGTAGTTACGTGCAGAGCACGAAAAATGGCGGTGAGATTGATGTATGCTCGACGTATGCGATTCTTACATTTGGTGGGAGAATCACACACTTAGCCATTAGATCCATTATAGATCCATTAGACTGCGCAAGTACTGGCAGATTTGGCAGGCTCATGTAGGCTCTAGTGACTAGTGCGATAGTAAAGATCACATCCCCAAATCGGTGCAAGATGCTCTAGAGATCTCTAGAGCAAATGGGCGTCCGTGATTGTGATCATGGTGAGTGATCGAAGCACGCGGCATTCACCCATGGCAGGTGAGCATGAGCAAACGACAGGGCACATGACAACATCGACGCCTACAACAATGACCACGACCACTCCGAAGCCTTTGTCTTTGACTCAGTTGGAGTACGTTCGAGTTGGCTTGCTAAATACTGATTATTTTCTTTGGAATTTGGAGTTTCTTCTGCTAAAGATGCGAAATTCCCTGCGGGAACTTTCAATTTCCAAATGCCAAATCCCTTGTAGGAACTGCAGAAAGCAGGCAGCATCAGGAAAGAGTACCGATCTGTGATAATCCATCATGATCAGTCTACCTACTTCAAAAGAAGGCAGGTGTATTGATCACGAATTGCTGCATATGTGTATATAATATAATATAATATAATATATTATAATATAATATAATATATAGTAATATAATATAATATAATATAATATAATATTATATATATAGTTAGTTAATATTAATTATTTATATGTAAATATTATAAATGTGCATTCTTTTGTTTGCTGTTCACTTGGAATCTGTCAATCTTTTGTGCCGACTCGACATTCCTTGACTTGATGGCAGAAAGGTGACTGTCCTACAGACCTTAGATGTTTGTTATAGCCCTGCTTCAATGGATTGGTTTAAGGGAAAATTTACAGGAAAGCCCCATATGTAATGGGAAAATCTATGGTTTCCTGTAGATTTTCCCTTAAACCAATCCATTGACTGCTTTGCCCTGCCCTGTTGTGGCAAGTTGTCTATTTCTCTAAGGTCTTTAGATGACTTGATGGAAGATCCTCAAGTCCAATCCCTTCTGCTGGGCACTGAGGGCTTTGTTTGACTTGTCACATGTCCTTGCCTGTCAGGACATCTCAGGATATCACATAGCTGGTGCACAGTAGATGAAGCAAAAATGGATTCTAAATAGCTCAGAGAAATACATTGCTGAATACATCTGAATACACAGGGCTACTTTCCAGCATATCACAAATAAAAAAACCATAGGATGCCAATTATTATGTGCTAGCTTTCCAGGTTATGGGTAGCTTTTTGGTGACCACGGAGTTTCTGTTTTTTGCAGCACAGGCGTGAAAAGGAGAGTGTCAACAAACCAGACCTGCATGAAGCTCAGGGGGCCAATTCCCTTGCTGAACATGTAGGGCAATGTAGGGTACCCTCTGGTAAACTAACATAACTATGGAAAATCACCATTTTTAATGGGAACATCCACTATAAATCACCATTTTCAATAGCTATGTTAAATTACCAGAGGGTATCTTGAGATATCACAAGGGCGGTTGCACTGGTGTTGCCAACCGCGCACGAAATCGCACGAAGGCCTTCCGGCCCCTTGCCGACCTCGCATCCAGCTGTTGGGTACCAAGATCTATCGAATGTCACCGAATTTCACGATCCAAATCCAAGTCCAAATGTTGCAAGTATTAGGGCTGCCGGTTGAAAAAGAAAGAATGTTTGAGAGTTTTCATGAACTCGCATGAACTTTCAACCAATTCTGGGAAGTTGGGAACTCAACGGCCCAGATATCAAATGCAAGAGGGTTGGGGCCAGTTGGGGGCGATCCTTTGGCGTTGGATACAGGAGAGGATGTGGTTGACCACCTGTGTAGATTCTAGTTCCTCCGTTGCACATATCTCCAGATAGATAAATAGATAGGTACGTAGATAGGTATTGCTGATAGATATATTTGGATCGTTTTGGATCTACGTGGACTATCTTGGACTATGACATGTTCCTGTCTCAACCTACTGCATGACGCAACCATGGGCGGTCTCAAGCCAGGTCACAGTGACCGATCGCCGTCATTTCAGGCGGGAGATGGAGGGAGGGAGCGACATCAAGGGCCTGGTTGTTCATGATTCCATGATTTTGCACATTGTGTCATTGTGTTCAATGTACTCGTATGTTGAACTATGTTGATGTGATATCCTCATCAACACAGTGATCTAATCATATCTAGGCCATCGGAGTTTCCACCGGAGTTGTTTGCCAGCGAGTATCTTGCCTGTTAATGTTGTGATAGTCATCTCATGTCATGTCATCTCCGCAATCGCATGTCATGTCAGTGTCGTCCACGTTCCCAGGCTCCCTAGCAGCAAGAACTTGGCGATGTCCATGTCGGACATGCGTCAGAGTCACCATTTGCCGTGGGCCGCTGGAATTGTCTCAAGCTCAGTGCACAGTCTGCAACACCTTTAACATCCTTTAACCATTGCTGCTGCGGCAAGCGAACTCCGAGTTTGGGATATCATGGGAACAAGCAACAGCAAGGACATGCAAGGACCTACGACATCCTAAGAGAAGGGGTGGAACGCTAGAATTTTTCTGCCAGGGGATGCCCAGGAGTCAGATGGCGTTTCGTGATATAATTAAGCATAATTAGCGTTAATTAGCCGTGTCCAATTTCATTTTGCCCTAGGTGCTTGCTCTGTGCATCCTGCTGACCGTTGAGCGGATCTCAGATTCCCATAGATTCCCTGCTTGACTGCGTGAATGGAACTTGTGATTGTTGGTGGTGTGGTGGTGCAGATGGGAAGACAGCGGAAGGATTTGTGAAGGATTTGTCTTCCATTCCATCATCACATTGGATCGACTTTGGGAGCTCTTGGTCTTGGGTGCTATTCTTTGCCAACCAACAGTTGGCCCAGTTGGGCACTTGTTGAGCCAAGATCTCAGGCCGTTTGCATCTCACGTTCTGCGGAGACATCGGAGCAGGTTGGTGGAACGCAGCAATGTCGCTGAATGGACCGATCTACCAAAAATACGAAGATGCAGCCAGACCTCAGGATTCAGGCTAAGGTTTTATATTACATATTGTTACATATAATTATGATGCATCAATGTTCATGTAGGTGTTTGCCTGTTTGGTCAAAAGCTAGATAAGAAAACGACCATAAAGTTAAATGATGTTAAATGTACTGGTGTGCTCGCATAGGATCCCCATTCAATAAGTTTTAGACGCATTGAAGTGGCCGTGAAAAGTGAATGGCGATGAGCGGTGGGGTAGCAAGTTGTGCTGGTATGCTCTGCCAAAATTAACGGTATTTCCACGAAAGAGGAAGAACCTAGCGCTTGTTCTGACATCCTTGCAGGCCGTGCTTCCCAATTCGTATAGTTCTACTCACACCATCTCACACCGAAAAATCTCTTTGCCTCCAGGGCCTTCTAAGAAAGCCTTGAAGACCTTCAGCAGGGTACTTCATCGTGGATAGTGAAAGTGTTCACCCCCTTTTCTGGGAGGAGTGGGGTATTGAAGCGGTTATGGCATCCAATGGTTTGTGCGAAATCTGCACAGGTGCGGGGCCAACTGGGAGTTGCCATTCAAGGTGCTTTTCAAACGGACTGTGCGGGCTTGGTGAAGCTTTGATTTGTGGCATGTTCCAAGAGCTTGAAGATTTGGAAACAATTCAGGGGTATTCTTGATTCGTTGGGTTCAGGACATGCCAATCGACTTGGGCTACCACTAAAAAGGTCTATGTAAGAGATATGTATTGGAATGGAATATAGGTCAAAACCTGCAAAACAAAGGCGACCTTTTCTAACGAAGGCAAACCTTACAACTAAAGTTTGTTGATAGATTTTCACGTAAGCAGCGAACGTCAAGAATGGTGTATCATGGAGTTATTGTTAGGCCTTTACCTGTTTTCCCTTGTCTTCCTTTTGTTTCCTTTCTTGCTTTCATGCCTTTCTTGTGACAGTTTCTGTTGTCTTCCTTTCCGCCTTCGTTTCTTTCTGTTGATTCCGGTTTTTCTTTTCCTCTATATCTTGTTTTTCCTCCTGCTGCATTTACATTTTGTCAAGCTTCTGCTTTTCCTCTTGTGATTTCTTTCCGCCTGCAAGTGTTCTTCATCATCTTTTTTGCATTTTCATCCGGCGGTTTCGTTTTCCCGTCTGGTTTTGCGTTCTGGAACGAAGCCAAATCAAAACGAAGGCAAAAACGAAGGCAAAATTCACGAGAAGCAGCTTGGCATGGACCTGGCCAGGAGCTGGCAAACCTTCTTCCCCATCCTGCTACTACTGCGACAACTACCATTGCCACTGTAGGGCCTAGTTGTGCTTTTGCTGCAGGCATTTGTCTTACCAGCACCAGCAAAGCACCAACAGCACCAGCATCACCAGCATCACCGCGATTGCTGCTGCTGCTGCTGCTGCTGCTGCTGATGCAGCTGCAGCTGCTGCTGATGCTGATGCTGCTGGCGCTGTTGTTGGTGCTGGTGCTGGTGCTTGTAGCTGTAGCTGCTGCTGTCACTGCTGACTTGCTGTGACTTGCTGTGACTGCTGTCGCTGCTGTCACTGCTGCTGCCACTGCTACTGCTGCTGCTACTGCCACTGCTACTGCCACTGCTTATGCTCCTGCTTTTGCTGCTTGCGCTACCACTGTTGCTTCTTCTAGCACCTTTGTCGCTTCTACGAGTCACAGTACTAATCCAGGCACATCCTGGCACTTTTTTTTACAAGTTTTGCCATTGCTGCTGCCACTAGCTCGACATGATGACTGCGCGATACCGCACGTAAATGTGTGAATGTTTGTTGGAAACCCTTGTAGAACGAAGGCGACCTTTTATATAAAACGAAGCAAGATAGATATTCCATTTTGGGAAATAGAGTCTTACAAGTAGCTCACTTGCAAATGGAAAAACCAAAGGTTTTGCAGTGCATTGGAATTATTTGGAGTTGTGGTGTTCCTCCCCTTTCTTCGGCCATCGACATGGCTGGTGTGAGGTCAAAGGACCCCATATTCTCCCATCGATGGAGATGCTCCAGATCGTTGATCAAAAAGCGGCGGGGACGAAGTCAGGATTACCATCCAGCCTAGTGGTTACTACCAAGCGGTACACCCTCCCAGCAGCACGAGTTGGGGACCCCGTAGCCCGGTTGCAATGATATAAGGAATGAAAAGTAATGAATAGTAATGAAATATGTATATATATATATTATATAGATCACTGGATGATACTGTATGTATGCTCGCCTAAACTTACACCCCCCAAAAAAAGCACATGCAGCACTTGGTGCATGTTCTCTTGCCAAACTCTTGTCTGGCCATTTGTTCAAGGCGGCACGAGAGATAGGAAGGAGCAAAACATGGTGATCATAATTTGTCCAAGTCAAACATATATAGGTTCTGGTTCCATCAAAAAGATCATGGGGCAACATTCTGTCAACTACGTTAAGTCACTACTCACACTTCCTTCCACTCTTTCTGCAACCATGTTGCTTGAGTTGCCAGTACGGTCAGAAACAAATGGACAAACAAGAGCCGCACATGCAAGATTGGCAAGATATCAGAGTGCCAATTAGTATCAACACACCTCGATCTTCACTATTTAGGTAGGTGTTTGCGACTTGGTCGCCGAACCGTGCCAAGGCGAATGGATTCCCGATGCATCCAGGGATTCCATTTTGTGAGGTCGTATCGCATGTGGTGCCTTCCAGATCATTTCCAGATCTTCGAGCATCTTCGAGTTAGAGGTAAATAAGAAAGCAGCTGCTCAGTATCATGCATCACATCCCATTTTGCTACTTCCTTGCGTCATATGTGATCCATTTCTGCTCACCTTTCCCCGTTGATTTAGAACTGTTGAATTCACCCTCGCTAGAGGCTCTGATCAACAGTTGCCTGAGAAGCATGGTGAACCAGGACTGACTTCTGTTTGCTGCAGCCTCGTTCTGGAGAGTTCCTTTGTTGTTGTGCTCGGTCGTTTCACTTTTTGGGGAAACGTGCAGTGCAGGATCCTTAATACAATCAATTATGTTTCACATCCTGCCGAGTTTCAATCAGTGACAGTCACTAAGAATATAGGTGTTGTATGATTTTGTATATGACGAACTTGTCTGGGTTTCAAGCAGCCCTGATGGCTGCAAAAGGGGTTGGCAGGAGCAAGATCACTACTCTGTCCTTGGCCTTAAGGCCAAAGCCAGTGCCAACGAGGCAGCACTCCTGGAAGATGCCTATAGAGATGCAAATTCAATGGGTGGCTGTGGAACTGTGGCAACACATCGTGAGAGGTCATGAAAGTACAACGAACCATGGGATTGAGAAAACCTTTCATTTTTGATTCTTTGTTTTGGCCCTGATACTTTTTATTGGGTGTGGCTCAAATTCCAGGTCAAACGAGCCTACCGCAATTTGTGCAAGCAGTGCGCCTTCTCATGCTGGTGCATCAAGTGCATCTATAGTTGGCATGCACAAGGCATATTCAATCTGTACGCTTGTTGAGAAGGTGTGTTTGTACTTCTGGCAGCTTCAGTTTTTGTGGTGCTGTGTTGGACTTGGTCCAACAGTTGACGCAGATGGGGTTGCTCATGGTTGCTCTTGGTTCTTGTCTCTGCATTGACAGCTGGGTTGGTGCGGGCAGGTATCACCCAGACAAATTAGCGCACTTGGACGAAACGACGAAGAGAGAGTCCGGGAGACACGGCTCTCTCGTCCCAAGTTGGTCCTGCGGATCCTGCGGGTGATGATGTTCACCACAGGTTTCAGGATTGCCGTATGATAATGCATGGAAAAATCCCTCGCAGATGGATCGCTGGTCATGTAAGATTTCGGAACATGAACTCCTGAATTCATTCCTCAAGTCTGAAAAGACATACAGCTGGGAACGAGACACTCGCACCATACAGCAGCACTGAGTGCTTCCAGCTACACCATATTTCGCCATGCTCCATCTCAGGCGAGAAGCCCAGATGGTGAAGCTCAATGTTGCGTATCAGGTGAATGGTGGACTTGTCATGACCTGTCGACCTTAAGGAGGTACAGATACTGCACTGGTGAAGGAAAGAAAGGATGACCAAAGTCCTTAGATCTAGTGCTGCTACCTGTGGCAGACACTTTCTAAATCATTGGGTCCTCCTTTCTCCTTTCGCGCAATTTGTATGCAATTGTAATTACATGTACTGTAAATTACGAACTGATTTGCTTCCAGACATGTCTATACATTTCTGGTTTCGCCTTTCCGAGAAGCATTGAGAGGTGCTGAATTCGCCCAAGCAGCGGTTTGAGTATGACCTGGCCCAGCTGACAGCTTGGAGGTTTAGTGCGCCTAAAGGCACCCTCAATGCACTCGAGACTTTGCTGGCTTCATGCTTACTTGTGATCGCATTTCTTGATCACAGTAGTGGGGTAAAGCCAAAAGTAAACATGAAAGCAATCAAGATCTATCAATATCTTATATTGTAATCATTCCACCAAAAATGAACAGCTTCATACAACATCCATAATTTTACTTGTGAGTGCATTCATTGGACTCATCTTATCTAGATAGCTTTAGCCTGAGGCCATGTCAGGAAGCTGCACAAGGCCAGCTGCGATACAGCGATGCCCATTACAGGGGGCAGTGGCCGCAGTGGCTGGGTTTGACACCCCTGTTGGTTGATGACTAGTTGTGGAATGTACCATGAAAAATAGGGATTTAACCAACCATTATGATCCAGGATGAAAGAAATGGTTTTAACATGTTGAAGGTTTAACCATCAAGACTGCGGGGATATTATACATTAATGTAAATGATGATGGGTTGATCGTAGGGGGTTATACTGCCCTTATGTATTGGGGATTATCATAATCCATGGGGGGATCCCGTCATTAACCAACCAACAGCATGATGGAATGACAATATGACAGAGGGTTTTGGGATGGTTTGGGCAACTTAGACAACTGACATGCCCAATCCCAAAAGGGAAGCCACGATTTCACATTCGATTTGGTCATGACAGGCGACATCACTTGCGTTCAGATATCATCTACGCATGACCCGTGGAACCAAAGACTTTGGATTCATACTGGCTACCCTCTGATAAACTAACATAGCTATTGAAAATGGCCATAGAAATAGTTGATTTACCCATTAAAAATGGTGATTTTCCATAGTTTTGTTAGTTTACCAGAGGGTATATACTTACTGGATTGAAATGTTGGAGATCCCTCGTTTCTTGACCCATCCGTCCCAATCCAAGATGGACAACTCGACAGGCAGCCCGCTTCTTGGGTTTCACATTTTCAATGGATCTGCAGGAACATAGTTTCTCATTCTTACTGCAAGATTTCCCTGGAACAAGTTTGGGACATGATGGGCTGGATCAAAACCTATGAAGTACCGGATTCGGGTGGTTATTCATGTTTATTCATGACATACCATGATAAATCCCAGCCATTTCAGTGCTCCTGTGCGAGGTGAAGCCTCTGCTCCATTCGATGGAGCACCTAATAACAGCACCACGAGGCGCAGCAACGATGTTTCAAGCAGTTGAACTCTGGAGACATGTGGAAAATATCTGGCAAGGCACGTGACGGTTGCATTGAAGGCTTCAGGCTCCAAGACCTTTGTGTTTCAAAGAATTGTTTATACGAACCCACCGCGCGAAACAGACCTCCCTCCATACTGCTCAAAGCGTTGTGGGGCAGGACGTCAGCGACGTCAGGTTCGAATTCCGGCTCCAGATTTCGCTACCCGTGCCGCGCGTAGGGTCTAGGAGTCTAGGACGTCGAGGGTGACTGAACTGTGAAAATCTATTTGAAAATCTAGTCGCCAACCTGCCCGATTTTGCCAGCTATTTTGATATTCATCAGGGTTCCGGGGCCTGGCCGTCAGCCAACCTTTGCTGCAGAGCCCACAGGTACTCTGCAAAATATTCCCAGCGTAGCCGTCAGGTTGCTTGGCTTGGTTGGCTTTCTGTGCTGGTCCATCGCTATTTTCATGTAATATGATGTAATATGTTCATCCTACTTGGGATGACCAATTCGGAAGTTTGCAACCTTCTTTGTTAGTAGGCTAACTAACAGTACTAACTAACACACACACACATATATATAATATATATATATGATATATGTGTGTGTATAACATACATAATCAACACCCGCGGTATTTGTGCAGTGCACGGCTCCTGACTGGACAGATCTCAGATCTCGCCAGGCCCGCCGCATGGATCCTGCACAGTATACCACCCACATCGATGGACGAGCCGCAGAATTTGCACACAGGCCATGGCCAATATCGGCGCTCCGGCAGACAGCTGCACTATTGTTGCATCATTTTTTGCATCAATTCTTGCATCAATTTGATTCAATTTGCCTTACTTGTATATGTGGATCCCAAGTTTGAAACTGCAAATAGGCAAATCCGGTCAGGCTTCTGCAGGGGAAAATCTTACGTATGACTTTTCGGGCCGTGCAACATAAGATAACACAAGACTCTCCGGGCCGGAACATCCTGAGATGTCAGGGCAGATGTCCAAGAGGCACAAGGGATTTGTCTGCTGGGTTGACTGGAGTTGGAGCTAAGGACTTCTGTTAGTGCCCAAACATCAAAAAATGAAGGTTCCCCACGCTTCAGCGTTTGATTGAACATGTACCTATAGCTGTACTTAGTCATTTTGTGCTAGTTTTCTCTTTTTTGGACCATTATTTTGTGACACGTGTGAACGGTGGCAAATAACAACCTGACTGTCAGTCAACTCCACATTATCTCGGAACCCTATGTACTGCAACAGCTGTCAACATTAGCATTTTGACTTGATGTCCGAGAACAATGTCACAATGCTAATATACGAAATTGTAAAAACAACAATTTCAGTTGGTACAATAATATATCCCAATTAATATCCCATAATCATCAATTAATGGGAATTACTCTATTATGATCCCATAATTTTGTTTTTTTGTGGGGCTCCCCAGTTGCCCGTGGCTTACTGTACCTGGCAGAGACCATCACCTTGGATCCTCTCGCCAGGGCACCCGGCCCTACTCACCGAACGATCCCGAGCTTCAGAGGCGTCGCGACAGGGGCCATGGCGGCCATGAGTCATGGTCAAGGTGTTTACCCTTTGGTAATTTAACATAGCTATTGAAAATTGCCATTTATAGTGAGTTTTCCCATGAAAAATGGTGATTTTCCATAGTTATGTTAGTTTACCAGAGGGTACCCTTTGGTAATCTAACATAGACAATATAGACATTGAAAATATCATAAGATATCCAAGATTTTCTATAGCTATGTTATATGTTAGTTTACCAGAGGGTATTTCATTTTATTCCCCCAGGGGCACAATGCTTTCAGCATATGTTATAGCTTATACGTTCATTAAATGTAAAGATGTTTGATATTTCAATCTAGCATGGTGAGAAGCCACCTTTTGTCCATACCCAGTTTTGAGGGTTCTTTTGTAGACTATGTTTGCCCTCAAACTCAGGGACGCAATTGAGAATTTATGCTGCCAAGTGCCAACATTTTGCTTGCTGAAATCCGTAGGGTCGAGAATCATGTTGAGAACATCCCAACCAATGTGAGACCTTTGACAGGTCTGAAATGTAATATGATCAGGACTTTCAAAGGGAACATGTGCAAGTACAAACGGTTATATCATGTATATATATGTGATTTGTTTCTAATTGCTATCATTATATATAATACTATAGATTTTGGGCGTGTGTGGTTGCCACTACTATTATTGTTTGTTTATCTTTATCAGATATACTCTTGATGCCATTTCATTGTTATGTTGATCATATGTTTTTACCTTTGTCAAAACAGCCAGGCCTATGCCTTGGGAGCAGAGGGAGATGGACCTTGTTAAGGAGTGGATGCAGGTCCTGCCCTGGTTGACAGCTTTCATGGGTATTTCATGGGGATGACTAATATTAACGAACATGAGGACTGGGGAAGATCGTGGGTAACCAACAATGTGGTAGCAATTGGAACATTTGGAGACACTGCTGGCGTATGTTATGTTCTTGATTTCACTACTGTAGGTTTTTGGCAATTCGAGAGCCCAACAGGGTTTTAATCGATATGGAACCTCTGAACGCATGTGTTTTTCCATGTTTCCATGCAGCTTTTGTTTGTCCTCCAGTAATACACAGTTATCGTTGTGCAGCGCCAGGCTTATTGTCCACCGGAACCTCCCGAGGAGCCTGGAAACTCACGGGTGGTTGCCTGGATGTGGTTGCTCAACACCTGAATTGAATGTGGCATCATTTTGTATTCTTCATTGATGTTCATTGTCGCCATAGGCTGATATAGGCTGTTTCCTCATCAAAACTTGGCAAATCCAGAGCTACACAATCCACTTCCAACTCTCATTGCTCCGACAGCATTGAGGCAATACCAGTGGACCCGGGCATCGGACCATTTCCTTCGAAACCTGAGGGAAAAGCGTCAACAGCGCAGACCCCATCGCGGAGTATGGTGGAGTGGTTGGAGGATCCAAGGTTTCTGTATGATTACGCTAGTAGTACCCAGAGACCAACGGCTTGTTTTTTTTGGCGATCAAGCATCACGTGTTCAACTTTGAGATCCATGGCCACAGTTTCTTCAACTTTTGTGAGTGAATTGTTTTGGATTGCAAGGTATTTGCGCTTAAAACCCTGATGCCACTTGATGTGATAAATATTGTAAGAGTTATGGTCAGTGCCAGAATTATAGAACGGAAGTTGAGGAGTACGAAGGTACCCTGTTGTTCCATAATTCTGTTTTCCTCGGAAGGTATGAAAAAAACTTATCTTAATTTACTCCTATTTTTTTCGTCGTTCTATAATCAGGAAGGCTTCGGTTCGTTTAGGTTCGTTTCGGTTCGTGGAAACCTCAAATAGGGGCGGTTCGGTTCATCAGCAGGCCGGTTCGTTTCGGTTCGCGTGACATGGCGGTTCGGTTCGGTTC
>Ga0126342_10003557_pt1 | contig 25829 bp, 19 predicted proteins | sample Cyp1metagenome_FD_92528 | JGI IMG/M metagenome (GOLD analysis project Ga0126342, IMG submission 92528) | Coral microbial communities from Lord Howe Island, Old Settlement Bay, Australia - Cyphastrea 1 metagenome | ecosystem: Host-associated > Invertebrates > Cnidaria > Coral ... | reverse complement strand
TTTCGAGAAGTACCTCATGTGGCTCTTTTATTCATCAAATAATCTAGGCTGGTTTGCATGTTTCAGGATTCAGTTCCTGCCGGATCATATAATGATCCATTCTTGTCTAGTGTGTGTGTGTGTAAAGATGACCGTTCTGCGACGAGGTAAGGGTTTTGCTTGGCGTTGTGGGTGGTTACCGTAACCATAGAAAATGGGCAGTTAACCAGGAAGAATGGTGGATTGATGGGATATAATGATATAATTCACAAATATATAGGCAAACACAATGATTCATAAACCATCCATTATTGTGGTGATGAACCTGGGTATACCCCCGTACCCGGGGTGATGCCTATTATAATTATAACCCTCTTTTATGGTTGGTCACTGGGATGATTTATGGCATTAGCTTTATCTATCCGATCGACCTGACACTGGAGAACCACCCGTTTCCAGCTTGGATTACCAAAATTTCTTGTTAGCTAAATCCTCATTGTTGCCAGGAAATTCATTTTTTTGTTGGTTAAAGGGTTCAAGACCCATGATTTTTGCCACGACAATCCCTGAGGAAGGCACCTCTTCGGCCGGAACACCCAGCACGATGGAACTGAATTGGTGGGAACCATGGCTTTCGGCCCCCAGCCTGGGATGTGAACAATAGACTTGGATCCATAGCTGACATTTTCTCGGGGAATAGTCATTTGGTTGGTGGTTTGGAACATGGCTTTTATTTTTCCATATATTGGGAATGTCATCATCCCAACCGACTCATATTTTTCAGAGGGGTAGGTATACCACCAACCAGTTATAGAAAATGAACATTTGAACTCAAGAGGAAAGAAATCCAATTGCGTTGGGGTCGAACGTGAACCAAGGCACCTGGTAATCTAACATATAGAAAATGGTGAGGGAAATAATAGGCAAATCATGTGCGCCCACGGGTCATTTTCCATGGCCATCTTAAATTACCAGAGAGTAGGCGATGAAACAATGGCTCTATAGACTAACCAGCAAATTGTGATAGATGGAACATCCACCATGAATGCAGATCCTTTTCCGAGGGAAACCATGGATTTTCCATACCTTAGTTTGTCTCGCAGTAGATTTTCACAGCTGGACATGATTCGAAATGGGGATGTAGCCCGAAAACAGGCCAAGCGATATGTCAAGGGACTGACGCGTTGGGCCGCTCAAACCTGGTTTCTATCCTGTTTCGGTTGCCTCTCTGAAAGGGCTCAGCGCCCATTTCTGGTGCCGAAGCTTATCCCTTAGGTAGATGAACAAATCATTGGCATATGATTTTGGGAAAAATCCATTGCTGTGTTTGATCACTGCAGGGTGTAGCTGCTTCATTTTTCTGTGACAATGGGATGATTCACTTGGAGTTGCAGCTGTTTGAAGTCAGAAATGGGGAATCTATTGGGAATATATGGGGAATCTATGGTGAAAGGTAGTGATTTCTTGGGGACCCAGCAATTCTAAGAAACTGAAGGCCTTAAATCAGCGACCCAGTTGACTCAGTACATCTCAGTACCTCGCGGCTTCGCAGGTCGAAAGTCTGGACATTGCGAGTAACACCTGGACCGAGCACGGGGGTGCTTTGGGTTCCGAACACCACCAACTGGGAACCACAAAAATGGCTCCCTGTTGATTTATGGGACTATACTGCCTCCTAGATTTAGGGGATTAATGTCAACCCCGGATTAATCAACCATAATAAACCCTAGGCTGTTTAATTGGGGGGAACCACCACAATTAATCAACCAGGGTTTATGAAAATCTGGGGGTTGACAGTGGGTTGAGTTCCCCATTGTAAAACCTGGGGATAACCTCTCCCATGTTTTTTTTTAAGGCTTTTTCGACCAACCGTATATACCATTTTTTTTGAATGTTGGTTAAACGTTGATTTTTGGAGACTAAGCATTTTCATTTGTTTTTTAATTATCCTGCATTGCGCACCAGTTTAAATCACCAGTTTTTGAAAACTGTTGGGAAATCAATGATTGTTGAAGCTAATTTTCATAAAGTTCGCTTAAATCACCAAGGATGTGCTGTTAGGGTTTTGTTGTTACCCTTTAGTTCTATGACTTTCCCATAGATGCCCAATGAGTTGGTGGATTTCCCACGGCCATGGCCATGATGCCACCGGGGGGTAAGAATCTCCATCATTAAATAACAAGCATTACAGTACTAATTACATCTACCATAGATCAGCCATAGACAAACCATAGTTAAATTAGTTAAACCATAGTTTACTGGAAGATATTTTTGTTGTTCAATACCACCAATGTTCAGCCATTCATATCCCATTACTATACTATTACATTAATATCCCCTTATATATACCCATTATACCACCATTTGTCGATTACACGTTTTATTACTGGAGGGTAAATCCATCAATATCCTATTGTTGTCCCATTACTATCCGAATGTGAGCCCTATTCAAGCATATAAAAAGCATATTTGGTGACACTGGAGATGGGTAAAGCATATACATGTTTTTGCCAATCCTATTATTCTCCTATTATCCTAAGATCCTAATCTCCTACTATTATCCTATTTTTACCCTATTATCATCCTATTATTTTCCTATTCAACCATGTTATACCATTGAACTCCTTGCCATCTTTCATGACGAAGCGATGTTACGAACGACCGAAAAAAAAAGGACCCCTTTGCCACGCTTGCGCGTGCCACGCTGGAGCTCCGCAGCTGCCTGCACGCAAGGTGCCAGCCTCAGGTTTAGCAGTTGGGGCAACCAAGAAATGAAGATATGGTTGTGAGTCAAAACCCTGGCACCCGGATGGTACCTAAAATAGCTGGTTAATGGATGTTGATTCTTCCAAATATGGTAATAATAGGTTTTGACCCATCCCCATATTTCATGATATTTTTGGGGGTTACCATCTGGTTATGACTAACAGTTTGCCATGGAAAGATCCACCATGCTATTAATAGGTAAACCATCTATTTCTATGGGCCATCTATACCATGGCTATGTTAAATAACCAGAGGGTTAGCAACTGATATTTTGGTGTCAATTTTACCGAATATGTGGATAGACTTTTTTTTTTCGATTTGAACCCCCAAAACCGCTTAGAACTGGAGGTTCAACAGTTGAACTAATCCCAAAATTCGGATCATTTTTTGGTGTTTGAACGAAATCAACTTAGTGACTGATATTCTTGGCTAGGTTTTGCCAATGCTGTTGGGATATGATATAACCCTATGACCGCAAATAAATGGATTGTAACTGGCTAGCAACCAGACTTATGATCTGACACAGGGTAAGCTAACCAGGGTCATTAACCCCATGCGATTTTTTTCACTGGGATTTTTTGGGTTTAATCCAGGGTTTGTAGCACCGAAGATAGGGACACATGAGGTTACCCTCCGGTAAATGGACAATCCCCCATTTGTAGATACCTCTAATTCACAGTGGATTTTTCATTGCCACGTTTGATGACACCGGAGGGTTAATGAGCAAATAGCGGCTATGTTTCATTGAGACGACTGAAGGCAGTGACTGGGGGATATCCCATGCGAAGGCCTCATCTCTATGTTTTCAGAGGTTTTGTGGTCAGCGGGGCTGATTTTCTTGGACTTTGATGTGCTGCTGAGGAAAACCATCCGATTCCAATGGATTTTGGGTCATTTTTACTTAAATCACCATTTTCCCCTGATTTCCCATGGTTTTCCTATGGTTTTCTTAGTTCAATCACTATTTTCCTATGGCAAAATGTGTCACCCATCGAGCTGGGGCCGAGGTCGTGTCTTCGTCATGGGCGGCCGTGGCTTTGAAATGATGCGAGATGAGATCCTGGATTCCGTGGAGGTTGGAAGTATGGCTACCCGGCCTGGTAAACATAGAAAAAGCTATTGAAAATGACCATTGAAATAGTGGATCTTTCCCATTGAAAATGGTGATTTTCCGATTAAAAATAGTTGATTTACCCACATGGCCATAGAAATCGTGGATTTACCCAGCTATAACATGGTGGTGATTTTCCATAGTTATGGGACAGTTTACCAGAGGGTATGTTCAACCTTAAAGAATGGGATACTTTGACCAACAATCACGGTTGCTCCAACCAATTGTAGCCAAATGTAAACGATAGTCACTTTGGGGGGAAAATTAGGTGACTTTACCTCGTTACCAACATTTCTCCCCAAACGTATCTGGGGTGTTGGGAGCAACCATGTCCGGTAAAAACCCATAACTGGGGCTAACGGGGACTTAACCAGGGGTGCATCCCTGACATGACTACAAGGCAGAAGTAAGGATTCTTTTAGACCCATGGTTTTGGACGATGTTTGGCAGTCACCATGCTGTTCTTGTGCTTACGATTTTGAATGGATGAAGAAAAGGTGGTTTGCAGAAAGTAAACATAGATCCAAACAGGATGGGTTCTCCACAAACTAGACCACATGGTAAATTCTTGGGGTGCCTGATTTCAGAAGTTCCGAAAAAGTGGCGTTGGCAACCAGAAAGCAGGGCACTTTTTAACTTGAAGATCGTTGAAGATGCAATGGACATGCAGCCATTTTCCTGAATATCCATATCTTAGATTCACATCAAACTTGGGCACTGGGTCAGAAATTCCCGAAAGAACCACGGATTTTCCCAGCCGTGCCATCCATCAGATGCGCTTCTTGTATTCCCCAATGAACAACCATCAGCGACAGTTGGTTCAGGGGGATTTCCATCATTCAGAGTTGCTGTTACTGTGAAATTCGGCTCAACGAACACCATAATTCGGCTCATTTTTACATTCGTTTCCATCCATTTTTGCCATTTTCCACCAGTTTGTATGGATACTTTTCCATTTTCATCTCGATTTTCAGATCCAATTCGTAGTTTTCCAGTGACTTTTTCCATTTTCCACATTTTTCGCAGCATTTTGCACAAAAAAAGATGTGAGCGACGAGAGTTTCTCGGTAGGTCTTCGACATGGAGCGCGGATCCTGGGGGCAGGCCGGGCAGGCACTGGAATCATCCCCATAGCTGGCCCAAAAATTCAGGTTAGTGAATTATAATTTGCCCAGATATATGATATATGTATATTAACATTTACTATATATATATATTTATACACATACAAGTGCATATATATATACATATATACATATATATATATATACATAATGATATTGTCGATGTATATATATATATATGTATATATATATATGTATATATATATATATATATATATGTATGAGTATATGTATGTCTGTCTGATTTTTTGGGGAAACCTAGAAAACCCTCCAAATCAAGTGGTTTAGAACATTGGTTTTAGATATATTGACTTGATCAGCAACAGAAACATGCAGTGTATCCAAGAGTGGTCATCATCAAGTACTGATTTTGTTGGTGAAACAATGTTAAACCTACTTGTTTTAATGGTCAACCAGACGAAGGCTTCCTATATATATATATGTATGCATACACATGCATACATGCCAAGTGTAACGTTTGGCATGAAACTGCTGAAATATTCCTATTATTTTTGGTTATATATCCCATTATCCAATTCTCTCCCAATGATATCCCATGCTATCCCCATACAGTGGTCTATATTATACCCATTTAACTCAACCATCTGTGTGGACGCAACGCATAACAATCTATGTATCTTGACTAAATCCCATTCAATAGCTGTTTTTAATTAGGAAAATGCACCAGAAAATGGTTGGCTTTTTATCACTATGATATTTATGGTTGGCTTCCCCGGTCAGTCTTTTTGGGTCAAATCCATCCTGGATTCCTGGATGTTTCCAAACGTGAATCATGGCAGAAATTCGGACTAAAGGGCCGAATTTTTCTGGAGCAACCCCCCCAGTTATGGATGATAAAATACGGGATGATCATAAAGTCAAACGGTTCGCCCCTCCCTATTCATGATGAAATAGGATTGTAACGTGGATACAACAATAATGAACCATTTGGGAAAGGTTTATGCCACCTTAAAAAAATGTGATGACTGGGGGATGGTAAACATGGCATTGTTTTACCCACATCACCCTCTGGTAAACGTTTACATAACTATGGAAAATCACCATTTTTCATGGGACAACTCACTATTTCGACTGGGCCATTTTCCATAGCTATTTTGACATAACCAGAGGGTATCCCCATATATTCCCATGTTTTCCCCATAAAACCCAGGGGTTGGTAACTGTCCCATTTTGGGAATATTGGACATCACCTTATAGTAGCCATTATAGACCATATACCTAATGGTTGGGTGATGTTCAATGGAGACATTTAATGACCCATGAAACCATATAAAACCCTCCATTTCTAACCCTGGACTCAGCGTTTCGGAGGGGCCCAACCTCCAGATGGGCTGGATCCTTTCGGAGGCGGCCAACCTCCACTTCCCACGCTGTGAGCTGGCAGCCGCCAGCTGCAGGCAGCTTCCCGAGCGCGTTTCGGGATGGGAATCGTGATGCAACGAAGCAGATATGAGAGAGAGAGGTAGATAATTGGGAATAATGTGGATCAAAAATATATATATATATATATAAATATGTATATATATATAAATATATATATATATATATGGAAAAAGGGAGGTTTGTCTCAAACAAATCACCGCTAAATGCATTGATCAAGCGCAGAGTCGGGGGTAGACGAGTTGCAGGGGTTTCTTCAAAGATAGGGGATGCCATTTTACTCGGACACTGACTGTGATAAACCATTGGCTTTTCGGCACCCTACTTTCAGCCCAAAGAAAGGGCTTATCTCATCAGGTTGGGAGGGATTTCGTTCAAACTGTCAAAGAAGCATGAGGTTGGAAGACGGATGAGTGAACTTTTGGGCAATCTGATTCCCATATTTGTCGGTGCATTTTTCCAGATATGTCAAGATTATGGTTTGAGCCCCAGGAATGGCGAAATGCCGTACTTATGTTCGACGAAAACGAACAATGAAACCACCATTTATAGTTGAATTTCCCATTAAAACCTTCATTTATAGGGGATTTTCCATTGACATGTAGCTGATTACTGGGTAGAACAGTTAGAAGCCTCAAGAAAGATGGTGGCTATCTGACCCACTATGATGTGGTGTGTATCCTAACACATCACCCTGAAATAGTTCTTTATTGCTTTAAAAATATGCAGTATATGTCTCTACAATTTCTATACATATATACATATATGATAATATACAATATACATAGTATTAGTTCTTGGAAACAGCTGCTTTTGGAAATCTTGATGAAAAACAATTTCACTGCAGCTTTGCATTATTTAGTATTGATTTGAACAAAACACTGTACAGCGATAGCCCCCCCAAAAGCGATAACCTATATTCTTGCACCAAGCGTAAACAATTGCTTTTGACGACGGCTCATAAACATGTATACATACACACACATATTTATATAATCCACATATGTATATATATATATATATCCGCAAATGTATATATATATATATATCCACATATATATACATATATATATATGTATATATACACATGTATACATACATATCCACACACATGTATATATATATACATATATATATATTATAAAACTATATTTATGTATCTATCTATCATCAGTGTTTGGAATGCCTGGTGCTCTCTGGAAAATTGATACCTTTGGGATCCCCCGAGATCCGCCAGGGGTGTCTTGGTGGCTGCCCACGGTGTGACAGAAGGCCTGTTGGAGATGGGACTTCGCCAATATGGTGGGAGATAATTTGAGATATAGTGGGAGTAAGATGGGAATATACATGATCTAGGATGATTTGGTGATTTAGTGGGATTTACTGTAACTGATTTAACCAACGGGCTGGTACAATGGTGTAATGAATTTGGGAATAGCATTGGGATATAGTTGGAATATGATGGGAATATGTGGGGATAGAGGATTTAACCAGCCAAAAAGTTCTATTTTGATGGAGATATATTGGGAACCTCAACAAGCCCTCCATTCTTCCAGTCATGTTCCAGTCAAACACACGGTCACAATCTTTTGGGAATAACGATGTATTTAACTGTTAACCATTCACGATTAACTAGTAGCTATTAACTATTAACTATTCACTAGCTAATAGTGGTTAATAGCTAATTTCACGGTTAAACGGAATATCCACTTAACTATTCCTATTCACCACTATTAGCTAGTGAATTAATATCCACTTAATAGCTATTTCATGCTATTTCCACTTAAACTTAATATCCACATCCACTTAACTATTCCAATTCACTGCAGTTTCGAAGTTTCGAATTTTCCGGTGCTGGCTGAGGCGAAGTTCCTCTGTCGGAGGTGGAATTCCTACGCTTGGAGCAAGCGGTGCAGTGGCTGCGAGTTCGGGATCCCCGGGAAACGGACGGACGGGGAGGATTTCCTTGGTAAATGTTGGCCATTTTGGGATGGATGAGGCTTGATGAACATATCTAGGGTTGATGGTTGGTAAATATCCCAAAATTTCATGGTAAATGTGGGCCATGATGGTGGCTATGGGTTGATGATGAATATTTTGGGATATTTTGGGATCTTTTGGGATGATGATTTTTTCATAGCCACCATAGATATGAAGGTTTCTCAAGCCATGGGGATACCCCCAGTTCTCATCCAGCTATTCTTTTCGGATTTTCCATGAAATAAACCATCCAGCTATTGGGGAACCCCATGGGAAGACCACCGTTCGGAACATGATGGGAAAACTTTGCAACTGGTGGCTTTTCTGCATCTTTCGATATATTTAGAGGAAGGTAGTCAGCAAGAATAGGGATGGATTGATCAACAACAATGGGCACATCCATGTCAGGATGCTATTCTTCCAAAATTTATCAACATTTCCATGTTTTGATCAGTCCTGGAGATATAACGGTCTTGCACCGTTTCGATACAATTTTTCGACACGATTTTGATACAATTTACGTTCCCAACTCTCGAAGAGGAATATATCGATAATCATATCAAAGCCATATTTGAAACATATGGGAATTAGAAATCCGGATTTCAGGCGTGTCAAAACCATATTTAGAAATCGAAAGAAAACCATATCAAAAGTGCAAAACATTTCCTGAATTGATTGCTCCCGAGAGGATTTCCAATGTCATAACAAAAATGGCAGTGATGTCCATGCGCAAACTCTGGGGCTGTAAACCTGCAACCTCAAGCAATTGCTGCTTGAATTTCCCATTTCTATTCTTTTTTGCATTGTTTTTCAGCCTGCAAGTGCATCCCACCCATGGTAAGTGGTTAAGAACCCTAGCATAAGCCAGTTAGATTCATAGACACACCCCAACTTGTATATACAGCAGCACCCCGAAAAGGCTCAAGTTGCCGCAATCCTAGCAGCTTTCCAATCTTTTCAATCTTTTTTTTGGTTTGCTCATATACATGTAGATATACATATACATTTACACATATATATATATATGTAAACATGTTACATTTGTTTTACACATGGTTTTTTTCTTTGTTTTAACGGTCACTAAGTTGTTGAAAGCCCTGCATTTGGAAACGCAGCAGTTTTGCCATGTTTTGCCCCGAGGCACCGCCGCTGCAACCTGCCCGAAGAGCACTGGCGGCAGACGCTTGGAATGAAGCAGAATTGAGCAATAAATCATGGGTATGTTATCCAATAGCCATCAACGAACATGGATTTGTCCATCAACTGTTGGGATTTAACTAACTAAAAATGGGATTCTGAAAAACCTATGTTCTAATTGGGGAAAAAAAGAGGTTTGCTCTAATGTTTTTAGAGATTCAATTTTATCCATACTGGGAATCCAAAGTGACACATAACCAACAAGACTTTTTTCGGATTTTTTCAGCAACAATGGGGAAATGTATGGTTTAGTTGGAGATTGAGTGAAATTTTGTTTGGGTTAAATCAACAAGAGGGATACAATGGGGGTATTAACCAACAATAGAGGGGATTGAACGAATTCATAATGGATATATATGTGGATAAATGGGGATATACCTAGACAGATTGCTGTATAACGACCTCACGTCGCGACGTCACTGGAATGATGGGAGTTTTTTCCAAGGGTTTTTCTATTCCCAATAAGGTGAACTCTTCAGATGAGTGAATCATTGTACCGGAAGTTGCATGAAAGAATGGTAGTGAGTGGGTATGTTAACCATCAGTTGTGGAGAAGATCTACTTTCGATGGTGCATCAATACATCATTGAGGAGATGATATATAACCATGGACAATGTTGTTTGTTTTTTTGATGGGACATCAACCAAAAAAAGGTAACTGACCATCAAAGGTAGATATTAAGCCAACAACAGCAGACATGTTTTGGATACACGTCATGCATCCGCGGACACGTCTCCATGAAACCTCCCAGACCTACCTCAGCATGGTGAATGTATGTGGAATCATAGCGAAAACGGCGCATCTTTCCACTCTAATCCAGTTTTTTTTGGCATTGTATGAGTTTCCAAAAAGAAATTGAAAAGTAGAGTGCCACTAGAAGAGTGGTACGATGAATCGAACTGTTCACTGTTCGGGGTTGCTTGAAACATGATAAACCTTGGGATATCATGGGTCACACAGACACAGGATTTGCTAGTAATCATGAGGATATCAGCAAGAAACGATGGTTGACAGTTAGCGATGGTTGACATGATGATACTTTTTCGGTTCTTGAGCTTGAGATGGCTGTGAAGCTATGGGATGCAACAGTTGCTGTGGGGATGTTGCTTCATTTTTCGCCCAGGTGGGTTTGAATGATGCCCGTTACCCCAGTTTCGTGGGGTGCTGATCCAACTTTGGGAGTGTAGTTTACTCCAGAAATGATGGCTAGATATGGTTAGTTCATGGTTTGCCTCTGGCAATTGAACATCGCTGGATCAAAAGCACCATTTAAAAAGGGACGGTAAATCACCGAAGAACAGAGGCAATATGGCAATATGCATAGCAAAGTCTTCAATTACCAAAGAGTATATCCACCATTATATCCACCGTTAATCACCATCATCATCCTTAATATGGGACGACAGGCCGTAGAGCAGCGCTGTGCCACATCAGCCACCTTAGAACGTCTTGAGCCTTGGTCAAGTCGCCTTCGGGCCAGGCAGTTCGGAGTTCGCCACCCAGCTCATCACCATTATATAAATCACCTTTAAACCACCCTTAAATCACCGTTAAATGACCATTAAATCAGCGATCGAAGCCAGCGATCTGTGGATGACTGTGGGGTTCTTGGTTGATGAACCGGCAGCCGCAGGTGCTTTTGAAACGCACTTTTTGCTGCTTCAAATCTGGCATTTCCCAGAATTGATATACAAAGTATACAGTTCCAAATCAATACGAGTCAAAAACATCCGTCATACCAATGATCTTCCCAGCTTGTTTTCCAAGTGTTTTTGGCTTTGAACTCCATTTTTCCAAGGGTTTCTCCAGATTTTCCCCCAATTTTTTGCCTCGTTTCATGCCTTTTTCGTTGAAAAACACCGGGGTTGAACTCCCTCGTCCTACCACGAAACGAACGAACGAAGTCTCCGACGTCCGAGGCGATTTATTTGCTGGGTGGTTGGGATGATCGACTTGGCGGGGCTTCGGGCGAGGCCCGTGGAAACTGGGGCTTTTCTCCATGGGGGTATCCCAAAATGGTTGGTTTGGAGTGGAAAATCCTATTGACATGGGGTGTTGAATCATTAATAAAAAATGGGGGTGAAAACCTATTATCAGTTTTTGGTGAGACGAACATCCATTTTCCATCATTTACCAGCTATTTTGGGGTCCACAAGTACCAGGGTTTTGATCCATTGCCATATGGGCGTGAACGCATAGGTCCATGGGTCAACATTTCACAGTTGGAACCACCATTTTGTTGGAACCACTTTGAACCCGATAATTATGGATAGTTCTCGCATATGAAAGTCACCCCCAATCCGTCCTTCTTGGATTGGGTACCCCCAAATGTAAAAAAAAAAGCGGAAGGTTACCATTTGCATATCAAACTTGGATCGAGAAACCCCCCCGGTTGATCATTCCCAGGGGAGGATTACCGGAGGGTATGGACCATGTATATCCTTAAATATATCCAGGATCCACAGAAACCTACATGATGAATGTGGATAAATATGGTTGAACTTTCTTATTTTATCATTTTCCACAACGATTTAGGTGACAATTTCCGGCCGCCAAATCCTCCCTGAGTCAGGTGCACTATTTGAAGCTTCGAGACCACGACATTGGTTGGCTCCCCGATGATGACCGGTTCGCCTTTTCGAACTTCGTTCGAAAAAACACCATGACTGGTGACATTGGGATGAATCAGGTACGGCCGATTTTTTGGGGCTAATGATCACAAATATGTTTCTATTAGTTGTTCTTTGTTTACCAAACCGAGAAAATCACACGCACTTGTTTAAACCACACATTTTAACACATGATTGGATGAAGATACAGTTTGGGTACACATTCGAGGAGATATTGGATGAGTTTTTGTCGAACTCTGCTTGCCACCATTGGCTTTATGTGAAAATAGGGTACCCCCACATTTGATGCTTGGAAAGCTTCACTTTCCTTATGCCATGACAATTTTTGACGGCTACACCCAATTTTCAGACACACACCCATATCCCATACTGTTGGTTACATATATATATATAAACATATATATATATATAAACATATATATATATATATAAACATATATATATAAACATATATATATATAAACATATATATATATATATATTATATCACATGATATTTCCATAAGCCCAACAAAAGATCAGCAAAATCTGGAGGGAACATCACCTCACAAAGCCTTTAAATGAGGCACTGAAGGATGGCGGAGGGCGCCGCCGCTGCAGGAGCCACGCGCAGGCAATTTTTTGAGAATTTTCGGATGTTTTTTTGGGTCCCCAAAGAAGATAGCCTCTGGTTACTATGGAAATATGGTGATTTATTGGAAATATATGGGAAATATGGTGATTTATTGGAAAAATATAGGAAATATGGTGATTTATTGGAAATATATAGGAAATATGGTGATTTATTGGAAATATATGGGAAATATATGGTGATTTATGGTTGTTATACCATCTGGTTATGACTAACAGTTCGCCATGGTTTTTCGATGGCCCATAGAAATAGATTGTTTACCGAACTGAATAGCATGGTGGATCTTTCCATGGCGAACTGTTAGTCATAACCAGATGGAATTTCACCAGGAAAGTTTTCCAAGAATAGCAGTGTCGCTTGAGTTTTCTGTTTCAATGGCTTGAAAGCCGGAACGGAGCCCGGGAATTTCTACTGGGGACTTACATATAGGACTTTAGCACAAACAATTGGGATATATTATTGGGATCTCCACTCAGATGGCTTTCAGTCAAAAGGCAAAAGGCGTTACATGGTTTTGGATCAAACCTTCATGCCAATGTTTTTCACACCAGAATTTTATGTTTGAAGGGGCGCAGGGGAAGTGTAAGGAACGCTGATATACTGTTATACAGTTATACTACCCCAAACCGGGGCTAGAGGTACTGGGTATATTCGCTTGGAATTCTATGAATATGTCCAAGAACCAGCGCTGACGCGCTGGTCCAAGTCCAAATTCGACATTGGGTACTGCAATTGTGTCCTAGTAGTGTAGCAAACCCAACAATAAACCCAGTCTTGAGGGTGTGGTTTTTCATACAACCCCAAACTGGTAAGTCGTTGGAGAACCAACTTTTCGTATGGCATTGTGTAGTTCACATTACGAAGCATGACCAACATCCTATGCTTTATCATCAATTTCCCCATTGAGATCGCCATACTTTTCAGGATCATCGTGAGGCCCGTTTTATTAAACAAAAGATGGAAGACGTTATAAACTCTAGAGCACTAAACAAGTCTTGAAGCGGATGGTGCCAAGATCGATCTTTTTGGTCTTTCTACTTTTTATACCCGCTTTACTTTTTTTCTCTGATCTAGTTGTTGGTGTTATATCGCACGACATCCCCATCAAATAGTTATTATCTCCCAATTGTATCCATATGTGTTGAAGGTTGCTATATATATATATTATATAGATATTTGTACACCAATATAATCTACATCCCAGCTCTGTATATATATATAATTATATATATCATTTATCATATATATTACTTTTCCACATCCCCGCTATATCCCCGCTATATCCACGCTATACATCCCATTGGGAATCCCTCCTTTGACCCGTCGGAGGCTTTGGGGCCTGCGCGTTGATGGGCAGCCTATGGGCCTGTGGAGGCAGCGATTTTCATTGGGAAAATGGGGGCATGGGACCCTAGGTATCCTGAAATAGCTGGTATTGCCGGAGGTCCATTCCTCTAAATTGTGGTAGGTTTTGACCCATTCCCATTTGGGATCTTCGGATACTTTTTAAGTCTTTGTACAGATTCTAAAACACCCCAACTTTTTTTTTAATGGGAGAAATTTTGATGCACCAGTGGATTGTAGAGTAGCGGGTCTTGTGGACGAAACCATATATCTGGTCAACAACCCTGGTTGAAAGACCCTATGAAAACTTCTACACAAGTAAAACATGACATCAAACCCTGAATTCGTGAAACCTTCGGGTTGGTTAATTTTTGGGGTAGCATGTTAGGAGAAAACCTATACTTTTTGGGAGTAAGCCCGTCAGTCAGTTAATCCTGGTAACTTCACTTGCCGTGTGATCATGATCCTTTTACTGTAGAAACAAGTATTTCGCGTGACCTGGGTATTACATCCTTTGGGGCTGGGGGGCAAAACCTCTTTTGGATTGTTTTTGGCGTTTTCAAAGGGTCCCACTTGAAACAAATTGAAACCTTTTCAAAGGTATCCTCCAGATATCAGCAAACATGGCAACTTCAAACTAACCAGCTGCCAACCAGATTCATTGAAGGGTGGATTTCTGGTTCAAGTGAGGCCCCGAAGATAGGTTTTTGTTTGTTTACAACTTTTATCTGGTGTTTCTGGTAGGCCTTTACAAATACGTATGTGTATATATATATATACTGGTTGGTGGTTTGGAACATTTTTTTATTTTCCATAATATATGGGATAATCCTTCCCATTGACTTTCTTATTTTTCAAGATGGTTGAAACCACCAACCAGTATATATATATACACAACTTACTAAGCACATTCATAAAACGGCAATCCCCCCGGTGACAAGGATGTTTATTCCAGTTTTTTTCAGGCACCTCTTTTCAAAAATCACATCCATTTTTTGATGTATCTCGTTATCCACATTGAAAAACCATCAACTCCAGCCACCTGAGTCATGACCCATCGGATCAAGAATGACCCATCGGATCAAGGATGCCGCGGACCCCAGAACTTGAGTTCCATCGAGAGGCCGCGGATGAAGATCTTTTTCCAACAGAACTGGGCATGTAATGGGACTATCATGGGATTTAAGGACCTTTTCATGAGGTTTGACTCCATATGATGGGATATGATGGGATATGATATGATGGAACAACAATCAAAACATATGACGATTGAACCATCAACAGTACAGTATGCATAGTTTGTCTAATATAATATAGTGATTTAATTTAGCATACTTTGACAACAAATCAGGGTTGGAAACCTGACTCATTCCATTGAACGTAATCATCTCGGTGGTACTTCACGTACTTCACAATTCTACCGTCCTACTTGGATGTGATGTCACTAGCCAATATAGTTAGAAAAATCTCTGGATATCTGAGGTCAACAAGTTGGATATCCGAATTCTGCCCTATGGTAATTTAACAGTTTGCTATTGAAAGATCCACCATTTTTCATGGGAAAATCCACTATTTCGACTGGGCCATGACTTCAATAGCTTTTTCTATGTTTACCAGGCCGGGTATTTCTTCTGGGTAGATCCGAGTTGATTGCTGACGAACTTTAGGGGCCTATGGCGTCGTAAACATGGGACAATTTTGATAAGCCATGGGATTTGAGGTTGAAAAACTGACCTCGGCTTCTTGGGTCAAGGCTCCTTTCTGATCAATTTGTTGTTTTTTTTAAACTTTTATATACCCATTTTTTTGCAGCTCTACCAAGAGAGGCTCTTTTTTTGAGCCTTTGCCAAGCATGGCTTGCTGGAAAATCCACCATAAGTTCGGTGATTTTCCCATATTTCCCATGTTTTTCCCATGTTATCCCACAAAATCGATGATTTTCCCAGCCATGCTGCCGGATACCAGGGGTAGGTTTCATTAGGACGATGAACTCCAAGTAAACGAGGTACGGATGCAAGTTACGTCCCAGGAATTTCAATCATTTTGCTGATTTATGTACGTGTATATTGCATAATAATATACACATATACAATAATATGTATATAATATAATATGTATATATATATATTATTATAATATACACATAAGACACACACATATATATATAACTATACAACTATATAACTATATAACTACATAACTATATAACTATAAAACTATATAACCATATAACCATATAACTATATAACTATATAACTATATAACTATATATATATATAAAATAAATGTAAAGATTGTCAGGGCATACTCTCATTTCTCGACAAAGCCATATCCCAGTGAGAAGAAACACACCTCAATTCTAATATCTCTCAGAACCTCTGATCTGCACCAAAAAAAATCAGAGATTTGGTCGGTGAACCGGCGAAGCCCAACTAGGTTCACACCAGGGAACAGCGCTTGGGAGACCATTACACAGCTGCAGGATGGGCTGGTTTGGAGCGAACTGACATGGCAATTTCATGGGGTGATTTTCATGGGGAACGGCCCGAAGATGAGGATTTCATACGAAAAACAAAAGGGAATATCTTGTTGATAAATGAGTGTTGATGGCTTGATTTTTGGATCCTTAACCATCTATGGTATTTTTGTGCCGGGTTTATGACACCAAAGTGATGGAGATCGAATTGATAGTAGGTGCTTGGTGGTTTCACACACTAGTTGTTTTCAACCATAGATATGGGATGATGGTCTCTGTTGACGAGCATATTCATCAGGGGGGTTGAAACCACCAACCAGTTTTTCTAGTAAAAAGGAATACCCTCTGGTAATTTAACATAGCTATTGAAAATGACCGTATATTATAGTGGATTTTCCCATTAAACATGGTGATTTTCCATAGCTATGTTAAATTACCAGAGGGTAAAGAAGATCAGAAAAAGGAACGCAGTACTTGGGCAGCCGACCTCTTTCCGAACGACGATTTTCTGGTGGGTTGCAATCTGGAACCAGCGACCCCAGCACTTCTGGTGACACACTCAAAACTCAAGGTTGTAAGTTTGGGGCAACTCCCAATGATTTTCACTACTAACAATGGCAATTTCAGGTTGTACCCTCTGGTAATTTAACATAACTATGGAAAATCACCATTTTTAATGGGAAAATCCACTATTTCTATGGCCATTTTCAATAGCTATGTTAGTCATTACCAGAGGGTACAACAGCAGAAACAGCAGATTTTCTCTGCAACTGCGGCAGTTGAGGAGCCGCGACGCGCCTGCTGTGCCGTCCCCTCGGGCAGCTCGCTTCTGATTTTGGGCGGGGTGCAGAATGAGGTGCGGGGCAGCCCGGGGGGTCGGATGTCGGAGTGCTGCGATTGGGCGTGTCTTTTTTCGCCGTGGGTTCAGGAAAACCCTGGCTTTCAATATTGAAATATATCGAAAGGGTGATTTGGAGTATCCCTATCTAAAGAACCCCCCCCCATCCAAAAAAAAAGAACAAATCACAAGAGGGCTTGAAGAATCCAAATGGGAATATGATACGGTATGATTGATATAGTTATGATATAGTATTGGGCTAGGGGTTTGACCAGAAACGATACCCTCTGGTAACAGTTTGCTATGGAAAATCACCATTTTAATAGGTCAATCAGCCATACATGGCTATTTTCTGTAGCTATGTTAGTTTACTGGAGGGTATATGAGGTTACACCTTGGAATCTTTGGTTTGATGGGTTTCATAATAATCATCCAAAACGGGAACGCCAAGCAACAGTAGGACATGTAGGCACCAGTTGTTTCGATGGGCTTACGACTGCCCAGAACCGGGAGACTGCCCAGAGTTGGTTGGGAGTACGGGGCATCATCGATCGCAACTGGTGAACGCAACCAACTGGTGATTGTAAGTCCCTTTTTTTTCGTGGCTTGTTCCATCTATAGATGGGTTAGGGTTATCAATAACTTATTAAGTGGGGTAAGTAGTATCAGTATCAACCATGCCATGTGTGTTTTCATGGTTAAAGGCTCAGCGTTGCGGCGCAACGCTTGATCAATACCGCGATACCGCGATATGCTTTTGGAGGGTCTTGGATCTTCAATTTGTACCCTACAATAATGCACTTCATTTTAGGCATGGCTCACAGGAAAGTGTGCTGATTGCCGTGGTCAAATCGATCGCTTTCTCGCCCAACCGTCCCAACCACCTTGGAATCTGTGGGTTTTTGGCTCAGACTTTGGACCGGGTGGTTTTTCAGCTTATGTCCTGACGCAATGTGTGAAGAGAAACTGACTCTTCAAGGCAGACGCAGTTGTGAATTCCCTTCGAATTGGGGATTGATAGGGGAATTTTGTTAATGGATTTATATGGATCTCTCAACAAAGATGGTGATTTATATGGCTTTGTAATGAAGTCATGATCGCTAGGGTGATTTATGAGTAGGTGAACTGGGATGTTTGGTGTAACTCTAGTTAGGAGTTGAAAAACAACTTAAAACAAGGAGGCACCACATTAAATTACACTTGTTGATACTTGTTGGTTGCTTAATTTTGCAGGGTTGACATAGCGCTTGGTATAATAAGAATAATAATGATAATTATGAACTGACATATGAAGTGTGAATCCGTATTAACTAACCAGTATAATGGGACAGAAGAGGGGTACTTTCGCGGCTCGATGATCCGCAGAAATCGCATTGCGAACCGACAAACATGAATAAAGTGGTAAACCCAATGCCATAAACATCCAGATATAAACTATATACCCAATGTAACCAATCTCACCACTCGGAATATCAAAAACGATATCCAAGAAAGTGGTCTCTAGTTGGGCTTGCCGCACGATTTTAGCATATCTCTACCCCCCCCAAAAAAAACAGAAAAGGACTCTTTTTACAAGAAACATATCCTCAAACCAGGGAAGTTGGGTCTTTTAGCCAATGCTATTACGAAAGTCGAAGGGGACCGGCCTTGCAATGTTAAGCCCCAATAATAGGAGCTTATATTTTTCGGGTTAGTGTACCCTTAAGGCCTTCATTGTTCCGGGGGCGAGTCATTGCCTTCCAAATGGCGAAACCTTCGGGTAATTCAACATTTAGTTCGATGATTTGCCTGTTTCCAAGGAAGAGTTTCAAAGGCGAACTGACAGAAATTACCAGAGGGTAGAATTTTTGAAGCCATACGGAATCATAGGTTATATTGGTCCTTTTATCCCTTGCGGGAATCCCAGAGAATTTTGCCATGTTGATCCAGGAGTCCTTCAGGAAATCGAAGTGCTCCTAGTGAAATTGCTGGCAGATAAGGCCAACGATGATCCTTGGCTTGCTGGATTCACCCGGTCATCCCACTGATCGCAACCGGTGAACCCCTGGTGAACGTACCCCTGGTGATCGTACGTCCCCCAAAAAAAGTGGGATTCTCCCATCTATAAATCTGGGTAAGTTATAACGACCGAACCCTGTTCTCCCTAACCCTGGAATCATGGTGAATGTATAGGGTAAATCATCCCCAAATGGCCCCACAATTCAGGTTAGTGAAATATGACAATTTACCCAGATAAATGGGTGAACTACCTATGGTTAGAAAAGCCATACTCCAAGTATCTCCAAGTAACCAGCGATACAGGTGGGTCCCCTGGGCAGCTGGCACCTGTTGTAGTGTCAGTTGTTCGTTTTTATACCATGTACTTAGAAATCCGAAAAAAAAGAAATCCGAAAAAAAAGAGATGCTGTTGGTTGTTGTTGGTTGTTGTTGGTATGGTTCCATGGCCATTTCTTGGATTTCTCGGTTGTATCTCCTGTCAGTTGTTGTACAGTTCTTTGTAACAGTTAATGTGGTTGTTATAGTGACATCAACGGACCACGGACCACAAATAGATGATGGTTAAGGGTAGGGAACCATGAGTTTGATGGCGGAACGAGTTTGGGTCTCGGATGGTTTATGATTCATCCAGACCTTACGTGGGAAGTCCAACTTGGCAAATCTTGGTCATTTGGGGGACTGCCCCTCTGTGTAGCTCCTTTTAGCACGTAAGAATGCTTTCTGCAGTCTCTCCCCAAAACCAATAGATACACATTTGCACACTCATATACATGATATATGATATGATTGAAAATATGACATATGAATATACAAATCCATATATAATGGGGTTATAATGATATAAAACACCTGCGAAGTCAGGTTTTTGGAATCCACAGTATCACTAATTTCTTCAATGCACATGGGTTTAACCAAAACTAACGAGCGAACTTTAAGTGACTTCATCCCGAGTCGTTTTGCTGTTTTATGCGATTGAAGTTTCAAGAATTGAGCCCATAATTGGGAATATCTGAGACATTCTGAGACGTTTTTCCCAGGTTTTTTTCCGGGTTTTTAGGGACTATGACCCTCCAAGAGAACCGGGATACAACTGGGATGATGTGAATATTCTAACATCCAAAAATGGATGGGATAGTTTATGCGTGGGCGAAAAATCACGTTTAGATTAGTCTCCAGTAAACCAAGATAGCGAAAATCCATGGATCCATGGTTGTTTCCAGTTCGGAAATGATCTACGTACATAAGTCGGGTGGATTTTCCATATCTTTTTGTATGTTTACTGAAGGGCCGGATGACTCCAATTTGTGGAATCTACCGGTTGAAGTCCTGGGTTTGTTCGCGTCCCAAGGATAGGAAGATCTCAGACGAAGTTCTGGACACGGAGTTGCCAAGCTCAAAAAAGGCAGCGGCCTAGAGATTTTCATAGATCCACGTTTGTAAAACAACGTTTCATTGGGAATTTGTATTTTATGAATGAAGGGATTCTTGGTGGGAATCGGTAGAGTCTGAATATTAGTGGTGTTTCATCCCGAGTGGATTATTGGTGGGTTTCGGTGGGAAGGATGTATTATAGGATGGATTACAATTTCCTAGTTTTGCGAATAGGATTAAAACCTTTGAGTTTCACGGTCCATATCTGGGTTAGGTTCTGCGCTTTGATGCAGAGTATCCCTGCGTTTGATATACCAATTTTCGATGAACCGGACTTATTCTTGTTGGTTTTCGTCCGTCCACCCACCTCTAACTTGGGTTGATGCACAACATTATTTCTTGGTCGTCCACCTGGCTGTTCCTGTCTTGAGCCTGGTCTACCCTACTTGCTTCCCATTGGCCAAAAACTTGGAACCATGCTGCAGAGAGTCTTTCGGGTCGGATGATGGAAATACACTCCGGAAATCAAACATGCCTTGCGTGGAATTTCCCCCATTTATAGACTAGCTTCTCATTAAAAGCTCCATTTATTGTAGGGATTTGCCATTGCCATGTTTGATCACCTACGGGCTGAAGGGTAAACCGATTTCTCCAGGAGGAAATGCCAACATCAGCCATCAGTCTGAGGGTCCACGAGGGGTGATGACTAGGCACCTAGGCCCCCACGTGCCGTGCCATGTGTCATATCAGTACTTTTGCCGTGGGTACAAAGATGGTACGGCTTTCAAGTAGATTAGCACCCCAATCTGATTTCCCAGATGAACATAAGTTCCAGCCAATCTTTGTTTTGTACGAAAAGATCATTGAAGCATTTTTTGTTTAATGGTTTCAATCTGACTCTCTCTCTCTCTCTCTTTCTATTCATAAAATATGTACGTATATATACGTATATATATACATACATGTTATTGATAGATTGATAGATACATGTAGCAGTATAAATATACATTCACATACATATATATAGATAAATACATATGCATATACATACACAGGCTAAAAAAATCCCCTTGCTGCTGAAGTGGGGTTACAGCTGCCACAACTCTTAGTATCACCCAGTATGGCCATGGCTCGAAACATGGGGTGCCACGATGGCCCACAAAATTGCCTTAAAAATTTGAATCTGGTATGAAACACCAGTCATTTTTAGTTTTTTGTTTTGACCCATCTATCATTTTTGGACAAACCCATGAAACTATTCTTGGTTGTATATACCATGCAATCGAATTGGAACTAGCCAACTTCCCATGAAATTAGCCGCTTCAAGCCCCAACTCATGGCAGGCTTGATATGGGTATGTCCCAAAATAGGGTACCCTCTGGTTATGTCAAAATAGCTATTGAAAATGGCCATTAATAGTGGATTTTCCCATTAAAAATGGGGATTTTCCATAGTTATGGGACAGTTTACCAGAGGGTATATGGTTTATCTCCATTTTTGTCCTTTTGTCCTTTGGCGTCCTCTCCATTTTTGGAGAAAGACGTAAAATCCATACTGTTGCCACAATCCCTCAACCCCATAACATATCCCAAAGCATATCCCAATGATATCGTCATTAAATTGCTGGCAACGGAATCTGGTCTTCACCACCAAGTATCTTATCATCAACATCACCATAAAATCTTTAAAACATCCCCATAAAGTATCTCCATAACATATGGGGGGTTTCCCTAAAATGGATGGTTTATATGGAAAAACCATCTATAAATGGATGATTTGGTACCTCCATTTCAGGAAACCTCCATATTCCACTGTTTCCATGACCAGCAACATGACGACCCTGGCATGGGGGCTGGAAGATGGCAGCGGCAAGCTCCTAGGCCCATGTCCACTTTTCGCCTCGAGACCAGCTCCACACAAGTGAAGGACATCTGCAACGAAGAACGACCCTTTTTCGGATGTTGACTTGACGGATATCGAATATGGGATAGTTATGGAATAGATAATGGGAATATATTAGGAATATCATGGAATATCTATATAGTATGGGAATATGTATATATATATATATGTATATATATATATACGTATATATATATATATATGTACGGAAAATCTAGACTGCATGGAATTATATCATGCTTGGAGGATCGCACCAAACAACTGGTGAACGTAACCTTGGGGATCGTAAGTCTTCTTTTCTTCGTGGCTTATCCCCTGAGGTGATCCTCAGAGAGGTCCCAGGTTTCTTTGGACCTTGTTATGTTGGGGGAAACATTTTCTATGGCGGGACATCTGAAGGAAAGTGGCAGGTTTTTCCCATCGCAAATGGGATTTTCCGAAATCAACCAATTCTAGAAAAAAGAGAACACTGGAGACATATCGACTTTTCAAGAAATGAACACAGTGTGACGTGAATAAACATCCAATTTTGGGGTTGTTGGGTATGAATACCATGGTCTTGAAGGTATTGACCCACTCCCAACACGGCCCCCCTGAGCCAAGAATTGGTTTAAGTTCACACATGCAACTATGGATATGTGTGCCCCAAACCCATCCGTTAAGCTAGCAGCTATCAACAAATTTACCATTGTTGAATCCTTATTGTTGGTGAAATTCCATGAAAATTCCCATGCTCTTGTTGGTTAAATCCAGTTTTTCACCATTAAATTCATATTCTTCATGGTTAAATCAATATTTGGATGGTCAAAACTTAAAACCTCATTTTTGCTGTTTCTGTTTGTAGCGAGGTAAGTCTACCGCCGTCAAAACAGGAGTCCGTTTTGGAGACCACCGAAGATGTCGAAGAAAAGCAGGAGCGGAGGATTGAAACACATCCCGGTTGATGACCAATTTGGGGGATTTCTCGGGGATTTACCCAACCTGGTTATGGCTGACAGTTCGCCATGGTATAAATGACCCTAATCGAAATAGATGGTTTACCGAACTTAAAAATTTGTGATTTTCCATGGCAAACTGTTAAATAACCAGATGGTAACCATCATTTATAGGTGATTATATATAGAGAGCTACGTTTTTTGGCATCAAAGATATGGGGATAGTTGATAAACGATGGTTGGTTGATGATAAGAAAGGGCATGATCCTAACCAATCATAATCCGCTGGAAATCCCATTCTTATCCAACCCTGGGAGGATGGGTCCAGAAACCAGGTTCTGACCCTAGTCCCGAGCACAGATGTTTTCATAGATGTTTCAAAGGTGTCCACTTTTTAAGGTTGCTGATATCCCCATTTCATCGGATATGTTCGGTGATTTTTGGCCACCATTTCGTGTGATCGCCAAGCGAAAATCCTTAGAGCCTTAGTGGACATTCTTGGTCGTTTTTATTCTCCCATTTGAACATTTTTGTTTTGACCCACTTGTGCCGTGAAAAAAAAACTGTTTCTTATCAAGTAGCTAAGTACCGGCAGGTGCTTGTTTGACTTCACGCCTTTACGTGGTGTCCACCTTGCTGGACAAAATCCCTGTGTTGGTTGGTTGCCGAAGTCCTTTTGCTTTGACTCCCACCGCGTTTGTTGGTGAAATTCAATCTTTTGGCCGAAAAGAATCCCAGTTCTTTGATGGTTGTTGACAGTTTGATCATTGTTGTTACCCTCTGGTAATTCAACATAGTTATTGAAAATGGCCATTTATAGTGGATTTTCCCATTAAAAATGGTGATTTTCCATAGTTATGTATATAAACGTTTACCAGAGGGTAGATGTTAGTTCAAATCTCCATGTTTGTTGGTGTAAAGCCCCTTTCAGGTCGAGTTCTCAATTTTGATCACTTAGGTCTTGTGCCATCGCTGCCATCGCTGGTGTTTTCAGTGAAAACACTCTTTTTCATCCCAGGTTTTTTTCCTTCAAAAAGGATGAGAATCTCATCAAATGGGTATGTAATCTGAAAATGGGCTATGTCCATGATATTAATGTCCAAAATATAACGAAAATCATGACTATCCCGTGGGGGAAAAAGGGTAGCCTATTTTCAGACAGGTGCTAAAGGTAGTATCAAACCATCATCCCATTCCCCGGTTCCCTATGCACCAGTTCCAGTAGGTCATTGGGATATTAAATCAATATTAGATATTAATATTTAATATGAATGGGACATTTCCCATGTCATTTTCATATTAGAAATAGGAGATTCAATTCATATCAATATGTATATCCTATTTTTTGGTGAGTTTTTAATATCCCAATGTTCCCATTGTTCCCATAGGATATTCACAATGGGAAGTCTCGCCCCGAAATCGGCGCAGGTCTCAGCTACAGTGCCCGCGCCACCTTTGGTGGTGCCCGTGCTGCCTAGCTCGGAGGATTACCAGAGGGTATTGGGATGTAAATCACAGGGATTTTCTTGGATTTGATGTGAGCCAATGCCATGTTTACCATCCCCAAGTCATATATTGAGAAAGACATGCCATCTCATGGATAGCATCCGGACAGTTGGGACATCATGCACGAACAGGACAGCTGTCATATGTACATGCCAGGACAGTTGTTCACACATGTCTGCAGGAACCTGGACATAACATGTCCGACTGCGGCCATATAGGCCTAAGCCAAGATTGCTGCGTCTCCAGGCAAAACCGGCAGCCTTGTGTCTCGCAGTGCGTTGCTGCCTGGTTTCACAGTGGCACCGGAGCCTGAGTCGACCCTGGCCAATTGCTTTGCACCGCTGCGCTTTGCTCTGCTCTTGGACCTCCTGCCCTACGGCTGGGCTACATCGGGGACATCTGGGACGCTCCTGCGGAGCTCTTTGGTGTCTTGCGGTTGGTGGCAGCCTTTTGGGCACCGCAATCTGACCTTTGCTGGCTACTACGTGGACCTCCTTGACTTCCTGCGGATTTGCTTGGTGGGTGCTGCGTGGTGACGGCCCTGGTCACTTTTTGCTCTGGCCGTGGCTGGAAACTACTTGGACTTCCTGGACTTCCTGCGGATTTGCCTGGTGGTTGGGTGGTGACAGCCTTGGTCAC
>Ga0126342_10003556_pt1 | contig 25831 bp, 25 predicted proteins | sample Cyp1metagenome_FD_92528 | JGI IMG/M metagenome (GOLD analysis project Ga0126342, IMG submission 92528) | Coral microbial communities from Lord Howe Island, Old Settlement Bay, Australia - Cyphastrea 1 metagenome | ecosystem: Host-associated > Invertebrates > Cnidaria > Coral ... | reverse complement strand
TTTTTCACGTTTATGTTTGTATCAACATTGGTCTTGGGGGCAGAGGGGGGGAGCTCGTTGAATCTAATTCAAGCTTTGGAAAGTATTGTGATCCTGGAGACTCATGAGTGTACCTCCTCAGTACGATGCTAAAAAATGCCATGAAATTGCATCCCGAACATCGAAGGGTGGCCGTTCAGCCAAAAGAAAGATCTACCTTCCAGATCTTCCAATGGATTCTTCCAGTATTTCACCTAGTATTTTGGCAGTTGGCAGATTCTTCCAGATTCTTCCAGATTCTTCCAGATTCTTCCAGATTCTTCCAGATTCTTCCAGATTCTTCCAGTATTTCACTAAAAGTGTTCCATGTCGCTACTCGGAACTCGTCTACTCCGAGCTCCACATCCTGCCTTGAACCACTGCCACCTCCATTCCTTCCACGTCAATCCTGGGATTTCATGAAATGTTCATGAAAACGTTGAAATGTTGAAATGTTGAAATGTTGAAATGTTCATGAAAATTGGATCAATTCGGAAAAAAAAACAAGACCTAAGTCATCTAAGTCTGTACCTAAGTCATCCTAAGTCTGTCTCCATGCAGTCTACAGGTTTGCTCGCTTTTGTATGCTTTTGTAGCCCCAGGTTCTTGATCAGCCTGACGTCTTGCACCAGTGGCAAGGCCCAGCTTTGAGCTTTTTCAGGATCCAGCAAGAGATCATCCAAGCGCAGCACACGCACTGTCTCCTCGCATTGGGAAAGTCTCGGAAGTGTTTATGCTTGGGAAACCATCTGAATCTACACTGAATCTACACTGAATTCTAGACTGTTTTACATGTTGTCGATCTCTGTTGCCTGTCATCCAACATGACCTACATGACTTCATAATCAAAGCGCTCCAGCTCTTGAGCTAAGAGGTCGTACAGCTGGAAAGATTCATGCCTTGACAAAACAGTTCTGCTCATCACTTGGAGACTGATAGGGCTTGCTTCAAAACACATCAGGATAATGATGTTTATCCATATTTATCCATCGTTTTTGAGCCTGCATAGTACATTGCATGGCATGGACATGGCATTTGCTGTGCATTTGCGATCAAATGCTTGGAATGTTCCAACAAATAACCCCTAAAATGAAGCAGCCACGGTGCACCTGCTCACGACAAGGCGGATCGAAGTAGTACATTTAAATACATTTAACACATCAGATTCTGAAAGCAAACAGAATAAACAGATTTCAAAAAACGAAAACGAAACCTGAGTCCTCTGAGTCCAGTGACTATCCGACAGTCCCGTGAGTCAAGTACCAAGATGTACCAAGATAGCGAGGGTAACGAGGACCCGTGCTTCGGTTGCGAGGCACTGGTGCTTGGACTGCAGCTCCTGCTGTTGTCCTTTCAGCCGCACCCCGCCAGGCGAAGAAAAGAAGCGCAACTGCGGCGGGTATAGCGGCATGCGCCTGCCGCTGCGCTAAAGATACCCAAAGGGCACCATGGTAAATCTTGGTAAATCCGCTTGTAAGATGTTTCACCCCAGAAAGAGTATCCAAACCACAATAAACGGACCACAACTCCACTTCAATGGCGTCAAAATGCATAAAAGTTGGCAGACAAAATCCAAAGCTGAGGGGCTCTTCAGCTTGACCCAAAGCCGCGTTCACCGGCCAAACATTCTGCAGACCTCAGGGCGGCCCGGTAAAGTTTGGATTGAGGATTCAATGATTCAACTTGCAACGTTTAAAGTGCAGGACTTGGTGCCCCAAATCTTTGAAAGGAATCACCAAGTCCTGGATTGGTGAACAACATGTGCAGCCACCTGCCCTGGCACCTCCAAGTTTCAACTGCCCATGGAATCAAACTCATCCATAAATTCCCCAATTAAGAAACGTTTCACTGTGTCTAGATGGCCTAGCCCTTGCCCAATGACAAACACAGTTTTAGAAGTCCTGGGGGACGTGCGGCCATTTTTGAGTCTAAGGATCCGTTGATGGCCACATTGGCCACCACCAACTGATGAAGCCAGCGGAAAGGTTCAAAGGCAATGACGTGGCCCTTGGGCCCAACCGCCTGCGAAAAGGCAGAGATCAGTGGAGTCCAAGGGTACAGATTACCATTGGTCTACCATTGGTCTACCAATGTCTACCAGGTCTACGGCTGTTCCCACCTCAGCCAAGGCTACAGTGTAGCAGCCCAAGTTTGCGCCCACGTCGATGGCCACGTCTCCGGGTCTCAACAGCATCTGCATCTGGTAGCTCTGCAAATGATTCATGGAGCCCTGCGAGGGAAACCAAGTCGTAAAGATGTTTTGGCGTTTCGGATGGAGTTACGTTTGAAGGAAATGCAGCAACTCCTCTGCATCAACTTTTGAAGTTTCACTTCTTGCTCGCTGAAAAAAGATTGCCAATCAGCTTTGGTCAGCACAAGGTATCGTGGTCATTCCTCTTCTTACTTGACCAGTCATGACTCACCACAGGGCTGTCCTGATTTTTGATGGCGTGTCCAATGTTCACATCGAAGAAGGGCAGCACAAAATGATGTGGCGTGCGTCGCTCCAGTCTTACAAACTCAGCAGAGGTGTCCTCGAGTCTCTCTCTCTCTAAGGATAATCCTTTTGGGATGTTGTGCATCACAGGCACCGGCGAACCACAGCCAACTCATACCAAGCGATATCACCCTCCAAATGTTGTCCTGAAAAGGCTGAAGAGGCACATCTGAGATTCTCCTGCCACAAGCAGCTGTGAATTCTGTAAACCTTAACTGCTTTGAAAATTTGGTGCCCAAAATGCCGCTGCGAACAGCAACCGTCACATTGGTTGTGACTCAAACAACTGTCGTTGCAGTCGTTTCATCCATGCCTTTTGGGCCCGGGAGGCTGCTGCGATGGTGGCATCTGCATGTGTGGCTCGCGGTGATTCACCACGACCTCGGTACTCTAAGTCAGAAAACGCCCCGGATTATCCGGACACATCCGGATTTTGATGTCTTAAGTCTTAAGCCTTCAATATCTTACATCTTGTTTACATCAACGTCAAATTTTGCGCTGTCTTGCGCTGTGAAGCTGTGCTGTCTTGCGCTGTGAAGCTGCGCTGTGTTGCGCTGTGAAGCCGGACGATGGTTGGATGGTGTTGACCACCCACGAAGACGTCCTTGGATACTTCTGGGGCATGGCCTTGGGCGGTTTGACGCAATGTTGATGTGTTTCTCGACCAAAAAACACACGACACAAAAATGCAGCAGACGCTTAAGAGCCTGACGCAAAACGAACAAGCATCTTGTGTAACCTGCCAGAGCACAGAGTTCGCATGAAACCACAAGAGATTTTCGGCAAGCCTGATGTCAAGTGTTTCTGTGGAAATGACTTATCATGGACATCAATCCGAGACCCAGGCGATGCAAGTTCGCTTCCTGGTAAAACCCAGGGCCATGAGAGCTTACAGCCAGAAGATACCTCCTGAGCCAGAAATATGCCGAACTGGCAACACATTCATTCATGGAGCCACTGATCTGGTGGCCTCTCTTCAACCCGCTCCTGCAGCTTTCAATGGTGAGAGTACTGTTGTTAATGCCTGCCAACTGCTCTGCCTTGCGCTCAGAGAGTGCTGGCTCCAAACGCATGTCATAGAAGTGTGAAAATTGAAAAGATTGAAGGAACCCGGTGCCAGAAACAAGATGCTTACATCAGTAGGGATTGATCATATCGAGTGTTGGTTGCTGAATGATCTTGGCAGAGCACTACAGTCCCTGCACTTCCTGCCTGAGAGATTTCTTCAGCCCGGACCAGCAGCACAAGCAACGGGAGCCAAGTCATCGGACAAGCGAAGTCATGAAGCTAAAGTTGTTTGCAGTTGTTTACTGCCAAGGGAAAGGGCATCGTAGTGAAAGGATTGAAGCAGCATGAAGCAGCTGAAGTTGAGCCAAAATACAGCTTGACATTGCAACAAACAAGTCATACAGCTGTAACTGATAGTATCAGAAAGCGTATGACTTCTCCCAGATCAATCCACCGGGAAAAACAAAGACAGGCTACAGCGGCTACAGACTGTACAGATCAATCCACATGCCTTCACTGCGCACAACGCCATCTGCTGATTCATCGAAGGCCTCAGCTCTACTTCAGCACGGTATACCGCCATGGAAGTCCGTGGGACAGAAAATGGCGTAGAGTCATCCGAACCTCAAAGTAATACATCTAAGTTCCCCTCCCAAACAAGACTCCACAGTTCCATTCTTTCCTTTCTGATACAACAGAACATCCATCTACAATCAAAAAAATCACAAACCCGGATTTTCTAGTGGGGGCTGGAAAAACATCCCCAATATTGCCCAATTTGGAGCTTGTGCTCGAAAAGGAATTGCTGGTAACCTCTGATGGCCTGAGCAAAAGCGACTGAGCAACACGCTCGTCCTCGCCCCGTGGCAGAAAGTTGGCCCATGGCCTTTACACCGCTTTGTTGGTCCATGGTGATCCCGGTGATCCATTGTGATCCATGGTGATCCATGGTGATCCATGGTGATCCATCAGCGACAGCAACGTCAATCAGCCCACTTTGGAAAGCATTGACAAATCAGGCAGTGGTAAAGCTGCACGCTGCCCTTGCATTCCTTCCATTGCCTTCTGCAGTCTGTTGACCGTTTCCCTGCTTCAATGGTTTTCCATTAGACTCATTAGACACTAGCTCCTATAGTTCTCATGTTTTCTTCTTTTTTCTGTATGATTGATGTGCCTTCAACACACCAGTTGATGATTGATGACACCTCCGCACACTGAATTGCTGAGACCCTCACGCAGCAGACAATCAGTGTCACAGGGTGCTGGATCTGGGTGTGGCTGAGATCCGTGGCTGTTCTGATCATTCACAGAGTCCCAGCATGTCTCAGCACTTGGTGTCCCGGCCAATTGCATGCTGCAAACCACAGCTTTGCTGCAACGAGTCTGCGCAGCTTTAGATCAACACAGCTTTGCAGAGGCTTTGCATGCTTTGCACGGAAAAAAAAAAGCTGCTGTCACGCTGCTGTGACAGGCCTCACGGCCGTAGTTCAGTGCAGTATCCATCGCGGCCGCACCAGAGGACTCTTCGGTGTCTATGCAAATGCTGGGCCTGGTATCACAGTGAAATTATGCTGCAGACACACAGTGAAGTCACCTTGACAAATTTGACAATGGTTTTGCTGTTTTGCTCATTCTTGCCACTCAAGTCCGTGCGAAAGGTCGCCAGTGGGCTCTGGTGCAAGGGATCTGAGGGCAGCACCCTTTCGTACCGTAAAACCATGCGATGCGGTTAACGTAGCCAGCGTTGCTCCTCAGTGGCAATTGCATCACTTGACCACTTGAAAAGAGCATGCAGAGAATCCGACAAGCAAAAGAACCTCCAATCAGCCTTTCTGGCATATCAGACTATTGTACTCACACTTCGCTTAGCTGGTTGTTAATGAAAACCTATTGCTACTAGGGCCAAGGTTAAGTGGATCTCAAGTGAAAGATCTCAGAACAACCAGCCAGGAACAAGTAGTTTTTGTTTTAACCAGCCCCACAAAACCAATGGGTTTGATGTTCTTGTAGAATCACGCATAACTGCATGAAGCTACGAAGCTTCCCAGGGGTCTGTGCACGAAAATATCAAAAGTTCCAACGACAGAATGTCAAAAGTCCTACCTGACAGAAAATGAACAGACAAAAAACAACTATTTCATCACTATTTCGAAGGATGGCTCAGACAAGTGGAACTAATGCCAGAGGTGATGAGTGTAGCCGTGCAATCCCACACACGGTCAGGCCTCTCAATTCTGCTTCATTTCTGCCAAGAATCAGCAATCCCTGCGCAGCTCGACCAAGCGACTTCACATCACCTGTCATCAGCTCATGGTACCTCCGGCAGGGGAATGATTGGATCCCCAGTTCAATGGACGACCTTCGACTTCTCTCAGTTCTGCAGGGCACATTTCATTGCCAGACAAGCCGCAAAAGAAACCTGGGAAGAAAATTGGAGAAAGCTGCACCAAGCTAGCCAAGCAAACATGATGTCAAAGAAACCAGGACAGTCATAAGATACGCCTGACATTGAAGATAGAAACACTTGCTGTTGCTGACAGGTGGTTGACATACCCGACAATGTGCTTCAGACACTGCCACTTTGATGGCACTTCATTGCCTCATGCAAACTGGTCACCCAATTCTGAGCGTAGGACCGAGATTTTGCCCTCTGAGCTCTTGCTTGCCTTGGATATTGAAATGAAAAATTACGCAAGTTTGAAACCGCGCCTGTAACTAAACAAACCTTTTTTGGGGGGAACATCGTCTTTGCAACTTCAACACACCATGCTCGGTTCTTGGCTCAAACCTGATTTCCCCAGGCAGTCTTGGACCGAATGAAGCAGAAGTGATTGCCGAGGGTCGTCCTAGCATGGCACAAATCTTCTGTTGAGACAAGTGTCAGGTTCCTAGCCTTGATATAGGATTTGTAGAGCATGGAAAGCAGTGCCCAGAAAAGAATTGATAACCAGCAATACTAGAAATTGCAGATAATTGGTGACTAATAATGACTACTATGCAATAGATATTAATGTATATTATTAGATATTCAAAAACTAAAAAAATCATGGATATAAATAGATATTCATGGATATTAGCAGATATTCATGGATATTCATGGATACCAATAGATATTCATGGATATTAACAGATATTCATGGATATTCATGGACACAAATGGATATTGATGGACAAGAAAATAGATAGTCATGGATATTAATAGATATTCATGGATATTAGCAGATATTCATGGTATTCATGGATATTAATAGATATTCATGGGTATTAATGGATATTCATGGTATTCATGGATATCAAAAGATATTCATGGATATTAATAGATATTCATGGATATTCACGGATATTTCATGATAACTAATTCGAATCAGAAACTGTAGTTGGGCCGTCCTGGCTGAGGCCAAAGGCTGAGAGCTCCTCAAAGCTCATGGACCCGAAACTCTCGAGCACACCCATGTGCCTGTCAGCCGGGCAAAGGTTGCACCTAAGGTATTGGGAAGGAGTCGCAAGACTGGAACTAGATGGAACTATGGTTGTATTATGTTGCATTATGGTATATGTATGTATATGTATGATTATGTATGTACATCTACATCTACAAGAATATAACATAATCAACATATACAAATTTTATACACAAACGGCATCAGCAACACTGTTCTGTGTTTGTCCGAATCACTTCGCCCAAGATCTGGAAGTTGAAGGAGCAAGAATCATCAAGAATCTATTGAGCTCCCGTGAAATCAGCCTCGTGTACATCTTGAAGTCATCGCGACTGCCAGGGTCTGGATCGAAATACCTCAATCCAACAGAGTTTTAGGTGGCCTTGAGGAATCAGTGACAGGGTTGACAAGGTAGCAGATCTTAGCAGCTACTTAGCAGCCACTTCCTCTTAAAGTCAACCAAAACAAATGAAAAATCATCGAAAATCTGACATCCAAAACAGGGTCATGGAGTCATGGAGTCATGGAGTCATGGTCCTTTTTGCACTCCCCGCACAGCGATTCACCGTGCCCACAAGGGGCCCACGGCGGCCAGGAGCCTCAACCTTCATGGCAATGGGCAAGTTGGGTAGAATATTTTCTACCCCCCATCCTTCAGGCGGCATGAGATGTTGCATTCAAGCAAGTATTCACTTGTATTCATTTGTCAAATTGTCAAATCAATTGTCATCAATTGTCTAATCAATCCCTAAATAGTCATTCTGAGATATTGTGATCTTGAGGATGCAAGATAACTCCTTGAGCAATGCGCACATGCGCCTGTGCCACCTGCTGCCACGAGTGAAACGCCGCCATGGCAAGTTGGCTCAGGACAGCTGGGAGCTGTGGTCGCTGAGCGCTTACTTTGTTGCCGGCGCGGTCGAGCGGCACAAAGTCACTGGCTTTGTACGGGACTTTAGAGGGGTCCAACTTGTTCTGAATCAGACAAGGCTCGCTGCCATTCGCTTTATGATCTTATGGCAACTTGGACCAACAGTGGTAAGCAGGGCCCCCCAAAAGAATCTCTGCCCTGCCAGGCATGAGTCTGCAGTGACACCCCTACAGTCACAGTATGTCAAACAAAGGAATCCCCGGTGAAAAGTTCGAGTACAAGCAGGCAGCAAAATGCCGCAGTCAACATCGAAGTATGCTGAAAGCCTGGTCAGGCTGCATCCCGCTTTCCGGAAACTCTCAAAAAAAAAACGGCCCAATTACATGCGAACAGCTGAGGAGAGCAAGCACTCTGCACCGCGTGCATAGGCATCGCAGCTCTCAAAGACTTTACAAAAGACTCACAGTGGACCCGCAGTCAACGGCATTCCTTTACAAGTTGCAATCGGCTCCCGATCGGCTCCCAGTCACTTCGGTCACTTCTTCTTCTTGCTGGGAGTCTTCAGTTCCATGTAGACCTGACCTTCCGCCTTCGCTTCGGAATCCGGAAGTCGATGCATCAACTTGAAGCCATGCCTCAGTCAGGTCCATGTATGCAGCTATTATGGTATATATCGTTTGTGTATTATTTAATTATATATATATAATTTAATATATATATATAGCTCCCTAGCAAAAACATATGCCCGCCTCTTGTAGAATTTGATGGACCCCGGCAGGGAGGACAAGCCGATGCTGTGAATCTCGGGAAGGCGCTTGGCCTCTGCGATCAACGTTTTCAGCAGCAAACTACCGAAGCCCATGCGGCGATGTTCCTGTGCCATGTGCGGATAATGTGGGACTGAGACATCTGAGATATGTGAGACATCTGAGACATGTGAGACATGTGACGTGAGTCGACGTGAGTCGACGTGAGTCGACGTGAGTCGACGTGAGTCCGTTGAAATAAGTGGGACAAGTGGGTCCGTCCTCCGGAACAGCCAACTGCGCAATGATCAAAGCGTTCCTTTCTGGCTTGATGCGAAAAACAATAAATCCCATCATCTCAATCTGCCTTAGGACAGCAGGCCAAATTCAATGCATCAAATCGTATGATAGTCATGATATTTCGTCTCTTGAAGTCGAATGCTGACGAATCAACATTTTGTGGCATCCAAGACACTCATTCCGTTGTCCCACGGCAACATGCAGGCGCCAGCCGCCTCTGTGATAGTGACAGCGCAATTTCAATCTACAGATTGAAATCCAATCAATAAAGTCAGCGGAGACCAAATGCTTTCCAGTAAAAGTAATGTCAAGTTGAAAAACACTTCAGCCAACGTTTTTGTGAAGTGAAAAGGAATAGGAAAGAGAAACAGGAGGGTCAAACAATTCAAAGTAATTAAGGCATCCCTAAGCATACTATTGTTGCGCATTCCGAGTGGGAGACTGAAGTCCAAGAAATCTTCGAGTTCATCAAATGGCCTCGCTTTGAGCATCCAGCCAAGGGATCTTCGTTAAAGATGTCACTGCCAAGAGCAGTGACTTGCTCGAGCACTGGGCGCTTCCTAACGGATGCTTCACGAACAGAGAACGATCAGGAAACGGTGGGGTCCATGTGTGCTAGACATATTCCTTGCAGAGAGAGAACCCATGCCAACATATTCCAACCACCTCCAGCCTCCTGATGCAACAGCAGTCAATGAAACGCAATATAAATATGTTCTACACCTCTAGATATTTCTCAAGCCGCAAACAGAATTAGATCCCTTGGCAAGCCCCTTTGCAAGTTAGCCGCTAGCCGTTGCTTCCAAGGAACTTCGCATCGTTTTTATCTGCTGCGGGCTTTACATCCAGCCACAGAGACGTCACCCACTCCGCCGAGGACTCTGCCTCGATCTCGCTGGCGAACTCTGTGCTTTCCGTCTCGGCGTCGGTCCGGGACTCTGTGCGAGACTCCTTGGCATCCGCCTTGGCGTCCGCCCGGGCCTTGACATCATCGGTCCACAGGACCGTCATAGCTAGGCGAACCACAAAAACCAGGGGCGCACCAAGCGCCAAGAGTCGTTCCTGGCTCACCACATTTGGGCCACACAGCTATCGCAGCTACAAGTCATGTGCACATGTTTTGGTGTCAACTTTCAGAAAGTTTCAAAGCAGTCTGAGAAAAGATGTGCGCAATCATCTCGGTGCAATGACGATTGGACAGTGATTGGACCCGACAATTTCTCTAGAATCAGAATTTCTTCTGCATAAACTAGAGAACTTGCAAAAATTTGCACAATTTGATGTCCTTGGGTCTTAGGTCCAAACGCATCGAGATCCCATTTCGACTTGGGAATCTCGCTGATGCAGTCAAAACCACCCAAAGCCTTGGTGGATTGACGACAGTGGCACCCTCAATCTTTCCAGGACCTTCCAGGACCTTCCAGGACCTTCCAGGACCTTCCAGGACCTTCCAGGACCTTCCAGGAGTCCGGACAGTCCCTTCCCATTTGGAGGTCTCAGCGCCCACTCCACACGGCAATTGGTGCGAGATCTGGCGAAAAACATCTGAGCTGCTCAAGGCACTGGCGATTTCCAGAAGTCTCACAAAAGGTTTTGAAATGTTTTGAAATACGGATTGTCTTTCCTTTTTTTCTATGTTTTTTCTGTGTTTCTTTGATTTGATGCAGGCTGTCCATCCGCATTTGACATCATTTGACAAGACTGTAACAGTGCCAAGACTTCATCCAGCCTCCAGAATCTTCATCGGTCTGCTCCTGCCAGAAAGGCGTGTCGCGAGCACACACGGAATAGCGAATGCTGTCTATGCGACACGGTGATTTGGATGAGATGAATGTGATGAATATGAACATACATATATACATAATTATACATATGTATGTATATATATATAATTATATATGTATATACATATATAATCTGAATGATGTGTTTCTGTGATCCAGATTTGTGCTGAAGTTCATTTTTCCCTGCTTGCAACTGCTCAGCCAAAAGGCTCTCGCCTCATGAATGTCTGTCTGGCGAGCTTGATCCACTCTTCCGGCACATTCTCCTGACCAGCCCAAAACGCAAAAACTAATGAAACTCTCCTTGTGTCATTGCGCGGAAGTGTTATGAAGCTTTGTACATCTCAGTACCATGTGATTCGATGTGTCCAGCTCTTATGTTTCCTGAATTTCTACATCTTCTGAATCTTCTCCAGACAAATCTGCCACATAGAACTCCTATGAACTCCTATGAACTCCTGCACGTCGTTGTCAGCGATGGCTTTCAAACGTCCAAGCAGCCAGCTTTGCAGCTCCTTCGCAGATCTACCGACTACGACTCATATGTTGACTAATCATCATCTCTTCTGTCTCTTCTCTCGAATCGAGGAACATTTGAATCATTTTGAATCATTTCTATTCATTTCTTAGCGTTTCTGATCTGTGAGTCTGTGCTTTCGATCCGCTTGACCTACCTGCATTCTGAATCGCTTTCAAAAGGTTGAACATACAAAGCCGGTCCGGTGGAGGTGGTACTCGGTCAGAGGCTGACTCCTGTGGGACATAGTTAACATCTTGTCAAGCACAAAATCAAACGCTTGAAAGATCTAACACCCACTGCCCTTCCCTGCAGTTTCAAACCCATGATTTTAGGTGCTCAGAAGACCACAGGCACCGTGGATGAAAACACAAGGCTTCGCTCGCACTTGAGCAGCTGACAAATGGAGCGTGCTTCATCTCTGGGAAGAAATCAACCTACACCATCCAGGGTTTGCCGAAAGGATTAAGAGCTGTTCCAGTCAAGTAGGAAAAGGATGGAAAAGGATGGAAAAGGTGACGAAGTTGATAAATGTTGGCACCATTGGTCAGTTCGTCACACCGCAATTGATCGCGACACCTCCACCAGCACGCAAGGCTCTGAGAGCTGCGGATTCAACGAGCAGCTGCAGGCCTGGTGCAAGCTGCCGTCGAAACACGGCATGTGGGGTATGGTCATCCATCCCATAGTGGGAATCCTTCCAATGGATATATGAACTCCTTTTGAAGGGTTGATGACCATTCCCAATATGGCAGTTCATCCAAGTATTGACAATGGCACGTGTAGTAGGATACAAAGACTAAGTCCATGCAAAAGCTCAAAATTGCAGGTGCCTCCCCACGCACTACAACCATGGAACCAGGCTGCAACTGCGTCCGATACACCTGCAGGCAAAATGAACAAAGACTTCAGAAGGAAAAACTGTGCGGCTACCCAGAGATCCTTAGAAAATCTTAGAAAGATAATCGAAGGCTGGGACATGCACTGCATCTTTGAGGCTGTGTGTTGTGCCCTCACCACTGGACTCAAGGCTTGGAGGCCCAACCAAGCACGCCTGACTCTCATCCTCTGCGAGCAAAGGGCATATTGCCAGCATTGCTGGAGAAGGACCCAGGAAGCAGAAGAGTTTCTGGCGATGGAGCAAAAGCTTGCAAAAGGACACTGCCAACAGATTGGGCTGGAAAAACTTAAACCAATGTGAAGTATTCACTTCTTTCGTTCATGAGCTCTCCCTCCGCATTGCTCGGAGTTTTTTTCCACGCGCCGAAGTCTTCCCCCAAGACTTCCAAACCACAGCGTCAGTGCTCGTCTGCAGAGTCACTTCAGAAGAAGAGCAACAATTGAAAAGGATGCATTTGAACAAAAGTTCACTGATTTCTTCATGGCTTTCTTTGGCCTCACGCGATGACACCAATACAGCTTCCAGCACCCCAAGGCCAGCTGCAGCAATTCTCGGAGTCATGGCAAAGTCAGGCACCAAGCCGTGCCCGTTTCAAGAAGGCGGGAACTTCTGCAACATGAGAAGCTTCGGTCACATAAGAGCTGAAGCTGCTGTGCCAGCGCCTCAGCAACCAGCCAGGAGCTGTTGCTGGTGGATAAGGGACTTTCCCAAGACAAACCCTTCGTCCAAGTAGATGCGACTGCCAATGTGCCTGTGCAACTTGCGCAACCTATATCGCTATATTAGGCTATATTAGGCTATATTGGGCTATATTAGGCTATATTAGGCTACATTCTACAGATTCTGTATTTGGTTCCCTGCGGCTGAGGGCTGCACTCGTAATGAGTCTCTGCCTCCCGCAAGCCACGACACATGTCTTCTTCAACACCTGTCAAAGATTGCAGGAATTGGCCTCAGAGCATGACGCGGAGCAACCATCAAAAACATCACCTTTTCAACCGGTCTCGAGACAAAATGCTTCCTGCTGCAGTGTCCTTCAAAACCAAGTCTAGACTCCTGCAGCACCTGCATGTCAAAAAGGTTGAAGCTATGGATAGCTACCACTTCAGGTGACCAAAAGAAACACTGTGCCAAGGGGCTGGGCACTGCTTTCCGGAAAGAGGATCGGTTCGCTTCCCCCAAGCTAAAGCTCAGCGAGAGCAGGGTGTTAAAGCGCTGTCTCAGTGCATCACCACAGAACGGAAAACTCGAGAAAATCCGTTGATTTTATCATAATTATTTTTCAAGAATTGAGGGCTGCGTTGAAAGGACAGCGGCTTCTCAACATTCAAGTGGCGGTGGCATCATCGGAAAGTCTCTATGACGAACATGGAAAAATTAATTTCCTTTTCAAGCCAGTTTTGCAGTGAAGCTGCACATAGGCGTTGATCAGAATTTCCTGAAGCTTTGGATTCTTCATGAGGAAGGCCAGCTTCATGCCCACCTCAAAGTAGTGGTAGCTCTTGTCACCTGGGCCAACAAAGATGCAAAGCGTCGAAAAGCAATTTCTCTCTTGGACTTCTGTTGAGACTTCAGATAAGCTCTGTGGTTTCTCAGATTGATTCAGTACAGCAAAACCGCAGACCGCAAGTGCGGCCGGCCCCATTCGGTCAACCATCTTGAAAACCGCACCGATCGCGCCCGCTGCATGCGGTCCACCTAGACGACACACCGCTGGATCCGTCTGCAGAGTCTCTTGAATTGCCTCATCAAAGGTAGCCTCAGAAGTCTCAAACGGATGCCACACAACTCATTCAACAAAACGATGGCACATCCATGATCCATCCATGCAATCCATCCAACAATCATCCAACAACTTACCTCACTTGTTGAATTTACCCCACTTGTTGATAGCTAAAGCCCCTTGCACCCCCAACATTCAGGGATCACAATGCCACCCGGTCACCGGCAAGTCCAACTCCACAGCATTGCGGCGATAAAGCTTCTCCGCTAGCCAGTAGGGCACCGTCACCTGAACGTTCAGCACTTTTTGAGATGACCAATATGATCAATATGATCAATATCTATACATATGTGCATATGCATGTCATATGTATGTTATATGATATGTATGTTATATGTATGTTATATGTATGTGTACATATGTATTTTATATAACATATGTGTACTGTATATAGATATAATATGCAGATCAAAAGCCCCTGCAAGGATGGTTGAAGAGATTTTAAGAGAATGTCTAAGCCTCTTGCGCCATGCACTTTCCATCTGTCCATGAGTCCATAGGTGTTCTTTTGTGCATTTCAACCCCTCGAATTATCTTCGCCAGGTGAAGCACAGCCAGGACCCAGAGTAATCCCAACATACAGTACATCTATCAATTAACATGTGTCTGCGGTCTTCACACTGTCAATAAATCATGTGTAAATCATGTTATCATGATGTAGCATGTATGTTTATACATATACATATACAGATACATATACATATACAGATACATATACATATACACAGACACGTAAACATACAAATAACACAAGATACAAATATATATATATGGCATATATATATATATATACATATCCTGTTGCAATTTCGTCCTGCCACCCCAACACACCCGAAAGGTCACACCGCATGGCCTTTGCTCCTTGCTTGAGATCTCGTGGCTTGGCTGCCCCGGTGCAAGGATACCTGGAGGCTCCAAGCGGATCCCTGGAGATAGAACTTGACAGAGGATTGCCCGACTTACTGAAAGTTACTGAAAATTGCTGAATGGTCAAGCCCCTCCTAAAGAAACAAAACGGGTCTGTAAGTGTGGCAATCCCGGCAAGTGGAATGCAGCATGATGGTTACTTTGTCTCTTCTTATTCTTTGAACTTAGAGGTAAATTTGGTATCATTGCCTTTGGGTCCGTTAACCCCTAAGTCGCCCAAAGTTATCAAAGAATCAGAAGGAACGCCTCCACTTCCTTTCATGCAGCCAAGCTTGCAATTTTCCACCACCAGCTATATCTTGATTGCTCTTGATGACCACATCTTGTTCCTCCGCAAGTATCTCCTGATAGTTGCAAACAGCACTATCTGAATGCACCTTGAGTCCAGTTTCATCCGCAACACTGCTATGTCTCCGCGTGCAAACTTGAATATGGTGCCTTTGATTCTGATATTCTGGAACAGAATGGGAAGAAATCATGAGAATTCTGCATCAGGTTCGCAACAAAGATTCGCACTAAGGTCTAAGGCTGTTGATAGCAAGCGGCTTCTATATCCCAGTAGTCGAAGCTGGGCATAGCGATGCGCGGTGGATTTCTTGGGATGCAAGTTTCGCAAGTTTTTTCTTGCCTGTGGATTGTGCACTGTGTAGCAGTGTCTTACTGCGGCTATCTGAATACCTCATGGATTGATCGTTGCTCATGGAGTATCAATCACTTCAGTTGTACCAGAGCCCAAAGAGCGAAATTGATTTGGTGACAACGTACATAGAGGTTATGGAAAGTGACAGCAGCTCGCGCCAAAACCTTCGTTTCTGCTGCATCGAACAAGATCTCATCGCCGAGTGGAAGGTCAAGGCAAGCGGGGGGCGTACCAGCTTCTTCCGCATAAACAGGCTGAGGTAGTAATTTGCCACTTCAGGGTCTGTCAATGCGGGATTTTGAGTGTCCTCACAAGCAATATCTGAAAGGCATCTGCAAGGTGTTTTCTGAAGACAAGGCTGGCACTGTTCTCTGAAGACTTGTAGCTAGAACTACACGAAAGTCACTCTTCCGCGCAAGTCCTATAATTACACATCCACCAACAAAGCATCTAGAAACACGGAACATACCGCCAGGGTTGACACTCTCTCTCTCTCTCTTAATCTCACTGCGCTCTAAGCTCCTCAAACGTTCGGGAAATATGCACAGTACCAGCCATGTGCCCGTGCAAGCGCAATCCCGAAAAAGCCTCAGTTAAAGCGCGGCAAGCAAAAGCAGCAGAATACCTATTCCAGTCCTTTTACTGGGTTTCTCCCAACACGAGGGGGAGGATATGGTGTATACACATACTGAGGCAAAAGCACCAACTTCTCCTCCTTGTATCCCCGAGCATTCATATACCGTGTGACAGGGAGCAACATGGAGAGTAACCCGGAGCAAACCTGTTTAATCAGTTTAGCAGAGTTTAGCAGCAGCTTGGGACTTTTAAGGTGACAGTCGTGACAGTCGTCTGACATCCGAAGCACCGCTGAGGCAACCAACGACTGAACAATGTGCCAGGTCGGTGCCCAGCTGAACGATGTGTTTTTCCACCTGCTGAAGCGCCTCTCAGCAATCGACCAACAAAAAAATCACACAAAACAAACAGCAGATCAAATTTTGCACGTGAACATTGAAAAAATATGAATAAATAAAATGGTGGGAATGACTGGGGGTGTACTGTTGGTTTTGGCATTTCTCTAAACCCAGCCACAAACAAATGGAAAATCCCTGGGTTTCTGCTGGGCAACCAGCTTCAAGAGTTGACAAGAAAACTATACTAGATATTATAAAAATATGTGTGTATATGTATAATTATAATATACTAGTTCTAAGTTCTAAGTATACTACAATGTTAAGACATGTTAAAACTTCAAATCGACCAATCACAACCCGGAATATGCTTTCATAAATCCATCTGCGCTGCTCTGAATGGGTGAAATGATATGATGTGAATGACGTTTGAATGACGTTTCAATGACATGTGGAGAGCGGGAAGCTGAGCGGGAAGCTGGGAAGGAGAGCTAGAGGAGCTCGGCCACAGGACCCGGCACCTGCTCCATGGGATCCCCGTGAAGCTCCCGTGTCCAGGCCTCAGCTGAGATCAGCTGCGTACATGTCATATGAGTCATATCAAGTCATATCAAGTCATATCAAGTCATATCAAGTCATGTCAAGTCATATCTCATCAAATCTCATTGCATGTCGTCAGGGTACACGCTTCATGACTTGTGTTTCTTCATTCTTAACCGTCTTAACCCTTCATGTTTGGCTTCACGCATCGGTTTGACATGAAACAGACCGATTGCAAAAACCCACTGCAGCTTTTTGCTCCTGATATTTCTCTTGCAAAGTTTTTGCAGGGCTTTTGTTGGCCCATGTTGGTCCTCTTGCCCACACTTTGGCATGAGCGTTCTCCACTGACATGGAGAAAACAGGCTGCACAAAGTCTGTCTCTGCGATTAGATCTTGTTTCCCACGGGGGAACAATCTTGAATACCGATTCTCTATTGATTCTCTATCGATTCTCTCTACCGGTTTGAACATCAGTGACATGCAAGGTGGCTCATGGGTCATCGTCATCTCCGATGGCACGTTTTTTGAAAAGGTCAAACCAATGATCCGTGTCTTTTGCTTTGCGGAGGATCAGGTTCACCCGGTTTGCTCGGACAATATGCTTGCATTCCAAGGGATTCACTTCGCCATGGGTCTTGTAGCAAGCAAAACGAATATTTTTCCCATTGAGGCCTTCAACCAGGAGTTCAAAGGATCGATCCCCAAAACGAGAGTGCACTTGTTCAGGGTTCAGTCTACCGACTCCGTCCATTGGCACAAGCACCTTCACAAATTTGTCACTATCCTCCCAAGTGTAGGAATCCAGCGTCTCGTACTTCGTAATGTCAGTACCAAAAGGTGATTGCTTTGGGTTGAACTTCGTCTGGTTTTCCACTGGAACGTGTATAGGTTCAGGCGTGGTCTGCACAGTCACCTGCGGCTTGGATATAAAGGCTCCCCTGTCATGGTTGTGGGCATAATAATAGGAGAGTTCTCCACGTTTTTCCCTACTTGCTTTCAATGCACCCAAATCGGCACTCTCCGGCAAGAGTCGCAAAAAGAAGTCATTGTGCTCCCATGCGAAAGAAGCCACCGAAGATCGATCTGGGATCGGGCACACATCTTGATTCCAAAAGCAAAGCTTGTCGTAGTCAAGATTGGCATCGTTGGAATCGCTGAAGCGCTGTTGGAACTCCTGCAGAAATGTCTGCTTCAGGGTGCCAAACTGTGTTTCCTCAGGTCGACCTACATGAATTGGAAGGACAAAGCTGGGCAACTTGGCAACCTCCAAATGTGCATACACTTTACACGTCATGCCGCACCGGTCTCTACAAGTGCAAGTCAAGACTCAACTTTGCTTCAACAAAAAAGTCGTGACTGGCTGTGATATTCTAGCTCTTTGAAACATGCTTGAAATTTCACCTCTTGCAGAAACGTCATATCATGCTCCAGTAACAAAACTGTCACAAGCTTGTGGAGCCAATTTTCAGGAGCGAATTTGTCTCATTCCACAGCACGTGGATCTCATTTGTCATCATTAGACTAGATCCCTCCTCAAAGTTTGCAGCCCTCTTAATGAGGTGCATGAGTCAAGGAGCAGACTGGAGTATGGAGTGAGTACACAAACATAGACATATGATCGTGTTATCTGAAGGGTCAGGATTGCGTTGCTACCCACCATGCTCTGACAGCTGCTGTGGACGCGCACTGAACCCATCTCGCCAAAGAAACCGGCCAAGACCTCGTAAGGAAGCCTGTCCACAAACTCATCGAATGTCATCAAATTCAGCAGAAGAATTTTCAAACATTTGCGGTGTTGTCACCTCACCACGAAAGAACCATGACTTCCAAAACATGGTAAGTGAGGTAATGTAGAAGAGTATATATGAAGAATTAGAGACAGGCTAAAGTCACTTATCTTCCAGGCTATGGCAAGTCACCACAGAACCCTGCGTCCTCTTAAATCCTCCGGTTTTACGGAGCTCCATGGCCTACACAGCGCAGAGTCCACTGAGTATGCGAGTGAGATGTTATCTTCAAACGCTTAAGGTCTCAACTTGAAGGATCTGGAGGCAACACAACATAGGTAATTACGCCAAGAGAAACAATAAGCCCATAGGTGCCAACCCCAATAGCAGCCAACTATTTGAAACCAAGTGCAACTTCGTGTCATCGAAGAGCATGGAAAAAAAAAAAAACATTCCGCTCAATTTCACAGAATGTGCTGACAGTTTGAAGTTCTCTCTCTGATCCACCTCCTTGACAGCTTCGTGACGGATATCACTGCTGAGACTGCCCTTCAAAATGCAAAAGCCCTGGTCAGAGAATTCCCGGATCCAGGTGTTCCCCCGCATCCGGTGGTTTTTCATGGTGTGACGACAACGATCATTCCATTCAATAATGTTCAAAGTTGTTCCTTTCAACTACTTCATCACCTTATCATGAAGATTACAGCCACTACCACCGCGAATGTAGCATTTTTTTGCCAAAGACATGTGTAGAACACTCCTTACATCACAAGTGGATACAGGAGACCAGCTTCATAGTTACTGTACCTTTTGAATCTAAATTTGGAATTGTCTGACCGGCGCCTTTTCGACTAGCCTCCTGCCGATACGCCAATCTTTGGCATACCAGGGAAGCTCAGCCCAATCCTTGCACACTGTGAAAAAGCACAACATAAGTTAAGAATACACTCCTTGCAACATCCCAGTACAGCCCAGTACCATCCTCTTGTTTTTTCGTGAAACTGCATCCCAACCTCTACATCGTAGGCAGAAAAACTGGAGGTCGCCTTGCAGGCACGTTCCAAAAAATCTCCACGAAAACAAGCACAATTTCATACAACTCCATACAATTCCATACAATTCTACATACTTACATAGCATGCTTGAATGCAAATCGGCCGACAACGTGTCAAGTTGTGCTTTATCAGAGCGGTTGCCTGGCCAAAATCTGGCAGATTAGTTGCCCCTCGGCCAGCCGTTTCATTTGCCTGCGCCGGTTTCAAAATGTTGCCATTTTTTTGGATTGGACAGTTTGCGTTTTGTGTTTCACATCTGTGAACGCACAACCGGGCTGATTCTGACAAGCTAATTATCAAATGAGTTCATAAAATAACCTTCAATAAACGTGCATACAGTATACACGCAATATCAAAGACGCAATTTACAACCCCTATGCTTTCGCATCAGATTATCCTCTCCGTGTTTGTCGTTCCACGTAGTGTTTCGCGCCTTGTTTACGGCCAACAAAACCTCCGTGACATTCGGCTGCTTTTCAATGGTGGTATTTCCATGGATGTCCTCCAGGTATCGCAGATTCAAATCCCATCCTAAACCACAACATTTCACAACATTTTCCAACCAATGCAAAGGAAAAAATAAAGAAATTAAAGAACAAAACAATCCTCCACAGTTCGGATTGAACTCGGTCTGGACAGGACCTTGTTTCCAGAGTGGAGCATTTTTGTTGCTGACAAAAAGGTGTGTTTTACTGCAATTGAAATGATTTCCCGCCTCTTGGACAGAAGCATCTTCTCTGATTGCCTGGCTGCATCATGTTGCAGATTTGGACAGGATTTGGACGGCACTATTTTATGCCAATGAGTATTCAACGAAGAACCCAACCTCAAGGACCCCAGCATCCGTACTTCCTGCTACGCGCTGTAGCAAGGAATTCACGAAGACGTTGAGCATCACCTTCGAACACGCTCAAACCGCCTTTGTGGGAAAATAAAATTTGCTATATATATACATGATACATGAAAATACATGTTTTACCCATACCAACCAATCCTTGCAACGACGTCTGCAAAGTTGCGACTGTGTGTGGTTCGTGAACGAGTCAGGCAGACATCGACTGAGAACGAGTGGGGGATTGGCTATGTTGGAACATGCCATGTGCGTACAAACTAGAATGCACCAAACTGAAAAGAAATGGCAATGGTATCAAATCTGTATGCCGATGATGAACCAAAAAAAGACGCAAAAGTGCAGAAAAGAGAAAGAATAAGCAGCATAAGTGAACATTTAAAAACCAACAGCTGTTTTGGGAAGTCAGAACCCTCCTGCAACCAACCCTGACAACAGGCCACCGCATTGCAGTCGGGATGGCAACAAACTGTCCGAAAGCTACGGTTTCTGTGGGAAGAACCAGGCAGGCAGCTCCGCGCATTGTGTTGTCCAGCATGGCATATTGATGCAACCCAACCAGTTCAAGTCAACCGTCACTGTTTGCCGGAAGCAGTTAATACGCAGAATACATTCCCCTGCAAATACACTAGTTTGATGCGGGCCCGGTACATCATGGTGACATCAACCATGTGAAATAGTATGGGGAGCGCGTTTGTTTTAAGGATCAAATGCTAAGGCGGGTTCATTGGAAGTTACACGGTTTTCAAAACTTAAATTTTGTTTTCAGTTGGGCCAAGTTCTGACTTATATAATCAACACTTTGCCCGCACTATGATACGATGGGTATCCTTAAGCACGGTAAAAAACCAACGTTGACTTTCAATTCCGCACTATGTACATAGCAATTTTTGACCACTGACACGCTGCTGCGCTAACATGTTGACGCACTGACAGGCTGCAACAGCATGACAACATGACCGCCAGACAACAGGACCACCGGATAGGAAAGCGCAACGCAATCCCAATTTTGCGTTAAAAATTCAAGGTCACTTGTATAATGATTATAAACATGTGAAACCAGTGACTTCATATGATGGGAAGGAGGTTTACGGGCACACAAGCAAACAAGCAAACGCACACCGAAGCGAACAATCAGAAATCTGACGCGGAACGATAGTTGCTCGACGGCCGGTTGGCAAATATAGGTAAATCCAATAGACAAAACCACGTGGCAAACGAGTTTTGCCACCATTTTTCCAAGATGCAAAACAGGCCAAAACAAGGAAAATGCAACGACATTGCCGATGGGTTCCATGTTTGCTGTTTAAAAATAACAGTTTCAAACAACGTCGATCAATTTCCGACAGGAAACATCAAAACTGGCATGACAGAAGTCAATGCATTACCCCTGGGGCCCTCCTCCGCTTAACTGTGCCGATCAAAACCCTCAATGGCTGGGAAAATGGCGCCGCGTCCACTAGTGTTGCCATGCGCGTTGGCCGTGGCAAGGCGAAAAGGGCTAGCTCAGGAGCACGCCGCGCCCCCCAATGTCGAAACAGCAAGCAATAAAATTAACAAAAGCGATGTTCGGGCGTGCAAATTTTGATCTCTTGGCCTGCTTGGTTTCCGTATAATGTTTGCTTGCCTGCTCACTGACTGCACATGTGTGCTTGTTCGGTTGCCCAGTCAACTTCGGCGCCTTCTTCTGCTGTCTTTTGATGCCATGTCTTGATCGTTTGCTCGCCTGCTTCCTTCCCCTTTCTTGCTTGCTCTCCTTGCTGTCACACAACCCAACGCCGGGTGGAAAAAAGAACACCGACCCTGGTCTTCGATGGCGGCCTGCGCTTCAGGAGGACAACGACTAACAGCAACGGCAAGAGCAAGAAAAGCAATGCAGCAGCAACGCCGCAAAGCACCCACCACCACCACCACCACCACAACAACAACAACCACCACAACAACAACCACCACCACCACCACAACAACAACAACAACGACCACCACAACCACAACAACCACAACAACCACAACAACCACAACAACCACAACAACAACAGCAGCAGCAACAACAACAACAACAACACGACGACAATAGCACCAACAGAAACAACGGCAACAACAGCAGCAGGAGCAGCAGCAGCGGCAGCAGCAGCAACAACACCAACAACAGCCCACTACCGGGACCAGGAACCACAACCAAAACAAGCATAAAGTAAACGCTAACGCCAATACTGATACCAACGCTCGGTAGAAGCAAATCCTGAAATCCAGCCTCGGCATCCGTGTGGGCAGGTGCTCTCAGTAGCTGTGTGCACACAGCATCTCCCTACTGACAGCTGCTGTTGGCTGGAAGGTTGCTGAAGTATGGCGTTTCTCATACATACCCGTGTTACACGGAGGAAGTTGGCTGCAAGCCAGCCGCATAGCACTTTCAAGGTCAATGCTTTAAACGTACTATCTCCGACTGCCATGAGGGCAAAACCCCCTCTTGTCTGCTCTTGCTATGCATTTGCTTTGAAAATCTAAAGCCAAACACTGCGGCAATGAAGCCAACATGGAACACACAAGCTTGAGGCGCTTGAGCGAAATTGAACTGCAGTCTGCAGGCTCTAGTCCAAGTACCAAGCCACTTTTTCGAATTTGTGTGCTGCTGCACCGTGGCACTGCACCGCGGCAGGGCAAAACGCTGCCATGCTGCCACATGTGTGGCTGGCAGTCACGGCAGATGGCCGAGCCTTATGATGGCCACATTGCCACAACTGATGGCCCACTTACTTCCATTGTTTATGTGGTTTTTTCCATTTCAATTATCCATTTTTTTGGTGGGCTGGGATTGAAGCATTTACAGCATTTACAGTTGGGAAAAAGACTGCTTGTGTTGGCAGCCTGCAGTCCTTGGACTTCTTTGCCAAATTTTCTTCCAAACCATTGAAAAGCAAAGCAACGATGCATAGATTTTGTACAAATAGGTTTAGGAGTTTAGGTAACATGTGTAATGATTATAGGATACTCATGATACAAAGTGTGTTGACTTTAGCTGAAGTACAACCATCGGGCTTCCCAATGGATCCAGGAATGCATACTTTCAACCCACAAGGTTTCCAAATGGATCGCAGGAATGGATAGTAAATCCAAATGGATGTTCGGAATGCAAATTTAATGGATATAAACAGATGTTCCAGCAGGAGGGGTTCTGCCAGATGTGGCTTTCATAAGCCGAGCCATCCCGGGGATGACTGTACAGACTGTACAGACTGTACAGTGTACGACTGTACAGACTGTACAGTGTACAGCACGCGCTAGCTACTCTCCGCTTGCTTTCAAGCAGGGCCTCCCCGTCATTGGAATTGTTCTATTTCCCTGTAGAGTTTTTCCTCTGGTTGCGCGCGGCCTGGTGGACTCTCTCCTTTTCCTAAAAACTCCAGCTCGTGGCCCGCAAGTGATGCCCACGATGGATGTAGCCGTTGTTCGTGCCCTCGGCATGGAAAATGATATGGAGCTGCCCCAGTTTCAGAAGTACCGTCTTTGGGATCGGGGCTGTATGCAACACATCTTCTGTCACAACACGAGTATTCAAGAAAAGTACCTTAAGGTCGTGGTTGTGAGATAAGATGACAATCAGATCTAAAGGGATTCACCATGGCATGGGTAGACAAGAGTACACGTGTACTGTATAGTCATCATGTGTGTGTGCGCGCGCATGGGTATGTACGTACATATATGTATACATGTATATATATATATATATATGCATCAGCATACATATAATGTACATATCCATGTATCATCACCAGCACGGCTAAATATTATATACATGTATACATACATATCCTGTGTACTAATACATATTTGTTTACGGGAAACTATAGGCTCTACTAGCGATTAGTTGGCTGATAGGAATTCCTATTTACACGTGTCTGGATGTAATTCATACTAGAATATGTATTTATATATATATATATATACATATGCACATTCATGAGCGTGCATAGTATGACATGTACTTATATGATATTTCATATGTACGCATATCTATATATATATATATACATATGCATATACATATACAAATACATATACATATACATATACATGTACGTATATCATGTGTGCATGTATATGTGTATATATATAATATGTGCGTGTGTGTGCGTCCATATCTATATCATTTGCCATAGTATATCGTTCGGAAGCTGGTATCAAAGTGAAGCGCTCAAACCAGTCTTCAGCATGACTCAATTCTAGATAGGCGATATCATCATTAAAAAATGGCAGTACATAGTGAATGTCTTGCAATTTTGACTTTGACCTGCAGTAAATCTGCAAACCCCAAACCAGGATCGGGATGTCCAGAAGTCGCATTAGGATCTCCGCAAGTTCCAGAAACGACTTTTTTGGAAGATGTGTTTAAGGGTGTGGGGATAGCTGGACGCTGGATACCTAATTGAGAAGGCATGTGATCTGACTCCATGCCTAGGCTATCGTCACCAACAACTTCCAAGAAGTCTAAACAAGCATAAAAACATGACCCCGAGAGTAAATGCAGACAACCAAAGTTGTCAATGTTTTGGCCTGATAATGATCCAAAATAAGCAAACGAGCACATGCAGACAAAACAACCAATCCGCAAATGGAAATCTGCAATCTGTTGGTGTGATTCTGATTCCCCCATTGATTTCAGTCTGTCCCAACCTTCCCACAATTATATTTGAAATCATTCAATTTTATCTCTGAAGTATCATCCCAAACCAATGCCAAACAAGATTCGCAGCACAAGGAAAAGAAGTTGTCCGTCCGTGGAAAGCTGTTCGAACATGCTTTCCAGATCAGTTTTATGATTGACGGCGATTATCAAATCTCCTGGAAGAATCTGATCTCCTTAGTTTCTTCTCTGGTCACAAACCATCAGTTGTCTGCATGTGTTGTAAGGTTTTGTCGGGTTGCAACATGCTCCTACAAAACCCTATAGTTAACTTGTACATACATATACATACATGCATGCATGCATCCATACATACATCCATACATACATACATACCTACCTACATACCTACATACCTACATACCTGCATACACTACATACACTACATACACTACGTACGTTACATTCATTACATTCGTTACATACATTAAATTACATTACATTACATTACATTGCATTGCATTGCATTGCATTACATTACATTACATACATACAAAACATGACATACATACATACCATAACATACATACCATAACATACATACCATAACATACATACCATAACATACATACCATAACATACATACCATAACATACATACCATAACATACATACCAATACATACATACC
>Ga0126342_10003555_pt1 | contig 25839 bp, 21 predicted proteins | sample Cyp1metagenome_FD_92528 | JGI IMG/M metagenome (GOLD analysis project Ga0126342, IMG submission 92528) | Coral microbial communities from Lord Howe Island, Old Settlement Bay, Australia - Cyphastrea 1 metagenome | ecosystem: Host-associated > Invertebrates > Cnidaria > Coral ... | reverse complement strand
TGATTTTTGGTGTTGGAAGTGAGTGGTTAACCGTCATGCGAGGCGCAGGTGATTAGCTCTTGAGGCGTAAGTGATTAGTTCTTGAGGCGTAAGTGATGCACGGAGGCGTAAGTGATGTGGAGGTGCAAGTGATGTAAAAGTGGAGGCGCAAGTGATGTGTTAGCCCTTAGTAACGGGGATGAGCCACCAAGTAACCATTACGAATTATTAATGGTTATTAATGGTTACCAGAAGTTCTATTTAACCATATTTTCCCCATGTTTTCCCAGCATTTTCCCCGTTGGCCAATCCCCAGGAGCGAGCTTGACGAGCGCTTCCTGGAGAGTCGCCGGCGCACGATCCTACGAGAGCATCAACAGCTGCTGGGGAGACCCAGTGGAGATTTGACCGACCAAGCTGGCAATCTATGCAAAAAATGATAGAATAGTTTTATAACATGCTGGTTGGTGGTTTGGAACATGAATTTTATGACTTTCCATATATATTGGGAACAATAATCCCAACTGACTTTCATATTTTTCAGAGGGGTTGAAACCACCAACCAGCATGTAATAACCATGAACAAGCCAATGGGTGACCGATCCCACCCCTTGCAGAATTTCTGGCCAGGACAGATCTCAATTTGCGAAAGGCGCGGGTTTACCCGCGGGTCACGGGGTCGTGGGTTTCAGGCTGGCCTCATCTCACCTGAAACCCACCGGGTACACTGAGAAGCTAACATAGCTATGGAAAATGGATGAACATGGCCCGTTTTTAGATATTTACCTATTCAAAATGGATATATTCCATCCCTATTACTATGTTAGTTTACTGGAGGGTAGCCCATTTATTCATTGATGATAAGCTAAAGGTCCTTCTATGGACGCATGTATCAACTAGGAAGCAAAGACATCACAGTAGCAGCCTGTGACCCGCAGAAAGTGACATCCGATGCACGCGAGTTGACAGCCATTACCTTGTTTTGTGAAGATTGGACGCCAGAACAATGGTCAGAAGCCGGAGGTTCGAACCTGAATTTTATTCGCAGGGTTCTGGCAAATGATACCCTCTGGTTATTTAACATAGCCATGGAAAATGGCCCATTTATAGATGGTTTACCTATTAAACATGGGGATTTTCCATGGCTATGTTAAATAACCAGATGATAACACGGATTGGGGACTCCATGCTCTGTGGGGACGTTCGGTAACGTCCCACCACTTCCCACCACGGATCCTTTGAAGGGCGATCTTTCCCCTTCACCAGCGGATCGGCGTTTTTCCATGATTTTTTCAGGTACCAAAGCAATAGACAAACATAGAAACCCAATAGTTATCACATGTTATCACATGTTATCACATATAGTTGCTCAATTATACATAATTATACATCATACAGAATCATACCCCGGCCGGTGCCCCGGCCAGTGCGCCAGTTTGCCGGCCGCGAGGCAAGTGTGTTGGTGGTTGGTGCCGGATATCAGGCGGTGCAATGGGCCTGTGAGTTGGGAAACCCGGGGGGATGCCGTGGATTTTCCCAGGCACGTTTGATTGCTGGAGGGTGAACTGACGAAAAAACACTATAATCAATAGGGATCTAAGATATCCAAGATGATTGAAAGCCAAGATGAAGAGGGATCGTGATTGACCAACATTTGGATTTCGAACAGCAAACAAATTGGCAACTGCGGCAACTTCAGAGTTGCTGGGCAATTCTGGGATCTACGAGCATTCTGTTGGAGTACAAGGCGGGCACGATAGCTAAGTTGGTTTTGAAACTTATAAATGCTGGGTTAATGGTTAGACACCTATCTGTAGTTAGTATGATTCAGCCAACTGTCACAGAGGGCACCATCTTGTACTTAGTTAGAACCTGTCATGATGGTTGCCCATTAGGGTGGGGTACTGCCTTCCAGGGGAACCCAGATTCGCCATGGGATGTGAATCCGGGGTCTTGGTGGCTGCGATCCACCCCTGTTGGTTGATGATTAGTTGGGGGATTATACTAAGATTAACTATAAACGGATTCCATAGTATAAGGGATATTAGAAAAAGGATTAACTATTGATATTAACTATTAAGTATTGGGGATTATCATAGTCCAAGAAAGGGGAATCCCATTCTAAACCAACCAGGATTGAATGGAATGGGCTTAGAATTGGTTTAGAATGGGATTCCCACCATTTAATAGAAGGAATATACCATTCAAAACCAGGATTATACCATTCATAGAAGGATGGCTTGAACCCTGCTCAGCTCCCCACGTTTCGGGCCGAGGTTGAACTACTTCTTCCCCTCCCTGCGTGTCTTCTTGGCCGACTTCATGCCGTGGCTCGGTGTGCGATGAACGGAGCTGGTTGGCTATCCATTTTCAATGGGGAGCCAGCCAGTTGGAGCTACGAATAGAGTTTCAAGACATTTCAAAACCACTAATGATAGCACTTTGTTATCGTGGAGTTATGTAATGTTATATACATAGTAATACAGTTTTTCTAGTTATGGCATATGGAATAAACAAGAATAAACTATGTTGGAATAACAATGTGGTAGAGCCAATCCTGTTCGGTCCCAGTGACCAACCACAAATGGGGGATGGGATGGGTGGATTCAAAAAATCATCCCATGACTCTCGTGTGCCCAGCATCCCCAAGGGGATGGTTTATGGTTTATTGGGTTGAGCACATCTGTTGCGCAAAGGGCGCAACAAAAACATGCCGCTACTCCAGCCAGTAGAGCTTCACAACCCCTATCCCCATGATCCTTCTCGGTAGGTGTAGGTCATCACCACCGTGCACCTGAAAAAAATCCCATGTCGAAATGGCAGAGGGTATACCTGGACATAGCCTTTACCCACGTTGCCAGTGACCAGAATTATCCCTAACCGGTATAGTAGGTCTGTTTGTTAGTGGGTGGAGGCTATGTCTAACAACTTGACAAGGTGGGAGCCGCCAGTTATAAATTGCCATAACCCCAAGGTATTGGAGGGTTCTCAATCAACCAACTTCGCGAACATAAATCAACCACAAATCACCAAATCCCCCATTTTTGGAAGTTTAGTCCGGATTTTTGGCTATCTAAGCTATCTACGTGGAGGATCGTGGAGGATCATCCCACTTTGAGCCCTTTGACAAACCACTTACGAGTGGATTTTGCAGAGGCGTTGCCTTGGGCCTCTGCCGGAGGATGCGGCAGCCTATTGCGAGGCAAGGGCTGAAGGGCTGAGGGGAGTTTCGGAGAGGAAACTGGAGATGTTGAGGGAGGACATATGGAAACATGATGATGATGATGATGATGATGATGACGATGACGATGATTGTGATAAATCATGATAAATCATGATCAATCAGTAGATCAATCAGTAGATCCATCAGTAGATTTTGGGGTATGCCGCGTTTGCCATTTTTGGACAAAAATAACAAAGACAATTTCTGAGTAGTAGTTGTGTCCGATTCTCAACGGAATTGATTGGTTTGGAGAATCCAAACTCAAGATTCTAAACGCTGATCACCTTTAGTACTTTAGTAAGACCTTTCTAGGGCCCCAGCACTTCTTAGTTTAGATTCTGGATGATTCTGGTTTTTTCACAGCACACAGAATTACAGAATTTTCGCACCGTTGTGAAGTCATCGACCCTGCCCCCCTGCTTTTTCAGCTGGCGCAGGACTACATGCGATCCCATGGCATTTCGACCCAGTACAATGTGAAGTGCGCTTGGCTGGGCGGCTGGTGAGAAGCGAGCGGTGCAAAGACGGGTGGATTTTGGGGCAATGATGGGTACATATGTGAAGATACAGGTATGATGATATCTTATCTTGAATCTCTATCTATTTATCAGAATTTTCATCAAGTTATTCATTTGGGTGTTTCCTAAAATAGGGGTACCCCCAGTTCTCATCCATTTATAGATTGTTTTTTCCATTATAAACCAACCAGCTATTGGGGGTACCCCCCATTTTAGGAAACCTCCATTTGTTGATGATGGGGTTGACCTATGGAGGTTTCCTGAATTGGGGGTACCCTTGGGTACCCCAAACTCATCCAAAATTGATTGTTATGAATGGGAAAAAAACCCATGGTTTGGGGTACCCATATGTTGATTTTTATGAGGTTTCGAACATCAAAGATATGACATATTTGAAATATAGGTATATAAATGATATAAGTGATAAATGAAGGTTGATTGGGTTGGTACTGGGGTTATACTGGTTGGTTTATGTGTGGGATAATCATAGCTTAGCCGTTGGATGTACCATGATGTACCATAGATTCTGGTACGCGCCTCTCGCATCACAAACATGGGCACATGGGCCCGATCATCGACTGAGGTACCAATGCGATCATATCAAGTTGGCCATCTATCCCAGAAGATAGCTCCCGCTACATCTCAACCAATAAACCATTATCAACCAATTACTACCCCATTAATGCTGGCTCCATATCCTGGTGATCATTGGAAAAATCCTGGCGTTATTTAATATTATTTACTGTCAAATCCCATTTTGTGATGGTGATATTCCACGAATCGAAACATTTCTCTGTTGTTATCCCCATTGTTATCCTCATTGTTATCCATGACTACTGGTTAAACCGACTAAAATTTTGATGGGATATATATATAATGGGGATACATAATGGCTTTATCTCCCATTATATTCCCATGATTGATTACCTTAATTATTATCCCAAATTGTCAACAATCTATGAATTGTTAAAATCTAAGAGTCAACTTTTTGTTACCATAAACTATATTCCCATCATTATTTGACTGAATCTAAACTACTATACCCCATGACAACGAGAATGATCATTGATGGACATTGACCCAAATTATCCCAATGATTGCAACATGATATCCCTTTGGTAATTGACTACCAATTCTAAATTATCGTCATTATTTGAATATGGTCAAATTAGTGTAATTCATTTTATATCCTCATTATTTCACCGAAACTAGTAGATGTTCATAGATTTTCCCCTCTTTCCCCACTAAATCTATAGTCATTTTATGTCTACCGAGCCTCGCCAACCCCCAAGGTACGACGAGAACAGTGAGGCCTTCTGGCAACGGATCGGCTTGCCTGAGCGAGCAGATCGGTGTCTTGGCGATCAGGTGGTAGTGGGCGATACTTCAATCATCTTCAATAATGGTGATTTACTGGTGATTAATGGTGATTAATGGTGATTTAATGATGATTTAATGGTGATTAATGGTGATTTAATGGTGATTTACTGGGTATTCATGGTGATTGATGGTAAATTTTATGGTTATTAATGGTAAATACTCAATAATCAATGGGAATTTCAGGATCCTAAAATGGAGGTACGTTAGTACCATTTTTCACGGCATATTTTCTAGGCAATATTCGCTGAAATTTAGGCCTGAAATTTAGGCCTTATATATATGGTAGGTACCTCCAATTTAGGTTCCTGAAATGGCCATTGATGTATGGGAAGATCGATGAAAGTCTAGGTCTAGGTGATAAATAATCAATATCATGACATGGGACAGGGGTATATCTTCAATATCAATCACTATCATTCATAGGTGAAGGGAGTATAGAAAGTTATAGTGGGATAATTTACTGGGAATCTCATGCGATTTCAAGTTATTTGTTGGGATCCAATGGTGATATCACCTAAAAATCATCTGATTTTATAGAGCTTTCAATGGGAAAGTAATCTATACAGTCTATACATGGAGAACCTGATGGTATGGGAATCGAATGATCAAGGATTTTATGTACCAACGGGAATATACTGCGATTTCACGTGGGATTTCATAATTTCGATGTTCACTGCCAAAGATGGTGAGAGGAACAGCAATCAACCCAAGTATACATACAAATCTTATATGAACCCAACAGTCGGACTTGTTCAACCAACTTAGCGAAGAAAGAACAGAATTCTGTAAAATGGTGAAACCCAGACATTTGCTTGGTGAAATCTGAAAAATCCCAGACTTTTGCTGATTGCTTGTTCCCAAAGTTTGTCCTTTGGACCACCAACCATTCTTCGACGTGCCGTCCACCGGGCGGTGTCGTTGAAAGGACCTACGTGCTCTCTGGCGTCGGGGGGCTTGGACGAGAGCGAATGGTACTTGACCATGGGAAAATGGTGATGATAATGGGGATATAAGATGGGAAAATCGTGATTTAATGGGACTTGAATGGGGGTTGTGAAAATTTGATAAAATTTGGTGATTTACCCTCTGGTTATTTCACATGGCTATGGACAATGGACCATTGTATATCCATGATGATAACATTTACATAATCATCTGGGTAAATTGGAACGACGCCTCTGCGACCTCACTGGAATCATGATTAGTAACGGGAGCTATCCCAATATAGCATTATTTCAGGTTAGTGAATTACAGTATTATGTTTTGATATAATTTGACCTGATATATCCCATTTAATAGTATCAAGTGCCTGATAACATAGGTGTTAATTATTGTATACCTCTAGTATCTATGGGATATTAACAGTAAGTATGGTGATACTATAAATGTGAAAATAGGATGTATACCATATAGTTATACATATATATATATATATATATGTCCCATCTAATTATATGTCCCATTCAATGGCTGTATATCACACTCGTCAAACAGATCATATTGATAACATTATGTTATTGATATATATATATATATAGAAACCAACCACTTTATGGGGATATGACATGTGGGGAAATGGGATAAATAAGGGGATAAATAACACACTTGATATATTTTAGGGGGTATAACTGGAATAAACATGATTGAGGTTTGTAAATGAGGGATTTCACCAACAAAGATAGCAAAGATAGGGGTAAAGCTGGGATTTGGTCAGATATTCATTCGGATACAATGGGATACATCATGGTGATTCATAACTACCAATATCCATTGGGGAACAGTTTTCCCAACTCCACACTGTAACCAGTTGTGCCATGTCAGTGGACTGTAGCTCAATCATGGCCACAAAGGGTGGGGTGTGTCTGAACATGCTGGATTGACCTCCGATGTATGTTAAGTGGGAACATGATACTGCATTTTGGGGCTTTCAGACAAACCTACAGAGGGTCTTACAACTGTGGTATGTGGTGAAACCAATGACAAACAATGCTGTTGTTTCTTTGGAGATGCTCAGCAGACTTCCGTCAGGATAACCAGTGGTACTCCCAGCTCTCGTGGACACATTCCGCAGTGGCATTGGACTCCCAGCTGCAAGCACAATTGAACAATGGCTTCTTCAAGATCTTCAAGCCCTGTCAGCCTATGCGGACTTCTGCCTGAGGATTTTCTCTACAGGGTGCTAGCCGCCTGACCCATCTTCATTCAGCCTGCGCCTTCCAGCCTCAGCCCCAGCCCGCAGGTCATTCGGAAGACTCTTCTTTAGCAGTTTTGTCGAGGGAGAACGTCAGCAGTGACCATTTTGAAATTTTGGGGCCAGCAAATGCACTCGACGGCTTGGGCAGCAACAAAAAGCAAATATCGCGAAGGAGGAGGCCAGAAAGCTCACACAGCCATGGTAAGAGAGCTGCTGATGCTTGGCGACAAAGTCGGCACGCGAAGCTGCAGAGACGGCCCAAGATCCAAGATCGATTGCCTAAAATAGGGATACAGAGTTTTTTTTTTTGGCGGATTATGATAGTGCATAATTGACCGGATACCTCATTAAGCAACCACCAAATAATGGGATGACTCTTTATTTGTAACCAACAACTCCAATCGATCTGTAGGATGAATGGCACAAATCGGAGAAGAAAACCAAGACGTAGGAATTTAGTAGACACCTCAGAAAACTCCAACCAAAACTCCAAATAGAGAAAACTCCATTTATGAAGATGAACGGATTTCTTAGCTCAAACGATAGTGCTCATTGTTTGGTCCTTCTCAACCGGGCAAATTCCCCCATTTCCAGACAATACCACATCGTTAAGTTGGTTATATTTCCTCATGAAATACCACCATAATCCACCATAGAATTAACCAATTTATTCGCCTAATTATCCCCATCACTATGCTATTACTACTGGCTATACACTGCCACGATCATTGGTCAAATCATGATTTTTGCAGAAAACCTCTCAGGACTTCTGGCAGAATCCCTTCTCAAATTGTCACCAAATGTTGATGAAAACATCCTACGCTTCCCAGGCTAAACATTCCAACTACTTTGTGGATGAGGCTGCCCAAAGTCAACGAGGGCCTGGGACCTCACCGGTGCGGAGCCAGATGGAGCCAAAGGAATTTTTCGGACTTCCCAACCAGCCACATGATACTTATACTATCCTATACTTATACATACTTATACCATATTACAGTAATATGACATGTGTTTTCGCCTAAGTCCGCTTCATCAATATTCGACAGGTTACTGTGATTTACAGGGTTTGGGGTCAGCGAACAAATCATCCTTCATCATTCTTCGTATGTGCCATGGTTATATGCGTTTATAGTCACCCATCCGATGTCATGGGAGAATCCAAACATAATGGGTATATCAATGGTATATATAATATATGGGAATCCAAACATAATGGAATAATGAAATAAATCAATATGTACAGATACATATATATATATAAATCCCTAAAATCCCTATATAATGGCATACATCAGTAGCCCGGCGGGTGGGAAACCGCGCTAACGGTTGAGCACATTTTGGAAAAAGAAGGGTCTGGGAAATCGAGTAATGTTGAAGTGATTTCATGGTATTTACAGGGTTTTGTGGCTTTGAAACGATGGTCGTTTTTCACTTCTGCATAAGCTGCTTCAGTCTGCCAAGCGTTTGCTTAACCATTGACTTGAGATTGCAAGTAACATCAACGTTATTGCCCCACCCCACCCCACACCCAAACCCCAAGCCATGACGTAGCCCTAGCGTAGCATCACTTGAGATTGCAAGTAACATGAACGTTATTGCCCCACCCCACCCCACCCAAACCCCAAGCCATCACGTAGCCCTAGCGTAGCATCACTTGAGATTGCTAGTAATATCAACGTTATTGCACCACCCCACCCCACCCAAACCCCAAGCCATGACGTAGCCCTAGCATAGCATCACTTGAGATCGTTGTTGCCCCACCCCACCCCACCCAAACCCCAAGCCATGATGTAGCCCCACCCCGCCCCACCCAAACCACAAGCCATCACGTAGCCCTAGCGTAGCATCACTTGAGATTGCAAGCAACATGAACGTTATTGCCCCACGCCACCCCACCCAAACCCCATTTTCAAAAAGTGGCACGACTACACGCGCGGTTCTCCACCCGCTAGCATAAATAGTTTCATAGTGCCATGGTTTATAGTATATACCCTCTGGTTATTTAACATAGCCATGGTATAGATGGCACATTTATATATTTTTTGTGAGTTTTCCCATTAAAAATGGTGGATCTTTCCATGGCGAACTGTTAGTCATAACCAGGCCTGGAGGTGGCGGATGGATTCTGGTGAACCAGTTCCTACAGGTGGGGAATCCATCACCGGGCTGGTAAAAATATTTGGGTTACCACCGGAAAGGTCTATGTAAGGGATATGTATTGGAATGGAATATAGATGAATATAGGTCAAACGAGTTTTGGAGGTAGCTCATTTGAGTATGTTGTTTTTTTAGCTGTAAATAGGGGATATGTGAACCTAAGCATCTCAAGAATCAAAAAACAAATCAAACAAATAAATGTAGCCAAGATTGGCCATGATATTCTTTGAGAGGACCTGTAGGCTTTGGATGTTTTTGGGGAGAGTGATCCACTGATCCATCGTGGGTGGTATTGGAACTCGACCACAACATGTCAGACCCCTTGGAGAAGAACAGATGCAGGGTGTTGCAGTGGTGCCCTATAGGAAAAAGCTGATTTAACATATTTAACCAACAAAAATGGTGATTTCATGGGATTGATAGCTGACATCTTATAGCTAAGTTAGTTTATAACTCCAATTACTATTTGGCTACACCGTGCCGCCGTGCTGAGTTTGACCATGTTGTCAGTGTTTCCGGTACAGCTGGGAGAAAAAACTACGATTTATGGTGGTATTATTCATACTTACCCTCTGGTAAACTAACACAGCCATAGATAATCACCATTTTGAATAGGTAAATCAACTATATAAATGTCGTAATTATTTTCAATAGAAATTTTGACATAACCAGAGGGTAATGGAGAGTATAAACCAATATAAACCAACTTATAACTGGATGGTAGCAGCGCTCTGGCAAAATCCATGGAGTTGGTCTGATGATTGGGGATTTACCAAGCCCAACATCTGCTTGGTGGTTTGGAACATGGCTTTTATTTTCCATGTCATATATGGGATGTCATCCTTCCCATTGACGAACTCATATTTTTCAACATGGTTAAAACCACAAAGCCCAACATTATCCCAAATTACAACTTTGTACTTTGGTGTGGAAACAGTGATCATCCCCGTCAAATGGGAAAATCCTGAAGATTAAGCCTAAGTTTATTGGGTTTATCACATGAAACACTCCACCATCTCAGCAACAGCCACCACTGCGAACCCAGAAGTTTGACCCCTTAAGTTAAGCCGTTAAGCCATCATTATCTACTTGGTAGACCATCCCAGTCAGTAAGTGAGTTAAGTAATAACCCCACCTATAGCATCCTATAGCCGGACGCCGGACAAATAATCCTTACCCTAGTCATAGCTGGGCTTCGAATCCACTTACTGAGGTGAACCACCGAGTATGAGTTCACCATTTCGACCAAAAAAATGCCATTTAGATCCCATGTAGTAAGTATATGTAAGTATTAATTCCACTTGCATGGATATTCGGATAACATTACATAGCTATGGAACATCACCATGTTTAATTGGTAAATCATGATTTCTATCATCCACAAATGGGCCATGGCTTCCATAGCTGCTAAATCACCAGAGGGTACTTGGTGGCTTCTCCCACTTTGTGAGTAAGTTATATCCGTAGTTATAAGTGGGGTAACTAGGGTTCATCCACTTATAGGGTGAACTAACCTACTGAGGAGTCGTGGGATGAACCACCAAGTATATGTGTATATATAATTATATATACATATACATATACACATGTGGGATTCATCCAATGGTATAATATGAATGAATAGTGCTTCTTAATGGTTATTAATGGTTAATAATAAGTATTCCGGTTGGTGGTTTGGAACATGGCTGTTATTTTTCCATACATTGGGGATAATCATCCCAACTGACGAGCATATTTTTCAGAGGGGTGCTCAACCAGCAACCAGTCAATAATAAGTATTGCATAGATTTGCATAGTATATCAACTACAGCTACTATATATAGATTTATATATCAACTATATATCAACTATACTATTTATATATCAACTATTTCTATACCAACTATATCAACCATAGTTGAATCCTATACATGGTGTATATATATATATACTATCATGAATGGTTAAACTATATACATGGTTACCAGGCCCTAGCCGTAGCCCGGAAGGTGGTCACCAAGACCGGCGAACGCTGGGGCGGAGGAAACATCTTCGCGGTGGGGGACTGCGTCCGGAGCGCCCGGGGGAGCCTGGGTCAATGGGGTCTTTCTGGGGGAATTTCACCAAGAAATAGATGATAACCATAAATAATAACCATAAATAAGCATTAATGACCATTAATAACCATTAATAACCATTACTAGCCATTAATAGCCATTAATAGCCATTAATAGCCATTTATAGCAATTCTAAGAGTTTTAAAAACTGGTTAATATTTGTAAATAAATCAATGGCTATTGTTGGTGATAGGAACTTGGGATGATGCGAAAAACATGGATCAACGATGAGGATATTTCACCAGGAAATTGGGATGACATCGTATACTTTTTTGACGAATTCCCCCCATGGTGCTGAAGTGCCCCAGTTTTGCTTAAATCCACATGTGTGCTTCTTACACTATGTTTGTAGATTCAATCCTAGTAAAACTTGGGCTGGTCGCAGATTGCTGTAGTCTGACTAGCCACCAATGCTAGGGAAATGCATGATGATGTACTAATTTATACCGGTCACAGATAATTTCTTGTAAAATCATTTCTTGTCCGGTATATGCATCCGTTTAAAACTTAGACAAAACCGTTGGTAAGCAACATGAGCCATTAGTCATGACTTATATATTGTGTAAACATATCTTTGATATAGTTCATTGACCATTTAGGAAAGTATCATATATGTTTAATAAACCTAATATATTATATATCATATATCATATTACATTGATATATCATATATCATATATCATATATCATATATCATGTATGTTTAATATGTTTAATAACATTCCTTTTCTTTAAAAAAGAACACTCCAGAAACGCACGCCTGGAGGTCAGTAGCAGCGGGGAAGCTTCAAAATGGGAGCCTGGGAACCTGGGTTTAGGGTGCGGCGGCCGGTTTCAGCATCTACTGGTGAATATTAGGTTAGCATTGCTGAAACATATGTAACATACACACGTATCTATATATATATCTACATATATATATACATCGATCGGTATACTTCGTTTAAGAGTTCGTCTTGTCTTGTGGTTTAAGAGTTCCAAGTTGGGACGCAGTTGAACAAGAACGTTATTAGGTGGCTTGTGAAACATGCGAAACTCCTATGAAACGTGGAATACTCCTACGAAACGTCCATAACTTCTATAAAACGTGCATAACTTCTATGGAACGTGCACCTCTATAAAACACTGCAAAGAACTCTTGTGTATTCCTAAAGCCTCATCGTTCTAAAGCACTGTAATGAACTCTTGAATGGAGTATACCCATATATATCTATATACACCCATATATATATACACCCATATATATATCTATATATATATATATACACAACCCATATATATATACACACCCATATATATATACATATGCATATATACCCATATATATATATACCCGTATATATATATATATATTATATATACACCCATAATATATATATATACACCCATATATATATATATACATGCATACACAGTGGAGAGAGATGAGAGTATAGAGTCTTAGAGAGATATTTGCACTGGCCCCGAAAGATACATATTGTTTGTTGATATTGAAGGTTCGTCATAGTTTCAATGGGACCATCATATTTTTTTAGGTTCACCATTTGATTCCTTATTCCATGCAGGGTTTTAAACTGATTACATCCATACGCGTATCAGTCAATCGTGTTGATCACCAAAGATGTTTTGAGGGATTTCCCAGCCACGTTTGACAACGGAGGGTATCTTCAATGATGGTACCTTTTTTCAGATTACCAGGCGATCGAGTCCCAAAAAGTGGATGTTTCTCCGGTGGATTTCAACTAAGAGCCCACCTGGCGGCGCGAAGCGGCGCCAGGTACCCCTGCTTGACCCCCCATGCAAAACCTTGGAGTTCTGAGCACTAGTTAATTCATGAAGGAGCATCAATTACACCCAGGATCACTTTCAACAATCCTGATTGACTAGTTAAAATATGTTTTTTTTCACCATATTTTACAGCATGTCTCATTGATACATGATCAGGGATTGTACTACCCTTTTTCCATATTGTGTCTTATCTTACTGTAATCCATTGACCGTGAAACTCCATGACCAATAGATTTTTTACATTGCTCAGTATTGAAATGGAACCCCATACCTATGACACTACTTACTAGATGACGGATGGCCCGAGAGCGTAGAGAAGCATAGTGAGAGGTGTAAGTATGAAGATCTTATAGCATGAAACATAAATATAGAAATATGCGATGATAAAATATAAATATAGAAATATACGATGATATTCAAGAAATGAAGAAACATGGTGCAGACATTGAAGAGAGGAAGAAGAAATTGAAGGAGGAAGAAAAGGAAGATGAAAGGAAGAAGACACAGGAAGAAGCATTGAGAAGACACAGGAAGATACGGCAGTGCGGAGAAGCCTTTACACGCAGAAGCTTTTACACACAGAACCCTTTACACACAGAACCCTTTACACATAGAACCCTTTACACACAGACGCCTTTACACACAGGCACTTTTACACACAGAGGCTTTTACACACAAGCATTAGTAGACGTTTCACACACAGACGCTCATACACAGAAGCTTTTACACACAGATGCTTTACACACAGAAGCTTTTACGCACAGAAGCTTTTGCACACAGACGCTTTTACACACAGACGCTTTCACGGATGGGTGCCGACATTGCATCTTCCAAATCAACTGACATCATTCGAAACCAATTATATTGCAATCTCACGGCAGCTGCAAAGCAATCTGGTGCCATGCATGACATTATCTAGGAAATGCCGCAGGAACAACTGCCTGTGTTTGAATGTCTGTCAAGTCGAATTTCATGTTTACAAAGGTGCAACTTCTCAGTTGGGTGATGACAACGTTTGCTGCAACAACTTCATCCACAAAGTTGAGACATGGACGAAGCTAAATGCGGGAAACTAAGGCTTTCCTTTGAAACCAAAGTGAAGCTACGAAATGAAGTGAAGCAATGGAAATCGATGGAGAAGCCTTTGCTGCAAACATGAAAACTCAAATGTTTGGTTTCACATAACAACTTGACCGCAGGCAACTATTTTGAAACCTCACTTGACCTTGAAACTCGTTCTGGGTGCTTCGGCTAAATGTGGGAAAGTACCACTTTTTATTTGAAAAAAAAGAAGCTGCGAAACGTTAAAGTGGAAATCGATTGAAGTCTTTGCCATGCTGTTTTTGCAGCAGACTGGAACACTTCCACACACAAACGCGTTCAAACGCGTTTACACGCACATGCGTTTATACACAGCCGCTCTTACACGCACACACACACAGATTGTTACACACACACACACACAAACGCATTTACACACAACCCTCTTACACACAAACACTGGAACCCCCAAAATCGCAATGTTACTTCAGTTTTTGACGATCGACCATCATTTCGTGCGAAAGGGTAGCCATTTCGTGGCGCCTCGTCAGCACCGCCCGCGGCCTCAAGAGAGAAAAGAAAAAGAGGGAGAGAGAGAGAGAGAGAGAAGATGTGAAGACGTGAGGGTAAGATGTGAAGATGCGAAGATGTGAAGACGTGAAAATGGTATGTGTAGATGTGAAGATGCGAAGATGATATGTGAGGATAAGATGTGAATATGTGAAGACGATATGTGTAGATGTGAAGATCAGAAGATGTGAAGAGGCGAAGATATGCGAAGATGATATGTGAAGATATGAAGATGTGAAGATGTGAAAATGTGAAGATGTGAATATGTGAAGATGGCATGTGTAGACGTGAAGATGTGAAGATGAGAAGATGTGAAAATGTATAGCGGACCCCCACTATTAGAAGAACCCTTCGCTCAGACGCTCTCGGAAAAATTGTTCGTAAGTTCATAAGACAGTTTGGGGGTCATCAGGTCAGTAAAGTATAAGACAGTTTACATGAGTTTACTATGGTTCATGAACTGTGTTTTACAATACTTATGGGGTTCACTATCCTTTCAATGGACATTTCAGGACCCTCAAATGGGCCAAACATAAATGGTAGATACATGTAAATACCTTCAGTTTAGGTACCTGAAATGGGGTCTTCTTGAAATGGGGGTACGCCAATGCTGATACTGGAAAATCCCAATCTAAAATATGGATGATTTGGGGATACCCCCATGTCAGGAAACATCCAAATGACCATGATCCTTTTTTGTTGGTGGATCACTTCATCCCTTTCTCCCTGCCGAGTTTACCGCAGCTGCCGAAGACGGGCTTCCCAGCGGAGCAGCAGGTGGCAGCAGCATCGCTGGAAAAAACGACCGTTACACCGCCATTTCGAAATGGAAAAATCGTGATGGAATCCTAAAATTCCATGGACATCTCTCCATTTGATAGGGGATTTCAACGGATTTCCCATGATTAACCCACTATTAACCCATTAGTTCACTTGGAAATGGGAAAATAGCCTGGATATTAATTCACTAATTCACTTGTTTAACATTCAATGAGTTTTCCGTGAGCCTTATCAAAAGCTAACCACATTCCGATCCATGGAGGATGCTTTGGAAATCGAGTCGTCGAGTCTTCGGTCTCCGTCTCGCAGGCGATGCAAGCCGCCAGAAACATCAAGGCGCCCACCTGGATTTATCCAGCTGGATGGGTTATTTCATGGAAAATCCCAATGTAAAATATGGAGGATTTAGGGGTACCCCCATGACTTCGGAAACCTCCAAATGTTACCATCATGCCTTTTCAGAATGCGTGTTTGGAAATGAGGTATCTCCATGTATCTGGCCAAAAATGGCCAGGTAAAAGAGATCATGAGGATTTACCAATGGATTTCGGGGATTATCTATTTCCAAACAAACCCCAATAGAGCTAATATATGCTAATATGTGCTAATATATAGTATAATCATGTATAATCCAATAATACTATCTGTGGATGGTTTCGTATTAGACTTGTGGCCCACATGACTGAAGATGTTCAGTACCGACAGATTGAAATAGCAGGCGCCTATGATGTGGGGTCGATGGCGCTCCAAACGGGTGCTACAACCAGGAAAAAAAACGGGATTTATGAGGGATTTTCTACCATAATCGAGTGAACATAAACATACATAGACCCTGAACATCATCCATTTTAGAGAAAAACATGTCTTCCAACATCTTCGCCGCAAGACTGTTGCGGGTCTACATTCGTTGCGGATGGCAGCTTCCGGCTGTCGGACTTACCCTTTAAATCTGGATCCATAGGGGAAATCTGAGCAAAACCTTCGCTGACCAGGAAGATATGAAGCTCCGATGAGTTTGGGGATGTTTGGGGTATTTCACCTGGATTCAACTTGAATTCTTTGCTGCTGCTGGCTTTTGAGATGATTTTGTGTGTTTCTACACGATTCAGAGCATCAGATCTTGCCCGCTAGGCGCTTGATCGAAGATGGTCGGAGCCTCTGCCCAGATCCCGTCATAAGCACTATTGACTACAGAAAATCTCTGAGAAAAGACTGGAAAAATACAAGCTAAAGTCTAGTGGTTTACTGTAAATAGAACATCATGAGTCTAAGTTGTTTTGGAACATCATGATTTTCTAGTAAACTTAGGTACACGTTTACTGATTTTCTTACAAGTCTACCTTTTTCTAATGTCAGAAACTTCGGTACATCCTATTTTCTGGACAAACTCTGGTTGGCACTTGTCAGAGAGATCACCACAGGCGTAGGCTTCAGACAAGAGTGTAACTATTTAGCAATGTAGGATCAGTATACTGTGTTCGAACATCGTTGTTTGGAGTGTAAACCTGCATTTGTTGCGACCATTTTTTTTTTGCGGGATTTATTGCATTTTGTGTTCTACAAGCCTGGCTTCTGTTGCCGTTTCACAGACTGGTTGGCTTCATGGGTTGGATAGCTTCCAGAAATGGGTCGCTTCGTCGATTTTTGATTATGCTTAGGGGAATGTTTTACAGTTTTACGTCAATATCAGAAATACCTCTTTCATCCTCCTTCCATTTTTTTGTGGGTAGTATCCAAGATTATCCAAGATTATCTAAGTACCATCCCCATGTATGCTGGTGCCGTACCTCTCTCAGACATTAGGCCTTAGGCCATGCAACGGCGCTTCTCACGCTGCAAATCTGCCAAGGTTTGCCAAGAGATGCCTAGGCTGTGTGCCCAGGTGTGGTGCCTGGTGGCTTTCAACTTGATTCAACCATAATTTTGCCAACCATTCGCCAAGGATTTTCACAGAGGACATGAATGCCTTGATGGAATGGTTTTCCTATGGGTGCACCTCTCTGGCACCCTGATGTTTCATCCAACCAAAATTTACCCTCTGGAAATTTGTTACATAGCTATTGAAGATGGCCATAGAAATAGTGGATTTACCCATTAATAGCATATAATAGCATGGTGATTTTCCAGTTCGTTATGTAACACTTTACCAGAGGGTATACTACATCTACAGTACTTCAAGAAATGATCAGGGAATGTTGTACAGTGCTGCCGAAATTCTGGAAATTGACCAGCAGATCTCCAATAAACAAGCCATAAAGATTTCCATAGGACAACTTTGTGTAGCAGATGTTTCCATATCTTTGTTTGCCCCACATCTCCATCTTCTCCTGCTGAACATCTTCTCCACCCGATTTACGCGGCGCAAAATGCTTCTGGTTGGTGGTTTGGAACATGGCTTTTATGACTTTCCAGACTATTGGGAATGTCATACTCCCAACTGACGAACTCATATTTTTCAGAGGGGTGGCTCAACCACCAACCAGCCCCAAAGTGACATAACTTTTCTGTTTCGCAAACGTAGGAATTTCTTTGATCCCCCATGACTCACGTCAGGGAGGGCCTCTGCAGCCCATGGCACCTGCGGCCCACGCGGGGGCGCCAATGGCTGGGCTTTCCATAAAATTGATATTTTGAAAAATCCAATGTTCTTATCCCATAGGGTATTTTAAATAAGAGGATATATAATGTTATATCCAATATAAGCCAATGGTTTCCAACATTTAGGATATTTTAAATAAGATGGATGGTTTATCCCATTCTTTATAGGATAACAATAGTGATTGAATAGTAATGGGATAATAATGGGATAGGGATAACCAACAATCTGGGTAAATTATAACGACCTCCCTGTTCTCCCGAACCCTGGAATATGGTTAATAAGGGAAATTATCCCCAAATGGTTAGTGAAATGTTATAATTTTCCCAGATAAAATGGATGTTTTGGAAAATCTTATTAAACTGATTGAAAAGGATGACTTAGGGGTACCCCTCTCCATTTTCGGAAGCCTACAAATGATCAAATGGGTATTTCTCAAATTGGGGGGGGGGCAAAACTAATGGGTTTTAGAATCATTTTGGACGATTCGGGAGGTACCCCTATTTTCCGAAACACCCAAAATGATACCCTCTGATTATGTCAAAATAGCTATTGAAAATGGCCATTTATAGTGAGTTTTCCCATTAAAAATTGTGATTTTCCATACGTAGTTATGTAAACGTTTACCAGAGGGTAGGTATTTGTTTTAGGGTGTTCTAGATGATGTTTACATTGTGATTTCCAGGCTTCCAACTTATCCATCTTGGGCTTGGCATGTACATTTTGGGAGATGATGCCAATTTGCAACTGAGCAACAAACGCCTCGTTTTCCTTTAAAGAATCCCAGACCCAGAGATTGGCTAGTACTTGGGGGTGCAATTTGGGTTATTAATCTGTATATCCAATAGTAATACCGAGACAAGTTTGGATATATATATATAGATAGATAGATAGATAGATAGATAGATGGATAGATCGATAGATAGATAGATAGATAGATAGGTAGATAGATAGATAGATAGATAAATATGCATGATATATACACTATATATATATAGTGTATATATAATAATTTGATATGGCTTCTATAACTTGTTGAAATACCCTAAAGTAAACCAACAGTTCGATGTGGAACCCCCCGCTTGCCGCCGGATCAAACGGCCAGTTGCCATCCCATATTTTGGGGTAAATAACCTGTTAATGATACATAAGTGGATAATTATATACAGTATATATATACATGTGTTACATGAGTGAATATTATCCGTACATACTTGTAAAACATTGTTATAAGTGGATAGTCACTTCCAGTTCTTTTTTCTAATTGGATATATAATGATATATATATAACTTATAGAACTGTTGCAAAGCAAACCTAAATAGCAACTGACTTGACTCATAGCTATTTATAGAGAGTAATATGTTGGCCATACTCATACCCTTCATGAAATGCCCTCATTTGTTGATGAACCACCCATATTCATCCTGAAGTAGGTAGAATGAAGAATTGTTCGATGATACCAACCCATTTTGTTGAATATACATATTCAACCCATAAATAAAATATAGAATGTATTCAACCCATTTTGTTGATGTTTTTTTGTTTTTCCCATATTCTAGATTATATCAGCAGCCTCGAGCGGATGGGTTGGGCTTTCCCAGAGAGACTTTGATGAATTCTAGATCCTCCAGGTTGAATACTAACATGTATTGATGATTCCAATCTAGACTTGATCATTATATTATGTTATAAATAATATTGAATATGATGTTATAATTAGATTATATCATTAAATCATTGAATTATATTGATATTGTTTGATAATCATTAATCATATTAATCATTATTATTGGATATTAAAACATATTTTAATATGGATTAATACTAGTCACTATGGATTAATATGGATTTATTACTGGTTGGTGGTTTGGAACATGAATTTTATTTTTCCATCTGGTTGGGAATGTCACCATCCCAACCGACTTTCCTATTTTTTAGAGGGGTGGCTCAACCACCAACCAGATAAAATTGTGTAATCCATCATAATTACTCGTTATTATTGGATATTTAAACATATTATTAATTTGATATGGATTAATAATCACTATGGATTAATATGGATGCATTCTTAATAGTGATTATGTAATATTAATCCACATTTATATATGGATATATGGATAATCACTATGGATTTAACCATTATTAACACATTATTATTGGATAAAATTGTGTAATCCAATACATATTGGATAAACCAGTAGTTAACCACTATTAACCACTATTAACCATTATTATTGGCCTATTAAAAATTGTGATTTTCCATGGCGAACTGTTAAATAACCAGATGGTAATCCATCATAATTATGGAGTAATAATCCATCATAATATGGATATAAAAAAATATATATTACTCCATAATTAGAACTGCTAATGCTGGATAATCCCATGATAATTACTGTAAGATGTATTGATCCCAGCCATTTGAAACGGCCAAGCGCTAAGCGTCCAGGTGGTTTCCCTGGGCTGCTGGGATCTTTGCCATTTCGTTGGGCTCGGGAGCCTAGCGGGCCTAGCGTAGCGGCGTAGCGCAGCGCCGGAGTTGTAGGGTTTCTTGGGGGTTTTCGATGTTTTTTGGGAAGGGAAACTTCGATATTTGAAAAAATATGGATTCATGTGAAGCATACTCTTGAAGCTTGTAAGTGGACTTTGTTTCTGACATGAGATGGTTTGGTTCTTTTTTTTTTAAATGTGCTATTTGAATGTGGGTTTCAGCATGTAAATCACCATAGAACCATGCGCAAGCTTTCATGAACCATCCCCAAAGAAATCACATCGATCAGGTCCTGAAGATGGTGTTGTCATCGTGGGAGCCAAGTACGAGAAGGTGGGACAGGATCAAACAGAGATTGGATGAAAGGAAACTAGCTGGTTGGTGGTTCGGAACATGATTTTTATGACTTTCCATATATTGGGTTTTTCAAGCTAAGTTAATGTGGATTTTCCTATCAATTTTCTATAGAATGTATCACCCAACTCTGGTTGGTGGTTTGGAACATGGCTTTTATGACTTTCCATTCAGTTGGGAATGTCATCCTTCCCAACTGACTTTCATATTTTTCAGAGGGGTTGAAACCACCAACTAGCTAGGTATCTAGCTGCTTGGGCCCCTGAACATATGGAAAACAAATAGTAGGGATCGATTTTAGATGATGATGATGATGATGATGATGTTAGCCCCTCTGGTTATGCCAAAATAGCTATTGAACATGGCCATAGAAATAGTGAGTTTTCCCATTAATAGCATGTAAACGTTTACCAGAGGGTATTTTGATGGGTGAAATTCAATTAATAAAGCACCATTTATGAACCATTTTTTAAAGTGTTATTCAGTTGTTCCCATGACATAGGAAATTAAATATCTATCTATCATAAATTACATCTTAAAACCAGATTAACAACGATTCTACCATAATGGGACAACAATATATTATATGGTTAACCCATGATTATCCCATGTCTTATAAATCCCATTTTATCATTAATCATATACTAACGCCGTGGGCCAATGATGATAATTCACATTGTTTTCATGGGATCGGCGAACATGATGAACCACATATCTATAGATATCTTTTAATTATTCTAACATTATATGATTAACCATATCTTATTATCATTATGTTCGCCTTGAAGCCATATCTTATTAACAGTGATTATCCCCTTGAAGCCATGTTCGGCAAAAATCCCAGGGCTCCGGCCGTGTCTATTGCCGCGGAGCCCTGGCTGCGGCCATCAAGGCGGGAGGTTTTTACCGGGGGATTTTCACCATGGAAAAAGACGGTAGGTTTATAGGTTGGCCACGGAAAAACATGGCTCGGATTCTTCAACATTTGGATTTTCACCAGGTTTTACAAGGAAACGTTGTTTTTTTCCAGTGATTTAGCTCGTAAACATAGCCATAGCTATTGAAGCCATGCCATGGCCATAGAAATAGTTGATTTAGCTATTCATTTCATGATGTTTTTCCGGAAACTGGTAGTTTACCAGAGGCTACATCCCAATTTTTCCCATTATTAATATTCAATGGGTGTATGGGTATGTAATATGAATATTTACGCATTATTCATATCCCGTTAATGTTCCCAAAGTTCCATAGTTATAATTCCCATTATATATATTATATTATTAATCATGAGTTTCCCATTATTAATATCCCATTAATATTCGCTATGAATTGTTCCATGAAATTCTATAAATTACTTATATATATATAATCTATTCCCCATTGCTTTGCCCGTTATTAATATCCCATTAATTTCTATACCCTTTGATTATTTAACATAGCCATGGAAAATATCAATTTTAATAGGTACATCATCTATAAATGGGCCATTTTCCAGTTCGCAAACTCTTAAATGACCAGAGGGTAAATGTTCACATTGGGTAAAAATATCACTATCACTAAAGGTAGATATCACTATCTTAATGTTATTCTACTATAAATATCACATTTAAGTTAATATAAATGTTCCATAGTTTACCATGACGCGGCGCTTTGCGTCCAGCGCTGAACAAAAATTCTCCGCCAGGATTTGGTGGAGGTGACGAAGGCCAGGTTTTGTGTGGTAACCTCCAGAAGTATGCTTATAGTATGGTTATATAATTATATATATATATATATGCATGCTGGTTGGTGGTTTGGAACATGAGTTTTATTTTCCATACTATATGGGATGTCATCCTTCCCATTGACGAACTCATATTTTTCAAGATGGTTAAAACCACCAACCAGTATATATCTTCTTAGTTAAGTGGAACTATAACCTCTAGTATATTCACCTATAACTACAACTATAACCTCTAGTACGGTTATATACCCACTTTAACTGGAACTGCAGTACATACCACTTAAGTAAGTTGTTTTTGACTGGAATTCAGTTTGGTATACATCCACTTCTGACCCGGAAACATCCCCTAGTTGCTGTATACTTGGATGTGCGGGCCCCACTTAGTAAATGGGTGAAAAGAAACACAGTTAGATTCATGGAATATCCCCACTTACAAAAATAGGATGGAACATGGGTTATATATGGGTTACACATGGATTATAAACCACTTAAGTGGGATGCACCCCCAAGTAACCAGCTGTTTTTTCCCACCGGATTTCCAGCAAAAGTTTAACAATCCCATCCCCAATGGTTGGTTGATAGCAGCTTCCTCTACCTTCATAGGTAGATGAGAAATAATATACACCAGGCAAGATTTTTCCTAGAAGGACAATCTTAGCTCACCTCACTTAATAACTACTATGCTGTTTTTATTATTATCTTTTTCAAGAACTGAGTTATACATAGGGTAACCCACGTAGGGGTACTGAATAACCACGGTTTTCCTCAGCAGTTACCATTCGTTGGATGAGAGCGCCAATCTTCGCCATCGTTCGCTGGGGTCCGACGAATGTTTTGCTGGGCTTGACATGAACAAGGGAATATCAATTTTTCCGTTTGCGTTGAGGGATAGATAGATTCAGAAATACAATTAAATACAATGAAATATAATGAAATATATAGAAATTAATCTTGTCCACCATTGTTTGAAGTGTCTCTAAAAATGGCAAATTCTCTCAACAAACCATTGAAGCATAGGCAAATCATTCAAATATTGGACCGATGTTAATGACATCATGTAACATCCGCTCTTTTTTGATCATCCAGCCATTTGTTTTTTTGGCTACGTGTTGCTACTGTTGTCTGAGCCCTTTGTGCTTCATTGAAAGAGACATCACATGTTTGAATAGCCTGGATGACCATCCTAGTTAGTAATATGTTGTTGCTGGTGTTTTTACCATGTCTATCCGGATTAGAATAAACCCCAAAAAGATTGGCAAATGAATTTTCCAGTCTATTCTAGCTTTTTGGAGAGATCGTCAATCGTCACGCAAGTGTCGCCTATTTTTTCTTTGAGAATTGGAATGATTTGGTCAATATTTTGCATAATATGCAAGATGGGATCGGACTTTCTGAATGATTGGCTCAAATCATTAGGCCCCAAAAGTGGATGGTTCGGTTCCTACCATTGACTAGCCTAGCCGTTTGCAGGTTGCCATCCCATTCATGTTTTGTTGTTCCTGAAATTGTCACCTGAGGAACCAAACCCCATGCTGTTACATGCGGGTGTAGGATGGTGTAACTAGGATGGTTTGGGGAAACAGGATCGTTATTGCTGATCATTTGTGTCAACATGATTATGATATATTATGATAATGTTTGTAGATCTTCCATGATATGTTGGAAAAATGATCATTGGTTATAGCGACACCACTGGTATTGGAAAAAATATCTGAACGGGATGGTCAATCAAGCACAAAAATCAAGAAACAACTTATGAACTGGACACTACACATAATATAACATCTTTTTTAAAGTAATTTTCATGATTTATATATATTTTATATACAATAGATAATTCGATAGTACATAAACATACAAAACATTTCTCAACCAACAAAACATGGAGATGGTGTTGGCCTCTTGGGATCCTGCGCCGCCGCCATGGCGGCAGCATTCGTCGCTGTCGTCGCCACGGTCGTCGCGACGGTCGTCGCTGGAATCTGCACTGGAGACTTGGACGCGCCCATGGTGTCCTGGCCACGTGATGGTGCGGATGAGAAGGGGGGTTCTTGGATCATAATATATATATAAATACATACTGTATATTATATATATGTATGTTATAATATGGTAACTGCCAAGTTCAGATAGAAGTTTGTAGAATTCGAAGCAAAAAAAGTAAGAAATCACTTAAATAGGCACCTTTTTGGTGACTACTATATACATACCATACCATACCATACCATACCATACCATACCATACCATACCATACATAACATACATACATACCATACATTACATACATTGCATACATTACATACATTACATACATTACATACATTACATACATTACATACATTACATACATTACATACATTACATTACATACATTACATACATTGCATACATTACATACATTACACACATAACACGCATAACACACATAACACACATAGCACACATAACACACATAACACACATAGCACACATAGCACACATAGCACACATAACACACATAACACACATAACACACATAACACACATAACAACACACATAACAACATACACAACAACATACACCGCAACATACACAACAACATACACAACAACATACACAACAACATACACAACAACATACACAACAACATACACAACAACATACACAACAACATACACAACAACATACACAACAACATACACAACAACATACATGACATACATGACATACATGACATACATGACATACATGACATACATGACATACATGACATACATTACATACATACATGCATGCATGCATGCATACATACAAACGTAGATAGATAGATAGATAGATAGATAGAGACAGACAGACAGACAGACAGACAGACAGACAGACAGACAGACATACAGACATACAGACATACAGACATACAGACATACAGACATACAGACATACAGACATACAGACATACAGACATACAGA
>Ga0126342_10003554_pt1 | contig 25844 bp, 17 predicted proteins | sample Cyp1metagenome_FD_92528 | JGI IMG/M metagenome (GOLD analysis project Ga0126342, IMG submission 92528) | Coral microbial communities from Lord Howe Island, Old Settlement Bay, Australia - Cyphastrea 1 metagenome | ecosystem: Host-associated > Invertebrates > Cnidaria > Coral ... | reverse complement strand
CCAGGGGTACCAAAGAAGATCCCGAAGGGATGAAACCGGTTTCCACAAAAATCAAAAACAAGGTGATCAGGGCGTTTTTGAACGCTTCTTCTTAGCTTCAGCCCGTTTTTTGGGCTTCTTTCCACGGCCCCCTGAACTTCCTTGCCTTTGGCGAGGAGGCTCAAGTGTTGAGAATGAGGGGCAAGAACGATGAGAACGGAAAAGTTTGAGAAAAGGAGCTAAAGAGGGGCGGTTACTAGGGAGTCGGAGTTCAGCTAGAACTGACAACCCTTCATTGAGATAGATCCTGGCTGTTTTAGCAGCCTGCCATCTGCCTTGTACCAGGATCTTGTCAAGAGAATGATGACGGCTAAACCACCATGTGGCGCCCCCACGTCTTAGACTGTATGGTCTAAAAGCAAAACTTTGCAACTCTAAAGCTTCGAGAGCCTGATTAAACAGGCTCCGCCATTTGGCTGGAGTAGAGGCAAACCCCTCGGTGGGGGAAGCAAGTGATTTCCAACGTTTCACGAAAGCAACCACCATGTCGTACCCTAGGACACAACTTTCAGCGGCACCTTGACGCTTGCCGCCCTTAGTTAAACCCAGGGACACAATGACCTGATCATGGTGCTCCGCACACATCACGTGTGTCGCCCGTAGGCTCCCTAATTCTCCAGTTCGTAGCATAGCATAGTATCCGACCAACAAGGACACTGCAAAGCTAGCATGTCCATGGAACAAGGACCAGCCTACCATGGCATGTAATACATGCTCGGGCAATGGTGGCGCTCGACTGGGGATCTCATTCATACTCCATGTTTTCATCAACCTCCAGGAGCCTTGGAGGTGACCCCGAATTTTCGGGTCCATGTCCTGCAGGCCAGCGACAGTATCGCTAGCTAGCCCCCGACCAAAACCTTGGGACCAGAGGTGTTCTAGATATTCACAAACTAGGCCATCCAGGTGTTGGCGTTGTTTCGGGAGATCCATGTTGTTTTTGTGCAGAAAAGCGAGGAATTGGTCAACAGCGTTGTTATACCGTGCCTTAGTAGCCGGTTGGACTGTAAGATCCTTTAACGTTCCCATTCTCTGTCTTTGCCTTGCCCTCTCGACCTGTGAGTTCCCTTCCAACACACGTTTAGGCATTTCTAAATTTTGTTCTGACGCGTCGCCCCCACCGGGATGGTGCATCGGCGGGGTTTTGCTCTGTGTGGACATAGCCCCATAGGGCGGTGGAGGAACTGCACAACAAGAGGGCATTAATCTTAGACAGAGGGGAGCGTAATTTTCTACTACTGGATCTTCCGCGGGCCAACGCATGGAGAACTACCAGGCTGTCAACCAAATGCAGGAATCTATGTCCCACCTGATGGCGGTGTTCCAGCCTCCATTTGAGCGCGGTGAGCACGGCTCGCATTTCCAAGCTGTTGATGTGTTCTTTTTGCCCTGACCACCGCCGCCCAGCAATGACCTTCCAGCGCCACAACTTAGATGGCACTGATGCCCGAAGGCGATGATACTTGCACATGTGTGACGACGGTGTGTTGAACAGGATATCCTCCCCTTTAATACTGATGAGGTGGGACAGTTTCTGCACTAACTGTCCTTGGTCTCCTTTGTCAACTCGTCGGAGCGGCCTGAGCGGGGGCCTCCATAGCTGGGTTTGCAAATACACTTGCCCTTGCGGGGTGAGCATCTCCATAATTTGTTGCGGTGTGAACCAGGGGCACAAACCCAACCTCCCGAAAAGCTGGGAGATCAACCAGGCAACAACAGGTACGGACCAGCTGTTCCCAATAAGGGTGTGCCGTAGGTCCAGGTGAGCCTGCGTACCTCTTTGCCCTTTGGGGACTGCATTGATTGTGTAATTGACTGGAAACCCCATCATAAACTCTTTCTCTTCAATACTGGGCAATCTGAGTTCGCCGGTGCGTCCGATCATCAGATTTTTCTGCATGTATTGATAGGGAGGGTACCGGTACATGTCCGCTGTCCACCTGGCCACATCTTCTTGGTCACATTGCATGAGCCCGGCTGGTTTGCGCCCCGGGTTTGACCGGGGGCGAGAAGTAGTGAAAGTTGGGAAAGCACGTTGGCAGTCGTACTTCATCCAACCTTCCTTGCATACCAGCTCCAGGTTCTGGGAGGCTACTAACACTACCTCAGCCACCTCCCGATCACAAAGGAGAGTACACCCCTCCTGCTCCGATAGTTCCCAGGTCAGCCAGTACAACCGCGGCCGGCTGCACCAGGACATTGTGCCTGCATCGCACTTCCAAGGGAGTGACCCAAATTCATCTGACATGGTGTCACGATCGCCTCTATCCATTGAGGCAACACTTTCCATCAAAGCATGTACTTGGCACCAGGGAAATGCCTTGCGCACCAATGCAAGGATGCGGGGTACATGTGTGAATAAACGGGATCTTTCGTCGCGCAGGGCCCCTTTTTCTGTCCACGTTCAGTCCACTGACCCCCTGACACGGGGGTCCGCCGCCCAGCAGCACCACCGAAGCTTGGGAGTAGCACCGAGCCCACTCCCGGACCATATCCCAGTCCACGGCTTGAACGTCCTGCACAAACTGCGCATCCGGGAAGTGCGACTCCACCACCCGTGAGGCTTGAGCATTGCTTTCGACGCTGATGTGGCCGATAAGTTGTAGACCTATGAGGTCAGCTGCCACACGAAGGGCTCCGATCCCATCGAAAAGCCCGATGGTCAGAACCTGATGTTCCTGCCGGAGTTCAGGCAATTCACCCCTCAGGCTACCAGTAACGACCAAACGTCCCCATGCGGAGAGCCCAAGGGAGGCGCAAACCCCGCCTCCCGATGTTGAAGCATCACTGCACGAAACCACTGGATGAACTGGAATTCTGAAATCTAAGCGTGCCAACGGCAGGAGACCTACAAACCGAAGGATCTCCAGACGACGCTGGCTTGGCAATGTACGCACTGCTTTCCCACCTTGGTTGAAACTTTCAATAAACTGCCACACAGAGTTGAGACAGCACAGGAGACCTAAACATGGAGAAGTACACCAACCCTCCACATACCATCTGGAGCTGTCGCTGCGTGACCGTCTCCAGTTGAACCAACGCCAATGCAGCCGCTAGGTACTTTGCCAACTTGGTCTCTCTAGGGAAAGCCACTCCATCTTCGCCGTCAACCTGTGCTCCTTGTACTTCTGCCCGAAGTTGCCTACTCACGCTTTTCTTCAGGTTCCTGGGGATGTCCCAATATTCGTACTCCTGCCTCAAAGCTAATACGGCTGGCGCTACCGTACCCTGTTGCTGGGACACTCCCAGGGCGTTCACCCGCTCAAGCAGGTCGTAATTGTCGAGATATATCCTCCAGCTGGGGTTCTTAACTGTGAGTGGCCGATCCTTCCGGATCTCACCCTCTGGAGGATTCTCATCGCATTCAGGGTCATGCCCAGCACTCCATAGAGATAGGTTGCGATGCACGTGTTGCGCCAGGGAAACGCTATTGAGAAATCCCATTGGGAGGACCTTTGCCGCAAGATATACCTCTGCTCCTTGAAGATGGGTAGGAAGACAAGCTTGGGGGACAACCTTGTTAAAAGCCAAGTACTTCCACCAGGAACAAGGCACACTCATTGTGTAAAAGAAGCATCGAACGTCTTCGCTACTAACCAGTAGCTTCTCGTGAGGCTGCAGAAAAAACGGGTTCATGAGTGACCACATTGGAAGTGTTTCTACGTCTCCTTTCAGGCTGTGGGCAATCCCATTGAGGGGCACCAAGTTCATTATGAGTCTGTAGACTTCCGTGTTCCCGACCCATTCATCTTTGGTGACCCCAAATAACCCGTTGAGCAGGAGACTCTCGCCTGTAGAAAAAACCTCCTCCCGCTCCAAAAACGTGCAGACCCCACTTTCCACTAGTCCGGTGCAGACTCCAGCCCAGTCTTTGTCTTCCACCATCACACGTGGTGGACGCCCCATCACCCATTGATCAGGGGACTTAATGAACGAGTCAAAGTGTTGGACATAATGTCTAGCACCTAAAGTGCAGACCTCTTCTAGTGGAACTCTTCCGACTTCGTTGGGAAGTGCATGTCTAATATTTTCCCAGGAGAAACTTCTGGCCGTTTTGACTTCGTCTCCTTTGTAGTCTATAGACCTTGTTGCGAAAAAATCTATCCAAGAAAAATCATCCAATACCAACTCCAAATTTTGAAACCTCAGAACGTCCTTTCCAAGAAGACGAATGCATTGAGTGCACCCTTCATTGGCCTTTCCGTCAAAAACAGCATCACCCCCCCAAATAGAATTAAGGGAACAACATACAGCCTGCATCCATCCAAGGCCTCTTTCATCAAAATGGGGTAGGATGTCTCCCAGTATACTCTTAGAGGTAGGCAGAGGAAAGATGTCATGAGACCCCTTCATGCCCTTGGTCGAGCTGCGAAGTGAAACAACCCCTAAGAGCTCCTCAAGGACATATCCTCCCAAATCACAAACTCTCTTCCCTGAAAACGGCTCCATCTCTCTTTTCCGCCTTTCCGAAGTTGCAGCCAAGTCAGCTGCAAGGTGATGGTCAATCCCATCAAAGGTGGATGAAACATACGGTGCTGCTGTGGCACCAAAAGGCACATCTCCCGGATAATTCTTGGGAGGTACCGGTGGAAAAAGATCAGGGCTCTTCTGGACCGGTGTAAAAAACCTATCCTCCCCGATATTCGCGGCCTGGCCAGGGTCTTCAAAGACGCCCCGGTCATTTCGCACAAAAGTGTCCATTCCTCCTGCACCCTTAGGAGGATCCTTGCTCATACCAGGCTCACTCCTGTCCGAACTTATCATCTCAGGAGTTAGCCCCCTTTCTTCTCTTGCCCTTTGCCCTTCTGCTTGTCCTTGCCATCGTCGCGTCGATCCTCTCTCCTCCAAGGCTGTCCTTCTCCTTTGCCGCTCTTGCCCTTGCCCTTGTGCTCGTTCTTTCCTCCTCCTGATCCTTGCGCCGCTCGCCAACGAGTCCGGGCCTCCTCGTATTCCTCTTTGCGCGCACTCGCCAGCTCGGCCCTCGCCACCAAGCCAGGCAATTCCGGGGGTGGCAACTCCATCCTCTGCGCCACTGCCCAGCTTGTGCCCTGGCTCACCGCCTCCTGCGCCTTTAGCCGTTGGGCTATGAGGTCGGCGGCGCAAGCTGGCTTCCCCCGTACTAGGAGGTCCAAGGCTGCACTCAGGTTCAGCATCTCTCTGCTCTGTGGACCTGAGGTGCGCCTTGCCAGGACCGTCCTGTAATACAGGAGTGCCACCGGTCTGATGGCCGACTCGTCCATCTCTTCCCCACTGGTGGTAAGTAGGGACCTTCTCATAGCACTGATTGCCTCCACTGCTAGCGTGCCCGGGTAGCGCTCGGCCAGGGCCCGAACTTTGGTGTCTTCGGTGAAGACTCCCTCCACCCCCCGTGGTTCCTCGAGGGAGGGGGAGCTGGTCGAACTGCTGCCGCTGGACGCTCCACTGCTGCTTCTGCTCCTCTTCTTCGATAGGAACTTTTGTGCCTTCTTCTGTATCCTCCGCCTGATGTGCTCCCGAGGATCCAGGCCCGTTCCTTGATAGAGCTCTTTCACCTCTTTCTGGGCGGCTAAAGCCGGATGCCGTCCATTTTCCAGGCCTTTGTCCTTTTTCTTTTTCTTTTTCTTTTCCTTCTTCTTCTTCTTCTTTCTTTCCAAGGAGGGTTCTCCCTCTTGTCCTTTGGGAGTCCCTCCTGGCTCCTCCTCGGGAGGAAGGCCCTCCTCCCGCTGCTGTTGAGCTATCTCCTGTGACCTCCTCCGAAGGTTCCCCAATTCGTCCTCCTTGTCGTCTCCGCGCTTCATCACCTCTAGGTTTCTGGTCCATTCCTCCTCTCCTTCTGTACGGCCTTTTCGTCCTTTCAGGAGATGCACCACATAATCTCCTGTCACCTGTCTCGTGCACCCCTCCGGGCACACGTGACACTTGAACCAAGTTTGTGGTTGGCTGGTATGGGCTTTCAGCAAAGCTTCGCTGTCGGTCCCCTTTGCATGGAGGTAGAGTGTAGTCTCTCCTTTCTCTACCTCCAGTTTCGTGATCTCGCCAGCGAGTTTGATATTGCCCCCAAAGTAGTCGGCCTCCTCTGCAACCAAGAAGAGACCGGTTGCGAACTCCGTCAGCGGCACCTCCACCAACTTCTGGGGGAGACCCCTCTTCCATGGAGAGTCTCCCTCGGGCGCCGCAGCCGGGCGACGCAGACCGCCAGGCCGCACCACCCTTGCAGGCCGCCTCATAGGGAAACCCTTTGCTTTGGCTTTCGCCCTCACCTTGGCTTTGGGCGGCATCAGTGCCACTGACCCCGTCTCCTCTTCCGGTCTTCTGTCCACTCCTTGAACTCTCTGCCTCTGTTGCGCCTCTTCTGTCCCTTGTTCTTCTTCTTTTTGTCTTTCTTTTTTCTTCTCTTAGGGGCCTCTTGTGGCCTCCTGGGCAATGGGGGCCTGTCCGGGGAGGCAGGTCGCTCGCTCCCGTGGCGCACCCTTGACTGCCTCTCTCCTCGTCGATGGCCCTCGTCGTCTCTCTCTCCTCTTGCGGGGCTGTGTCCCCTTCGATCTCTCGACCTCCTATCGGGCTCCTCTCGCCTGCTCCTTTCTCCCTCTCCTGAAGTTCTCGTAGGAGGGGCAACTGCGCTGCCACGTGACTTCTCCGGTTTTGCTGAGGCCTTCCCAGTGGGATATAACTCCAACCTCTGGGTCAAGTAGCGAGGATTAAACTTAGGGTTGAGTGTCCTCTTCTGCTCTTCCTTATGCTTGGGCTCCTTCTCTAAATCCTCGGCTGCTTTGCTCTTGTCCTTGCTGACGGCACCTTCCTTGGGAGGCTCTTTGTCTTTCTTGTCTACCTCCTCACCACTCGCCTCGACGGCCTGGTCAGGGCAAGTTGGCTCTTCCTCTTCTCCCTCTTCCTCAAAGGAGCCCTCGCTGCCAGGCTCTTCGGCCTTTACAGCGACTCCTGCGTTTGGCCCGGGGGTCAGGCCAGATATTCCCCCCTTGGGCGGCGAAGTCCCCCTGCGGGTCTCTTCACCTGCCGGGCGGCTCTCGACCAGGTCGGCGAGCTCACCCGCGACCCCCCGCAGGAGGCCTGTGACCCGCCGCTCCTCGCAGACGGGTAGGCCTCCTGATTGGAGGATCCCCAGAATACGCGCGCCGGATAGGCACGCCCCGCACGCCGGAGTTCCCTTGAACACCCGGCACCTAGGGCATGCCATTCAAGCTGAAGCCGAAACACTACAGATGTAAAAGTGGGGATGGTGATTATTCTTTACTCCCGGGGGCGTGAAGACATAGTATATATATATAGTATATATATATAGTATATATATACTATATATATATATATACTATATATATATACTATATATATACTATATATATATACTATATATATACTATATATATACACTATATATACACTATATATATACTATATATATACTATATATATATACTATATATATACTATATATAAACTATATATATATATATACACTATATATATATATATATATTTACTATATATATAATGGTATCAAAATCATACCTATATCATTTACCTATCATATACCTATATTAAAATTGGGATTTTCCACAGTTACCAGCAGGGTATCCTTCCAGCGACGCCATCTCATCCCCGGCACCAGTACGGCAAAAATCAAGAGCCCCGTATTGGTCACCGCTGCTGACCTGCGGAACTAGGTGAAAGGACTACAGGTAAAATCTATGGTGCATGGTAGGTATATCTATAGATATCTATAGGGAATCTATAGATATCTATTGATATCTATAATATTCATGTGGGTTCTGAACCAACATACCTAGAAAATCATCATTTTTCTAGTAGGTCAAACATCTATAAAATAATAATTAAAAAGAACAAAAACAAAAAATACAAAAATCATTGACCAACCCTGAGGGCCACCACCTTTTGGATATATTGGGTGCAGAGCTTCCCAGGATACGACCTAAGTTAGCGAACTGGAACATGACCATTTCTGATAAGTAAATCCATATAAATCATCCACGTTCATCCATATTCATCCATGTTCCAAAGCAATGTTAGTTTACTGGAGGGTAACCAACAGCACGCCTCACCTAAACAGCGGGGCTGTGGTAAACCCAACAGCACATCAAACCTCATTAAATTTTACCAAATTCTACCATTGAGAGTGTATGAAAACCATGTCGAAAATTTCTGGGCTTACTCATTCCCATAGTGACTCAATCATGGTTCCATGAAGAGCTGACCAACTTTGATATCCCAGCGATGTTTAGCTTGTCATCCAGGCATGAAACCATAAGGGGGATCTCACTGCCCGGCTGTCCCATCAGCCAGTGAAGCTGTATACTTCGCCAGGGATATCTACGTTGAGGTCTTGAGCAATAGGATGTGTGTCTACATAACACCTGGACAACCGTTCGTACCAAAAAGTACTCCGGAATTCCATGAAAAGAATGGACACGAAGTAACGTTCGTAAATCCAATTTCATAACCCATAGGATACATGGTATATATGCTAACATTTGGGGTATATTGATGGTACATGTTACCATATATAGCATACATGGATCCTATGGGTAAACCATCCCCAATAAGTTACCATTTTTATGGATGCGATCTCAACCATTCCGAAATGGTAGTTGTGGCATTGGCCTTGGGTTTCCCACTTTAAACCGTCTTGCATGGGTACTCGCTGCGAAACTCGCCAGCAACTTTTTGGATCGGTATGCAATTTCAAAAGACACGCTCAAACAGTGGGTTTTATGGGATCTTAATAGGATGTTATGGGAATTTTGAGGGGATTTTATGGAATTATAAAGGGATTATAATGGGACTATAATGGAAGTCTAATGGGATTTTATGGGATTACAATGGGATACAATGTGATCATATTATTCAACAATATTCTATTTTACTCTGATACGGTACCTGCCAGCAAAGCAAAGTGCAAAATGAAGCATGGCTGCTGGGAACGCCGTATCTTGGTTTCCAAGCTACCATGATGTTCAGGTCCAGGTGTTGAAGGTGTACGCATGTCCGCATAATGTGGAAGAAATCCTGCACCAGTTGGTAGATGGTTTATCCTCTTATAATCCCATTATTTATAGTGTTTCATAGTTACCAATAGTTACCAACTGGTGCAGGATTTTATGCATCCACAGTATGTTGCCATATATCTTGTACTGTACCTTCTGGTAAACTAACGTAACTGTGAAAAATCACCATTTTTAATGGATAAATCCACTATGTCTATGGCCATGTTCGACGAGTTCCGGTTTTTAGTAGGCATTACCATCACTGGTTGGTGGTGCAATAACCATCTTGAAAAATGATGGAGTTCGTCAATGAATAATGGGAAGGATGACAACCCAAAAAAATGAAATAGAAAATATTCAACATGTTTGAAACCACCACCTTTCTCCACCTTTCCGTTGCGCGCGGCGTTGTTCAGGGACGCCGCCCGTCTTGGGCGTGAACTAAACCGAAGATAAAAAGACCTCTGGGAATTGCACACATCTATCGGCAAATGGCAGGGCATCGAGGAGCTTGCTTTGCCGGCGAAAGGTCTGGCAGGAATGTTTGAGCAACCACTGGTCAATCAGGGTGATACGCTCAGGGTCCCATGGCAGGCCTATGCATCCCGTGTGAAACAAGATCATATGAGATTTCGGCTTACCGTATGCGTACGGCAGGGAAACTTGTTGATGGCGAAGTGTCTCCTTGACAATTTTGATGAACCACCTCGTGCGTTGCTTGAAACCAAATCCTAACAGGCTTAAGTTAGGGATATCTGCTCCATTCAGCCACTTGCTTCGATGAATTGGGCCAGGGTTGCCCGTCGAGGCCATGAAATCCACGTACAATTGGAAATGCGATATCCAAACCACCGGATGTGAACTGGTCTGAACAGATTGCCAGAGCCAACTGGTTAAAAGGCGCACAATAGTGTCCCCGTACCATCGGACTGCTGCTGCAGGCACCGTAAGGGGAGGCAGTTTCCACCGACTGTCAGGCGTTGGGAGTTCCATCTCCTGCGGCGGCACCTCAACAAATTGTGGAGAGTCGGCCCTAACCACTTCACGGCTAATCGCCAACTGTACCCGCTGCACCATGCGGTTGATGGTTGTAATGGCTGCGTAGGCTTGGGTATGTCTTCCATGCAGCTCCCAAAATTCCAGACTTCAATTAGTGTTAACACGTACCGCACTCTGGTCTGCAAAATTGTTATGGAAGAAACACCACTCATCCAACACTCGCACAGCTGAATCGACTCGTTGATGAGCCGCAACCTTAATCACCGATGTGGGGCCTTTCCGATTCCGCACACAGTCCACAATGTCGCGCCACAGGTCATCGTGAGGCACTGTTAGCCGCAATGTCGTGTCCGGCCAAAACACGGCGCAACTTCTTAACAACTGCTTCACAATCGGTCCAAATGGTGACCGAGTCTGGATGGTCTTGGGTCAAGAGCAAGGCCTGCAAAACAGCAAAGGTTTCGGCGCGCACCGCACTTTGCAAAATCCCAGGTAAATGCCCGACTGCCAGCTCCCTACTGCTACCTGGTGGTGAAACCCAATCAAAGGAAGCCAGGATGACCGACCAACCTGCAAAACGAGTCACTGCACAATGTTGATTGTGGCAACTACCATCAGTGAACAAGTGCAAAGGGCCCGTGAGCTGCAAAGGTCTAGGGCATGGATTGGGAACGCTTGCAAGGTGCTGGAGCCACTCCCACTGTGTGGTAGGATGTAATGCCCACCCACAAGCTGTTAAACACTCCGGCAATGAAACAACCGTGTTAAGGTCAAACTTGGATAAGTGTTTCCGGTGTGAAGCGAACTGGGGGCACTCCCAAAAACGGTGAAACCGACTGTCACTGCATGGGCAAAATGGGCAGACATCACTATCACTTTCTTGGCAATGTTTTTTACCATCCTGGGTGATGTGGGCTCCGTTAAGAATTTTCCGAAACAGGGCTCTGTCTGAACTATCGAGCTCACCAAGCCATCTTCGTGCGGCGTCAGGGTCACAGCTACTGATACCTTGGAAACACGGGCGGTGGGACACCACCGCAGCAACCACAAACGGCCAATGCAACTCAACCCGAACATTCAGTTCAGCAATGGAAACTTGAAACAGTGAAAAACCCCCGATCATATCCTGCAATTTTCCATCAGTGGTAACTTGCCATCTCAAAAGCTGGATTCGTGTCACAAGTGTGTGGGTGATGGAATTGCTTGGCAAATGATCCTGCCCCGCAGCAATTTCGGCCATGACTTCCTCCACCCTTGGTTGTGAACCACAATCCCGGGTCAATCTGAAGGTCTGTAAGGTGGCCCAAACATGAGGATCTGTGGAGCACTTCTCAATCAACCCTAGCTGTACCCATGCATTGGCGCCTGGGCTATCTGCTTTCAACCCCTTCATGGCCCCTGCGCGCAAGGACTGGAAGGTAGCCAGACTCAGTGTGGTGGCGGCAATGCCGTGCAAACCCATGGGCCAAGCCGCACATTTGATGGCCCGAATTTTCTGTTGATATGCACTCGGGGAGAGGCGCAACTTGGCCCACAACGGGCTCACTTTCGCGACACGGTCCATCATGGTTTTATTCGTGTGTTGCTTAGTGAATTGAACATGCGCCCCCAGGTTCTTACAAGAAGCAACCATGCCAAAACCCTGCCTACGAATGCATTGTCTACCTTCAGCAGTGATGGACCATGTGGATGTTTTCCGCTGATCAAGGGAAAGGTCCATAGCTTGCACAAAACCCTCAAGACACTGAAACGCTGGCAACAGGTTGGCAGGGTCCGTCAGGAGGACCTGCCAGTCGTCCACATATGACAGGGGCTGGCACAATGGGAAGTAATGCAGCATCCAAGCATGGTAAATCATGTCAACAACCATCATTCCAACGCAGGAAAGAGCACAACCCTCCGGCAGCCCACATGTGCTAGAGATCGGGGGACCAAGGCTGCCATTCACCTGAAACCTACGTTGCATTCCAGACAGGGCACCTGACCAAGCTCTGAGCACCCGAAATGGGAGGCCAACTAATGCGCAGCACTCCATCACCACTGCCCTGGGCAAATAATTGAAAGCCTTACGTAAGTCAGCAATGATTCCACTTAACGAGGTGTCAGAGTGGTAAGCCAACTCGATCGTCCATAACAGTTGGGACCAGACCTGGCCTGCAAAACATTGGGGTCGGCTACCAAAAAGTCCAACTGGCAGTGCAGATTCCATTCTACGGATTGCTTGTTTGGCATTAAAGGTCCCCCAGCAACGATACAGAAGCCCAATCACGGTAATGGGACGGAAGTCTAACGCATGCTGGGGTTCTTCAACCTTAGCTAAGCAAGTCACCCTGCCGGCAATGACCTGACTGGGCCATTCCCCCGTTTCTTCAGCCTCTTGGAACATATGGATGAAATTGGTTAGGGCAGCTGGTGGCATTGCTTTCAAATCAACCAGTGAAACACCATCCAGGCCTCCAGACGTGGTGGCCTTCTTGTGGGCAATGCAGTGCTGCAACTGGGGTGCATCCAAGGGAGCCCAAGAGAAAGAGCCACGAGGCAAGTGTTGGCGTGCAAAACTCAAAATCTGTGCCCATCTGTCTGGTGAAACATGCCTGTGCCTATCCCACATCTGTTTCCATGCTTCGCTAAAGAGGGTAAACAATTCCTGGTCAGTGCCCTGAAAGATGGGCTGAGAAATTGGCATACCTACTTGAAGGTCACTGGTGTCTTCAAGCCATAAACAATCATCTTCAACATGGATGGGCGTGAGGGCTTTACCATTACAGTAAATCGCGTGTTCACTTTCAAACCTAATGGGAGGTTCCAAGACAATGGCTTCCTCGGCATGGTTGACATCCACAATGCGCGTCTGACGGGCGCGCGTGAGAATGCCAACTCCTTTGTCAGCATGCGGTTTGAGGTCCTGAAAAATCATGTTTGGATTCTGGTCCCTCTTCTGTCTTGCATAAAGGCCGGAAGCCTTGTGGAGTTCACACTCCAAGGCACGGAAGGCAATGGCCATAGAGTCAAAGATTTGTTCGGCAACCAAAACAGGTGGTGGCACAAATGGCACGACCTCAGGGGCACCAAGGGTTCTATGGGAACTAGTAGCCCACCATACTGGAAAGTTGGGGTGAAAACCAGTGGAGCGCAGGATGGCCCCCCATAATGCACGGGCATGGTCAGTCAAAGGGGACTGAGTCTTGACATATCTAACATATGACTGTAGCCGTCTGGTTTGGCGCAGCCATTGGGAATGCCGGTACGATGCTGACAAGAAGTGTGGCTGAATTTCACCTCTACGGGCAACCTTGGGGGAGAAATCTTCCCCTCCTTAACCGGTTTGGTCTGCTGAGTGGCGGCACGCCCACGTGCACGCTTTGGGACTGGAAACGGAACCTGAGCACATGCCTGCAATTCAATGTGGTTCCACAATTGGCTATACCTAGAATCACATGTGCCCTCAGTTCGTGACCAAAACTCAGGGCCAACGTCCCATTCAACCGGCCATGGGAACTGCATGGGTGTGAGCCAAACCTGCTTGGGGATAACATTGTGCAAAAACAAGAATTCTCCCTTCAAGACTGCATGGACCGGAAAAACAGTGTCATCCAAAGTTACAGAGGTCAGGAGGTTTTGAAGTTCACGTGAAACAAAGCAATAATCCTTCCTTGTTCTAGATTTGCAGGTGGGTTGGATTGGGCAACCCCAGCGCATCAATGCAAGATCTTGGAGATCAACAAAGACTGCTTCACGTAAAGTGTCAAACGCAGGAACCATGTCAGCAGCCACGTTCCAATCTCCGGCCACATATCTAGGTCCTTTTGACAAATAACACACCTGGCCAATGACACTCTGTAGGAGAGCTTCAGTATTTTCCTTTTGTTGGGGGTACATACTGCTCTCAGGCTCCCCATAAACCACTCCCCCTGTGATCCAAACATCATGTAGCAGTGTGGCTGCAATTAAGGCACGGGAGGATTCCGCAATGGCAGGTTGCCAATTGGTTGGCAAGGCACGAGTTGGGTGCTTGGACATGATAGCCACACCTCTCCAGGCGTTGTGAAACTGTCTGCAAAATTGAGAAGGCACTGGATGGCCTCCAACGCAATACTTGTACGGGCTCTGTGCAAAATGCAAGCTAGAGCGAAATGCCTGCATGGTCTGCCGGCAAAGGTGGGTCTCCGAGACAGCCCAAATATCCCCTTGGGCAAGTTGTGAAACTAAATAGGGTGCTTTTCCCTTGAGCCCACTGGGATTGAAGGCTCCGATTGAAAAAGTAGCATCAGGCGGGCCAGGATTGGCGGCTTCCCCAATTCTGAACACGAGCAACACCAGCAAAACTTGCGCCCATCTGATGTTCCTACATCCATGGCTGGCTGTAGCAAGGCAAAACGCCCTTCCCCCAAAAGTAGAGATAACCCATTGTAAAAGGCCCCAGGTTCCTGTGACAAGCCATTCCAGCATCCAAATCAACCACCAAAACGGCAGGTGCAAAGGGAACCCGCGGCCACACCATCATTCCATCCCCTCCTCTCGTGGTCTTTTTGCCAAGAGACCTCTAATCTGCGACATTTGCTGCTCGAAGAGGGATTGGATTGTTTGGTTCTGATTTTCCAGGTGGCCGTGCAACTGCTGAGACTGTGAGTTGATCTGTCCTTGCAGTGCACTGATCTGCTGTGTATGCTGGTTCCCAAAGTCTTTCAACTGGGTGTCAAAGCCCTGCTGTTGGGCAAGCAATTGTTGTACTTGGCCTTCAAGCGCATGGACACGCTCGGGAATGTCATCCTGCTCCATCGGTGGCTGCATTTTGTCCAACACAGCTTGCTGGATGCGACTTTCGATCTGCTGGAGGCCTTCGGTGAGACCAGTGGCCGGGGCATGACTACTTGGCTTGTATCCTCCCCATGGGTCAGCTTTGGACCATGGGTCACTGTCAGGCATGGGCTTGGAACCAGTACCACAAAGGGCAAGCGTGGAGGCAGCTCCAACAGGGTGAGACTTGGCTGTTTGGTCAGCCTGCTCTTTCTGTTGTTTGACAATCACAATTTCTCCATGCGTGGTGTGGATAATGGGCTGTGGTGGTTCCTCCGTGGATTGAACCAACCACATTGCACCTCTTCCAGGGCATGGGGTGGTGGGTTGAAGCGGCCTACACTCCCATCCAGACTGGGACAGTATTTTCACGATTGCCTGGCGGTCAACTCCATATGGCATCGGGCCTACCGTATACACACAGCGGGGACCATTGGGAAGGTAAACAGCTTCTGGCCTCACTAGTTGGTGGATGCTCTTAGCCTGAGAAGTGTGAACCCTCAGCCCGCGTCTCTCACCTAACCGCGTCAGGCCTGTCACCGCCGGGTTGGTCTGCATCAAATGAAGCATCTCTTGCAAAGTGTGCTTGGGCGTCCAGGCTACAGTAAATTATTCTGGCAAAATTTCAGTGCCGTCGGCTGACCGCGGTTCACAGTATACCCCTCCTGTGCCACTGGCTGACAACAGGATGTCCAGCAAGGCTCGAGGGATTCGGAGGCAAACAGAGAACATGTCAGCTTTAGACGCCTGGCTAGGTTTAAAACCCGAGCGGAGGTATTGCCGCCGCCAGACATCTAGGATGGGATCACGCACTTCGAGATGCTCCTGGTTGTGCCAAGCATCACATTGGCAATCAGCCTGGTGGCACCTTTTGAGTTTGGGCAACATGCTCACAAGGTATCGGATGGGTGATTGACAAAAGTCTTCCCAATCTCCTCTGATTTCATCTTTGTACACCAAAATTTTGAGTGTGACCACATCCAAAGAATCAATGTGCACAACCGTTTTGCTAACGACTTTTTCAACCAATCCCTTGCCAAGTTGGATCAGTACCGCATCAGCTAATACAGGTTCAGAGTCAACTGTACATCGGCATGGCACTGTGATCTCTGCATGGGGCAACGCTGTGTTGAGCCCGTCACCATGTTTGGCAAGGACTGCAATTGCCAAAGGTTCCTGTGAAACCAATTTGCCTGCACGCAGGTAGGGCTCGGCCTCTTGGTGAGACATGAGGATTACACCACTGCTGATGGGGCCAATCTGGTTCGGACGGAGTTGGGGTAAAACACGGTCATGACAGCAAAACGTACCCTCCAGAATTTGCAACTTGCAAGGATCAAGCTCAACCACCGGGGGAAAGCTCTTACCTTTGGATTTGCCTTTTCCTTTGCCTTTTCCAGTGATGGCCTTGCCTTGGTTCTGTTCAACCGATGCAGCCAACTCACTTGGCATCACGAACTGAAACCTCGAATTGTTACCCAAAAGCTTCAACTGTTTCCACGTGCATCACGAACTGAAACCTCGAATTGTTACCCAAAAGCTTCAACTGTTTCCACGGATTACGGTGGTTCAAGGCCGAAATGATTTGTTCACTTCCCAAAGCCTGGATTGCATCTTGGGCCCTGCTTTCCACAACTGAGGCAGGGATACCGTGCTTCGAGAGTTCGGCTATCAAATTTTTTAAAAGCTGCCCCTGTGGACCAAAACCCCAGTGTGTTCTACCACCAGCTGCAATTTGCGAACTAGCTGCAAACTCATCCTGCAATGCAATGTGAAACGCACATGGGTCGATGCCAGCTGGTGACCCCATCAGGATATGAAAGGCAGTGAGAACCCTTGCTCCACAAAATGATTCAACCATGGCAGGGAAAGCGCAGAAGGTCCACTCAGTGAACTCAGTGATGGCTCTGCAGGGCATGTCGCATTGTTCAAAGCAAACATGAAAACTGGGCCCAGTCTTGTACGCTACCAAAGGATACCAATGCATGTTTTCCAAAATGGCAACTAACAAAACTTCCTCGTCTGCGCTGGCAAAGGTCTGCAGTTGGCAACATAAGTCATCCTCCTGCAGGCAGACCGCTCCTCGGGTCCCTGGGTGATTCTGCGTGAGTGCGGCGACATGAAACCTCATGGCATGATCTCCCATAGCCCCTGGCAGCGGGGAGCAATCATCATGGTTTATGATTTGGTCACGCCATGAATTGCGATTGGCGGTGTGGGTGCTCTGATTGGTCTGCTGTTCAGCATACCCATCTGGGCAAGTCTCATTGTGGTCACTCTCGGCAACCTGCAAATCCCCAGGCAATTTAGGGAGTGGCCTGGATTCCCCTGTGAAACACTGTGGCTTAAGTGTATGACAGCTGGTCCAAAGCTGAATGCAAAATTCCGAAAGTCGACTTGTCCATGTGTTCAGGGCTCTTTGTAAGTCCCACTCTCGCATGGTGAAAGCTCTGTCAAGCTGGGCGCGATCAAACACGACAAGCATGGCATGGCAGAATTCATGTTGATCAGGGTCTGGTGTTAGGCCTACCAAGCTTCGAATGGCATCCAATTCACAGGTTCCACAGAACGGTTCCACTCTTACTAGGGAGGCAGTGAGGGTACGCAGGGAAAGATCCTTGATGACACCATTAAACATGACGCAGTCATCAAAACAGACCAGAAGGCAGGAAGCAGATTTGAAAGCAACCAGCAAACGCCATCGCGAGCTTTCCAAAATTGCAGTAAGCAAGATGTCTTCCGCAGCCTGCTCAAAGCAAAGCAAAGTGTGGCACAATTCTTCATGGTCTTGACAAACCACGCCTAGCATGCCTGGGCGGCACCCAGTGATTCCTTGTATGTACAACTTCAGGTCGTCACTTGAAGGCTGGGGAGTGATTTCACCATTGGTTACGCATTGTTGCCCCGGTGGGCAATCAATCACACAAGCTTCATGAGTTGGGTGGTCACTCAATGACTTTCCATGCTGGCCGACCGGAAGGGCTTCAGCATCCTCTTGGCATGTTCCACCCAGCAAAACCACAGGCAATTTAGGGAGTGGCCTGGATTCCCCTGTGTCACCAATGTATTCAATCATGAGAGGGTCAAACAGGTGTTTCGCCATAGCAAGTTTTTCCCCTTCAGGCAATTTAGGGAGTGGCCTGGATTCCCATATGTCCATGATACTTCGCATGACGGCTTGGCAAACTTTGTTTGACTCGGACAGAAAGCCCCATCCCCATAGTGCAGGGGGAACATGATCAGGTTGGACAAAATCAGCAAATGTTTCTTTCATTCGCCAACATCGATGTCGCAGGTCAAGATCACTGCATGGAAGGGGAGTCCTCAAAACAATATGCGCAAGGAAACTGATGGCAATGGTGCCACAAAGGCCGGTTTCATATCTTGGATTGGGTACCCGGTGAACAATCCTGGCAGTGTACCCTAGCATTTCAGCCAATGCATGTGTGACATGATCCAGTCTGGCATCATCAGGAGTGTGAAACGTATGGCATTGCAGTGCATCATCGTTGGGGACAAACCAAAGGGGAAACCAGTGTTGTTCAATCCAGCCAACAGAAATCAAGTGTTTACGTCTTGCCTCTGGGTGCTGAGCAACCCACTCTTGTAACTGCTCAGGTTCACCATGAATCCAAGCGGTCATGATCAATGGTGGGATCACTTCAAACTCTCGGCTCACTTGGTGGCTGGACGCAGGTCTTGTTGCATGACAGTCGATCTGGTGTTGAAGGTGGAATAATACTTCATCATCCCCCATGGCATACCCATGTCGGCTGAGCATCATCAGTCGGTTGTGTTTTGCCAATAAGGCCCGATCCTCAAAGCTTTCAGCGATCATTCCCTTCGTGGTGCAGAGACACAAATCACATGGCATGATCTGAGGATCAGCCGTCGGGACATTTGTAAAGCAAACACAGGCCCCCTGACTTCCCAAATTAGAAGCATCTGGTTCTACGGGCATTATAGGGAGTAGCCCGGATTCCCTTGTAGGACCATTGCCACAAACCACTGGCTGTGGAGTGGTCTCCACAGAGTAAAGGTATTCCACAAACGAGGCTCTCATGTTGGTGTGGTAAGTACGCAATTCACTTGCATCGTCAGGCAACTCAGCACGCATGATAACATGAGCCAGGAAGCTCATTGCGTAAGCCCCACAGAAACCATTAGTCTCAATTGCGGGTGGAATGCGATGGATGGCCCAATGGGAGAACCCCAGTTTTTCTGCAATGAATCCAATCATAGTTTCAAGTTGTCCCATATCATCAATGATATCATTCAAGGTGTGAATCTGAATGGCAGTATCAGAAGGAACAAACCACAGTGGGAACCAATGGTCCTGGATCACAGCAGCTGACACAATCTGTCGACCCTCTCGCAAAATCTCCGGGTGCAAACTACACCATTGTTCGGTGATTCGAGGACCAATTGAATCCCAGCAACTGAAAACCAATGGTTCGAAAAAGGTGAAACTGCCGGCAACGTCCCTAGCAGCTGGCTGGCGATCAATCAACTGACGGATGTGAAACCTGACTTCATCATCAGCCATAGCATGGCCATGGGCATTAATCAAATCAATGCGGGCATCCCTGGTGATCGCCACAGCTTGATACTGCTCAGGGGTTTGCGACACTTTGGGTCGGTCACCTGCTCCCCAAATCCATGGTCTGTGCGAGATCTGGCATTTGTGAATGTGCTCATGGAACTGAGTACGCAACATCGCATGAATGTATTCAGCTTCATTTGTGTGCGTGGGTAGCTGGTTTCCAAAGATCATAAATCTCAAAAATGCAATGGCAAGTGCACCACACAGCTTGGTCGTGAGAAACATTCATCGTTCCTGGCAAATGAGGACATCAGAAAAACCCCATGCGCTAGCCAATCTTCTCATGACCTGTTCAAGCTGGTCATGTTGAGCATCTTGAGAGTCCCATGTGTGGACATGCAGCACATCAGCATTGGGATTCATGAAGACTGGTACCCAATGTTGCTCCACCAGAACAGCCGTGATCAAACTGACTTGGTTCTGTCGGATATCCAAATGGTCATGAGCCCAAAGTGCACAATCAAAACCCTTGTTCTGGACCCAAGCTGAGGCCAGCAGAGGATCCAGCACTTGAACTTGTTTTGGGTTGCCATTCTTTGTATTCAATTCAGCAAGCTTGGCCAAATGGAATCTGATTTCATCATCGGACCAATACATGTCTTGTTTTTCAAGAATCTCAGACCGGTCAGTAGTGCGTAAGAACTGGTGTCTCACAGCCCACAACTGGTGGGTATTGACCATGTTTGGAATCATCAGTTTGAGGAACTGTGCACCCTGCAAACCAAGGAGTGGCGTTGCATCGAGCCATGCGGTTTCGGAAACTTGGTCAGGCATCGGAATGATACACTCTCCAATATCATATCTGGACGCTTTTCTTGGTGGAGACGCAATGACCGCAGGATCCTGCACCGGTTGGGTCCATGATGCAGTGGGTGAAACTTGGGCCGGTGAATCAATCACCGTTGCACGGATCCCATCTTGGCACTTTTCTTCGGCAAGTTTGATGACAATCACTTGACCTACCTCCATGACATGCTCACGAGAGATTTCCATCCCATTCAAAGTCATAGAAGAGATACAAAGGTTGCCAACCAGCTTTTCATGCGCAATCAGGAATTCACCCACTGTGGAATTGCATTTTGGTTGGACCCTAACAGGGGAATCAGATGAGCCCTCAAACATCACCGTGCAAGAATCGACACACATGCATCCTTCAGTGGAAATGTCATCAACCAAAACAGGTGAATCATACCATGGTGTGGGCGGCTCATCTTCCTCCACATCAACAGTTGGCAAAGGGGTGATCCCAGTTTGATTACGGATGATGCAATCCAATACGGCAGCAACACTGGGTGTCACATGTATGCTTCCCTGCCACTTCGCAGGATGCACCAATTCCTCAAGGGACAAATCCTTGTATGGGAGCCAAAACTGAATCAGCTGTCGCAGTGTGATGTCCTGAACTGGCTCAGTTTCACTGGGCCACACTTGCCTGCAACGCATGAGGAGCCATGTACGGTAAGCTTGAATTTGAGCTTGGGAATCGAAAGGTGATTCACCAAACTGCAATTGATCCAACCTGGCAGTTGCAAAACCAAATACCCACAGTGCCTGGAGCGGTGCCGCAATTTGTCCTACAGCACTCAAAGTCAACCGAACTGGCTGGCCAAAATCCAGGACAGGATCCATGGTGTTGAGTCCCATTGCTTCATTCGGGTGTATGTGACGTATGTGTGTCTCATGAGCTGCATTGATGGCACTTCTCACCAAACAACCGTGAAGACCTTTGGTGGCCAAACGCTCAGAAGAAAAAGGAAATGAACGGCACCCGCAAGGACATGCACGAATTTGGCTGCCCCAGGCATGCAATGCGCATGGTGCAACGGCCCTTCCGTTCAGTAGGTATCTACCATGTTCATCCCTGGTCACTCCAAAGGCTTCAAGTTCAGATTCATCCAACATCAATTCTTGCTCATCACCAGAGTCCCACAAACAAATGGAGGGAATGACTTGTTGAACCATAGTGACGTTGGACATGTTAGGCCATGGTTTCAGATCAATGGGGCCATATTCTGGTGCAACCAGGAGCCACCATGCACGGTGTCTACGGGAAGGCCACGTGTGCTCCAACTGCAGGTTGACCTGTGCACAAGTGAAACCGGTGACTTTCATGAAATGTTCAATCTCGGCCCTCACAAAACTATCATTGGCAGCTGGTGAAACACACTCCAACACTACTAGGCGTACTTGCAGGAAGTATGCAGCGGCCAGGGTTTTGGTGAGACAATTGGAACGGGTGTCTCCACAGCTTTTCATGTCACCTAATTTTGAGAAGGGCTGACAGATGAAGCCAGACGACAATGCTGCAGCGCCACCTGCATGTTTCCATATCTCAAAAAGGACACGGCTTTCACCAAAGTCCCCGCAGACCGTTGGTGCAGAACTGCCTTTTGCGTACAAATCCAACATCTTACTGTTCTGGTCCACCGCAACAGCAATGTCAAAGCCAGAAGCTATTGCTCCTTGGGCGAGTCCTCCAAAACCTGCGCATAGGTCAATGAGTGACCTCAAGGCATTCCATGTTGGTGTCCTATGGCCCATGACGTAGGTCTGGCTAGTAATCTCAAGGCAAGGCATCGGAAATTGGTGCTTCAACCGGCAACCCAAGAGAGTAAAGGTGGTGAAACTCCCATCCAAAAGTCCTTCCAGGGAAAACTTCTGTCCATTGTGCAAGCATTCCATGAGGTGGGATGAATGTTCATGGTCAAAAGCAGTCACCCTACACACCAAATTCATCAGGTCACCATTTGCAGTCGTACCAAATTTCATGGGAAACTCCATGTCCATGGCAAGAATTGGGGTAAGAAAACCAGCCCAAGTTCAGCAAAGATCGGCCGTACTACCTGGAAAGTTTGGGCCACCACGGCTATTGGGGATCGGCTCCAATGGACATTGCGAGCAGCCGATATGAAAGAGAGTCCTTCTGGAAGATCTGGGCATTCTGCTTGAATTTCGTGCGAAGTTTATCTTCGATCTTCTTCGCGCTCAGTGCCTCATTCATCATGCCTACCAATATCCCATCGTACGCAGGACCTCCTTGAGCTTCAGGGCCCAAGACTATTCCTGCTGCAATCATCTCTGTGAGGCACCTCTTGAATCCGCTATGCTTCGAGTCGATCTCTGGCAAAAAGGGCTCCACAATCAGTTCCTTTGGCATTCCTTTCACGTAGGGAAAGTTCATGCGTAGATCACCCTGGTGCATGCGAATGAACGTCCCGAGATCCTTGAAGATGATGCGATATAAGTGTTTTGCTTGTGCTGTTCCCACGGCGGCGATCTCCTGAAGCTTGTTTCCCATCACCATGAGTGACTCTCGCACTGCTTCCCCTCCTGCATCCGCATCAAAAGCGAGACGAAGACCTTTGGCCACACTTTCCCTGTCCACTCCAAGCATGGTTTCAAACACCAACCAGTAATGATTTGAATTATGATAGCTTCCAATAAATTGGGTACTATACCATACCATACTGTACAAAACAAATACTATCATCAGCACCCAACAGTAGTTTAAACACTGCTCATTTCTGGGTAAAACTAAGAAATCCTTTCCCGCACTCGGCACTCGCACCTGTTGAAGTTTTGCTCCTCAAGTGGCTCAGCCCAGTGGGGTCGCCGTCACGGCCAGATTCATCGGTTATGGACCCCGGGACGAGCCATCACAGCTGGTGGCGTCATTTCCGGTTTTTTCTGGAAAGATTCACTTGGTTTACCTGCCATCCTTATCCTTGGGTTGCTTTCTACTGCTATTCTCGTTTGTTGTGGCATCCTCCAGAACATGGGCTTTCCACCAGTCCAACGCATCCAAAGACCCAGTTCCCCATTTCCACCAGTTCTCTACCAGCCACCTTTGATGACTCCGGAGGCGAAATCATTGGAAAATCACCAGTTTTAATAGGTAAATCCTCATACATCATCTATAAATGCCACATGTTCCATTCATATTCTCATTCATTCACCATTTCTTGATGGCAAAACATGGTAAAACCCAGCATTTTCCCGCGATCTCCACATGACACCATGGTCTTTGCCCGTCCTTGTGTCTGCAGCCGCCAATGAGAAACGCCGAGCCCAGAACCTGTCGGATGGCGTTTGACCATGGAAACATCATCACGTCCATGGTCAACCCCCGACACGCCAAGATTTGGCATAACTTATATATATACATATATATATATATAAACATATGTAATCATATGTATGGTTTGGATTTTACGATGTTACGCTTTGGTGTCTTCTATAACTTAGTTAACTTAGTTGATGTGATCAAGGGTTGTTCTGCAACTGTTTTTGAAGGGTTTGCTCAACAAAAATGAAACTACGTTTGATATTTCTTTCACAGATTGGTTGTCCATTCATGGTTACAATACAATGTTTTTTTCATCAGCCAATGGCAACCAACCAGAAGAAAAAGGAAATCATGCAAAACAATTTGGAAAATGTGGCTAATTCACAGCATTAACATGCATTAACCATCGAATTAGTTGACATAGCAATTTCCCTTGAAAACAAGCAGATTTATTAGATTTGGGTTTGTCTGAAAATAAGGCACCTCAAAGTCCAATGGGTTCTTATAATGTTCCCATGTTAAAGGACTACTTTGGGGTAGACGACATTTTCAGACACAGCCATTTGGTCCATGTTTTCCATGAACCTTCCCATCTGTCATGGACAAACATGACAAAAAAAATATGGCGAAATCAGTGCTGCGAAAAGGAGATCCATGCAAGTTTTCTGACTGGGAGAACCCCGCATGGGTAACAATCCCAATAATGTCCTTTTGGTAAAAATAGAGGGGCCGGTTTGGTATACCATCTATCATTTACCTGTTGTTAAAGGGGTAAACAAACCCTTCTATTAATCAACCAACCAATGGAAAAAGGACATCTATGCACTGGTAGCCATCCCTAGTTTTGATTGTTGGAACCATTCAACATTATTCAATCATTGCCTTTGCGCCATTTCAGAAAGGTCTTTTTTTCAAAAAAAAATGCCACGCTCTTTAGGTTCCGTTTTTGGACATCTCACCATACTTGCGGGTGCAGTTCCAGTAAAAAAATGGATATATTCTGATACCCTCTGGTAAATTAACATCACTATAGAAAATCACCATTTTTAATGGGAAAATTCACTATAAATGGCCATGTTCAATAGCTATGTTAGTTTACCAGAAGGTATATTCTATAACTATAACCATAGTTCATCTTAACTTATCCCATATGTTATATTCCATAGTGCCATAGTTATGTCGATGATATATCCCAACTTATGGGGGATCATCTCCTGCACAAAAAAAAACTCCGAAAACAGCTCCCCCCAAAGGTGAAGCAAGTGATATAAAACAACCCTACTATAATTCCTCAGTAAAGTTATATTTCATAGCATGGTCATGTGACTATGAGTTTTCAAACCCTCATAGCCTTAGCCTAAACTATCTGGTTAATGGATGGTAATCAGAGGTTTTGACCCATATCTCTGATAGTTAGAAACCCCAATCAAGCCCATATATTTTTTTTGGTGAAGTCCCAGGAAACATGGTTGGTCGTCTGAACTGAGGCACCAGAAGCAAGTTGGACAGCACAGAGCCCAACATGGAGAGCTGTACCACCCGGAAGAGTCCGGCCTTAACAGGGCATCTTTTGGGATAAAGTGGTAGCTCTGACCAAAGATGGTTGCAACATGTTGTGAATTCCTGACCAGGATGGTTGGTTGGAAGTGGCCTCAACTTGTTTTATGTTCGGAACACATGTGGTTTTCAAGAGGACCATCCAGTTATATCACTCAAGATGTAGTTTCAAAGAAACCAAAATGGTGGTGTAAGCGAACCAACATGGTCTGGTTAGTGGTATGCCTACCCCTCTGAAGAATGATGGGGTTCATCAGTTGGGATGATGACATTCCCAACTGAATGGAAAAAAAACAAATGTCCAAAAGCACCAACCAGTAAGTGTCAGAACATAGGACCAAAAACGGCAAATGGGAAGAATCAGACTAGGCGAACTGAGAGAACATCCGATAGATTTGTGCAGTTTAGCAATGTTTTTCCGGCCATACACCATTGGATATAGGGGGGCGCCACTATTTTCAGAGCTTGCTTGAGGATATGATTGCAATCTTCACCCACCTAGCTAACCTGAACAATCTGAATAACGTCATCATACTCAAAAGAGACTTCTTCATCCCCGCGTATATATATATATATTGTTATTATGATTCAGTTTTCTTCAACCAAGGACACATCAACCAGCTACCAAGGTCTTGCAGCTCTTGAAACCATGCCTGGACCAATAGGCATCAAGGCTCAGGAGAGCCCGGTAGAGGGCGGGTCGGGATCAAAGATCCTTGAAGCCAATTTTGGCGCTACGGTGGTTGCAGAGACGGGGTCTTTGCCTTATAGGAACGAGGCCGTT
>Ga0126342_10003553_pt1 | contig 25846 bp, 25 predicted proteins | sample Cyp1metagenome_FD_92528 | JGI IMG/M metagenome (GOLD analysis project Ga0126342, IMG submission 92528) | Coral microbial communities from Lord Howe Island, Old Settlement Bay, Australia - Cyphastrea 1 metagenome | ecosystem: Host-associated > Invertebrates > Cnidaria > Coral ... | reverse complement strand
TGGATCGCGGGTCGCAGTTGAGCAAGGACGACGAGGACGACGAGGACGACGAGGAGGACGAGGAGGAGGAGGAGAGGAGGACGAGGCAGGAGGAGGCGGAGGAGGAGGAGAAGGAGGAGGAGGCAACTGACATAAAATCTAACAACCCTCACCTGGCAGGTGGGGAAAAAAACATTCAGGACTTGAAAGCCCGCTCAAGTAAGCAGTTTTTTCCATTTTGCAGCTCTCAACCTTATTTCATCAATCTTCACATGAATCTTTTCAGCCCCAAACAAAAACAAATTCGGGCCTTGATCCGCCTTCCAACGGCACCCGGAAGCAGTTTCGCGACCTCGGCTAGAGAAAACTAGACTCCCGGGTATCTGGGCAAACTATGATAATTCCTATCAGCCACTAGGGCAAAAGCAGGGGCAGCCATACTTTGACTGGGGTGTGCCAGTGTGCCACTTCCAATTGGAATTACAGCATGAATTCTCACCAAATATGGTTAAACATATATTTCGAAGACTCTCCAGTGACTTATCCAGGATCCAAACATAATCCAAAAACGTCTCAGTGTCTCATAATTTCTCCAAATTACTGATAATAATTCACTAACCTGAAACTTGCGGCCATTTTGGGGTGATTCCTCTTATTAACTTAACCATGATTCCAGGGCTCGGGAGAACAGTGAGGTCGTTATAATTTGCCCAGATATAGTATATACATACAACATATCCTTCCCATATGGATGTTTTTTTTTCATGGAAAACCCATCAACAAAAATGAATAATTAACTAGGGCTACCCCAGATATATGATATATATATATATATGGTTGGTTGGTTACCGGTTGGTTTAATCCCTAAAAATCTCCCTATTGATCAGCAGTAATCACCCATAATTTCTCGATATTTTCCGTGGCTTTTATCCGTGAAGGCACCAGGTCGGAGGCGGAATCGGTGTCGTGACCGTCCAAGACGCCCACCTGCAGATGATCTCCCGAGGATATTCTCGGTGGTATAGTCATAGGATCTATAGGACTTATATATGTTTTATTTTGGGGATATCCTAGATATTTTTGGGATATTTTTGGAAATTATTCTAGGACCTAAATATGAATATTTGTTGGATGTCCTGAGGATATATATATATGAATCTATATATCCGGAATCTCAAATATCTCAGGATGTAGGATATATAGATAGGATATATGTCATGAGAATAGATAATTCATATAGAGACAATCCTAATATCAAACCTATTGTCAGATATAGTTATTGTTGGTACTATCTCATTGTTTGTACCATACTTATTCTGATATGGGATCTGTTTGTATGACCTGATATAATTATCCTATATCAGATATTTCAGGATTAGTAATTACAAACAATACATATTAAGTATATATCAGGATGATTATTGATGAAGAGATATGTGACATCTGAAAATTCTGATGTAGTATAATATGCAAACATAGGCACATTTATACTGTTTTTTTAAAGCATACCAAAAGATCTAAATAAACACATTCCTAATAATTCCAAGATGGGTTTTCTTCCAACACCCCATAATAATCCGTAAAATAGAATAGTACTATAATATAATTCCAAGATCACTGTTGGAATTCCCCTGCTAACATGGACTCCATCATTTTTTAGGCAAAAAACGGTGGTCCACCTTGCACTACTAAAATGGCACATCTAAAGAATGCCTACCCAGGGTGCAAGGGGGTCTAAGACCATCTAAAAAATCATGGCCCAGGCAGCCAACTACAAAAAAATACAAAAAATACGAAAAAACTACAAATACAAATGCAGAACTCTAAAAAATAGGGAGTCCATGTTGGCCATGTGGATGTCAACACGTATAAAAATACCAAATGTGCCCAAAAAATCAATCAGTCTATTCCCTCTCAAAATGCCCTCTCTAAAAAATCCTGACCCAGGAAGCCTTTGCAAAAAATGGGGAGTCCGGGTTAGCCATGTGGAAAAACCACCTGTTTTAGCAAAAAAACTTTTTTGCGACAACCCGGGTTGTCCCATTCTTTAGTGGAAATTCCAAGGGGGATATTCCAAGTAGTTTCTCCGGCGAAGCAGTTTCTCTGTGTCAAGAGGCGGTGTGAAACGGGAAGGACTCGTTGAGAGTGTCCTGAGACGCCATACAACGATCCTGCGCGGGAAAGCGAAAGCGCGGCAGGGGAGGAAGAGCTGGGCCAAGAAAAGTATGCTAAATGCAAACAGAAATGAGAAACATTATATGGTACTTCTGTGTATATATATATATATATATGTATAATATATAATATAATTATACTCACTAATAATCATATATATATATATATATCCATCCGTATATGTATATATATATATACACATGGAATGTACAACTGTATACAATTGTAGTTATTTTATGTGTAGGATTATACTATGTGTACAGGTATGCTCATTGAAACAATATATAGATATAAACACATGGTGTTTCACTCCTTTTCCAACTCTCAAGTGACGTTCCGAGTTGGAGGTTCTGAACCTCACTTCTCCACCGCAGCCATCAACGTCCTCATTCTCATGCCGGCCGCCCCAGTTCTTTGCTGTGTGCGTCGCTACCTAAGACAGGATCCGATCTAGCAACGTGAACTTCCCATCCGCACATCTCCGCAAGGAACTTTGGATCTTATTCCTTTTATTCTCCGCATGACCATTTTTTGCAGATCCCGGGCTCCATCTTGTTGCTTGTGGTATGATGTGGTCCTATGATGTCCTATGTCCTCTCTGATTTCACATCTGCGATGCTGTGCCATGTCACAATATGTGTTTGTTGACATCCTTGGTTAAGTATTCCCGAGTAAATCGTGCACTTGCTCCGTCTCCACCAAATCACCTTACCCAACATGGCAAGTAAAACTGCAAGCAACATGAAGCTCATTGCCATCCGATTCAAGATTTGGTTGCCAAAAAAAAACTGCCCTGTTGCCATCCAACCTCGAGTCCATGGCAACTTGAAGATCTATTCTGATTGGTGGTTTACCTACGCCTCTGAAAAAAATGAGTTCGTCAGTTGGGATGATGACATTCCCAACTGAATGGAAAGTCATAAAAAAATCATGTTCCCAACCACCAACCAGATTATATACTATTAGCCCATATATACCCTCTGGTAAGCGTTAACACAAATCTATGGAAAATCACCATGCTATTAATTAAGAGGTAAATCAACTATAACATGGCTATTTTCAATAGCTTTTTGTATGTTTACCAGAGGGTTTTCACTTCACTTCGTCTCTAGGCTCTCCCGGCTTCGATGGAACATCTCGGAGCTTTGTGCTTGCCCTGGCACGCACAACAGGGCATAGAATAACTTATTTTTTACGGCGAAGGTTCACTGGATATGGTTTGTTTGCTGGCTTGTTTCCTGGTTTGTTTACCGGGGAATAGAACAACTCATTTTTTTGGTACAGGTGAATGACTACTGTATGCATCTCCTTTCCACACCGGGTTTGTTTGCAAACAGGTGCTTACTATGTTTATCCATTTGTTTCATTGATTGTTGCTTCTGATTCCTGTTTTTGGTAGAACATCAGCATCTTTCTTTGTGCGTCACATACACTTTTTCTGTTACTTAAGACTTCCCATTGTTGCTAGTTAACAGAGAGTAAATCATTTCTCACCATTCTTGTGCGTTTGTCTCCGAAAACCAGGACATCTCATGGTTTCACGCTAAAAATTCATCCATGTTTCGCCTCTCTGGGCATAAATTGGAGGTAAGTCCCACCCATATTTGGACAAGACCCATTCTGCCCCCCAATCTTCAGAGCTTACTTTGCCCATTCGTGAAGCGGAAAAAGTTCCCTACGTCTCAGGGGGAAAAACAAATGTGCATCCTTACACTGGGCCCCGCACTGTTAGTTGTATCCTCAACTTGTATCCTCAATATATCACTTTATATCACTTTACATCACTTTATATCACTTTATAACACTTTCTATCCCTTCAAATCCCGTGAAATCGTATCTCATCATGTCCCATCATACCGTAACAGTGACCCCATCATATGCCCATAATGTCTATCCAAACCATTTAACTAAGGGGATTAAAATCTTCGTTGAGGATTTGGATGGTTTTGGTAGCTAATCAACCCAGTTCAAGGGAAACGCATCAAACATCCCCGTTCTAAGGACAAAAACATGGATCCAAATGGCTCTGAAAATAGATAAAATAGGTTAACATAGATAAAATAGGTAAAAATAGGCTACTCCAAACTTCATGGTTTTATCAACATCCTCCCATATCTTCGCGAAATTTTCGGGGGGTCTGGGTCTCCATGGTCTCCGCCTCGATGAGCTGCTTGGGTCCAGATGGACTCGCGGTTGAAACCAGAGGTGCTTCCACCTGGATCCCGGAGTGGGGCTATGGTTGAAAGTAATGGTCGGGTTGGAATGTCTCATGATTCATGATATATGCATGATATATTTATGATATATCTATAATCTATACTTCCGTTATTCATCTATCTATGATTTATACTTCCATTATTCATCTATCTATAATTTATACTTCCATTATTCATCTATCTATAATTTATACGTCCATTATTCATATCTCTATATTTTATACTTCCATTATTCATCTATCTATAATTTATACTTCCATTATTCATATCTCTATATTTTATACTTCCATTATTCATCTATCTATAATTTATACTTCCATTATTCATATATATCTATAATTTATACTTCCATTATTCATATATCTATAATTTATACTTCCATTATTCATCTATCTATAATTTATACTTCCATTATTCATATATCTATAATTTATACTTCCATTATTCATATCTCTATATTTTATACTTCCATTATTCATCTATCTATAATTTATACTTCCATTATTCATCTATCTATAATTTATACTTCCATTATTCATATATCTATAATTTATACTTCCATTATTCATATATCTATAATTTATACTTCCATTATTCATATATCTATAATTTATACTTACATACTTCTATATGAAATACATTTAGATACTTCTGTGGTAAGTTCCAATCGGCACGAAAATGGGCGTAAGCGCGCCTCGGGGACAGGCGCAGGTCTTGTGGCACGACGCACGAACCTCGAACAGTTCGCTTCGGTCCAGGCGATTTTGACCAGCTTCTCCCCTATCCAAAGCCTACAAGGTGGTGCCCCATAGTTAGCTAAGTTGGTTTATAAGTCCAATAACTATGGTTTATAGGTGTTATATCTATAGTTAATGGGATTATAACCCATTTATAACTGGGGGGCCACCTTGTATGAAACTGGTTGAAGCATGGGCTACATATCTGGTGGTTGACCTACCTACCCCTCTGAAAAATGATGGAGTTTGTCAAATGGGATTATTGTTCCCAATATATGGAAAAATATATAATGTTCCAAACCACCAACAAGATATATTAATATATATGTAAACATACCCCATTTTGGCACTAATCTAATTATCTAATTGGAGAAACAAAGAGTTTAGGTATACTGCATTGATGCACATAGACACCAGTTTCAAATGTACAAGTAAAAACAAACATTGCAATCGAATATGAAGATGTTGGAACTTTTTGAACAACATGAATCTATATCCTGGCAAAATCCATCGGCACTTCCGATTTGCCATCTCCACTGACTCCACTCCCTTTGCTGTGATCTTGATTTTCAGAAGCACATGAAGCACTATCACCTCATGCAAAAACAACAAATCCTCTGGTAAACTAACATAACTATGGAAAATCACATTTTTTCATGGGAAAACTGACTATAAATGGTGAGTTTCCATAGTTTTTTTGTATGTTTACCAGGCCGGGTATCCTCTGAACCACCCTGCCCTCTCTGAACCAAAGGTACCTTGAAACCATTCGCCTCGGACTCTACCTGCGAAGCAACGTGCTGAAGGAGCCAAAAGCGAAAAACAATGTACAGTATCTGGTTGGTGGTTGACCTACCCCTCTGAAAAATTTGACAGTCAATGGGAAGAATGACATCCCATATATTATGGAAAATAAAAAATGTTCCAAACCACCAATCAGGTATTATACTAGACTATATGAATATTATACAATATACATGTTCATATATACACTGTACATATGCCCTAGTATCCTGGCTAGTGCCAGGATTGGTTGCTTTCAATCCCACATGATCCCGAAATACGTATCAGCAGAAGTGACTTCACATGTGCGGATGTGACAAATCACATGTCAAAAAAAAAGTTGAATGACATTGAGTGACTGCAAATCTGGTTCATCTATATATATATATATGTATATGTATATTCAGCAAATCTGATGAATCTATTTGGGTCATGTTCGGTGAGGATGGCTTAATTCAACAGCTCCAGCCGGCCGGCTCCTGCAAACCATGGGGGCAGACGGGCTCCCGTTTCAACCTGGCGCCAGTGACATGTGACCTTGATGGAGATCGGTGGAATTTCGACCTGGAATCAACGGCATCCTAAGCGAAGTGCTTCAAGATATATGGTGCATTATGGTGCTAATATCACTGGTTGATGGTTGACCTACCCATCTGAAAAATATGAGTTCGTCAGTATGTCAGTTGTGACTATGACATTCCCAATATGTGGAAAAATAAAAATGTTCCAAACCATCAACTAGATCAAGTTATGGCAAAATCCCTAAGTCAATATGGAATTTATCTTGAATTTCTCTTGATGTTGATTAATTTTGACTTAGGCACCATATTTTCAGATCAAAAAATGGCACCATATCTTCAGCAGGCCCCTATTCGGTACGATGGGCACGACCCATGTCAGAGCAATGAGCAACCCAAAGCCAAAACACAAAAACTGACACAAACATCACAGAGTGAGACTTGGATAATACACGATTGGCCTTGATAGTGACATCAGGCCCGATAAAACCGTATAATTATGTGATACTATATGCAATTTTAATATTATATAATGATATATGGCTATGGGTCAAAACCTTGTACTGTACCCCTTCTGTTCACACCAAGATAGATGGTGTAGCTGGATGTTCATCCTCCCAAAAAGCTATAATATGTATATGTATATATATATTTTTTTTTTGGAGGTTTCCTAAAATGAGAGGACCCCAAGTCAGCATAGCTTTCAATCCTAAAATTCTTATTTTGGATGATGACTGGGGGTACCCCCATTTTAGGAAACCCACATATAGGTATTGATCCATAGCAATAATGAGTATATCACGGCCCCGACCAGCGGCCTCCGCCCTCCGCTGGCAGGAATCGTATGGTCCCGAAGCTGAGCCAGCAGTTTCCCAGAAGTCAATGATGGTCAGCAAGTCCCAAGAAAACATGGGACATCTATGGGAAATGTATGGACATGTATGGAACTGATGACTGTTTTTTCTTATATAAAAATATATAAACTATATAAATGATCTTCAACTACTCTCAAGAACCAAGGAATTTGATGGAATTGATAGAGATTTACTGTGGACAACTATGGCGATGGCCAGAATTGTCATGTCCATCAGTCTCATCGCAGAAACATCCGGCGATGATCGTTTTAATTATTTGAACATGGACCACCCGAAAAAAAACATGGTTAATTCATGTCAATGAAAAAACATATGGAAAATGATGAAAAGTGGACTCACACAAAAAAAAAAGTGTCATGCGTTTTCAAACAAACCCAGATTTTCCATGCTTAGCAAAAATATCTCCCTGTGAATGGCATAAATCTTACAGCACTTCTGCAGCTTTTTCTTTTGTTTCTGCGGCTGCTGCGGCGCCAGCAACGCGCTGCATGCCTCGGATGCTGGGCGGCAGCTGTTGGACATGTCACCCCCATAGTTTGGGAATGTTTGGACTGTACCCTCTGGTAAACATACAAAAAACTATGGAAAATCACAATTTTTAATGGGAAAATCAAAATCCACTATTTCTATGGCCATTTTCAATAGCTATGTTAGTTCACCAGAGGGTAACCATGGCCATATACCAAAAAAATACCCCGGAAAAATTCAATAAACAAACTGCACCCCGAAGTAGCTGCACATGTTCAAAACACATCCTCTGTTGTTGGGGAAGCCACCGCGCCTCACGCCTCAACACGTACCGCCAGTTCCCGCACCAGCTGCCTCAGTGGATGAGGGTGACTTGATCCCCAGCGAGGGTTGAAGCTACCAACTTTCGTTGTTGAAAGCCGTGAATATCAACGTTCAACAGATTGTTCGACAAGTCACAGTCCAAAGGTAGAGAGTGATCAAGATCTGTATAAGTTTCAAAACAGATTGGGCGGTGTGCACAAGGATTCAATGCCTTGTCCATTTGTGACAAGGAGTTTTTTTCTACGTACACCTCCAAAAAACACACGCAAACAATCATTTAAAGATCTTCGGATATCTTCAGTGCGAGCCATATCTTCAGGGACTTCCTGCAACAGCTTCACCATCCGGCCCCCAGATTTCCCAAGAAACTTTTTCACGGTGAACTCGTTGGCATGGGCCACAAGGTGGTGCCCCCCCAGTTATAAATGGGTTATAATCCCATAAACTATAGATATAACACCTATAAACCATAGTTATTGGACTTATAAACCAACTTAGCTAACCATGGGGTACCACCTTGCAGAGTTGAGATCATGTTGATCGGTCGCGATTCTCCAACAACACTATTGTGGCTCTTCACGAATTTCTTGACCCTTGTACCACTTGTGGCGGCAACTGGGTTTCCCTATGCAAGAATGCCAGCACTATGCCCCACAATAGTATCTCTATATAATTTTGAAGGAAATCAACATCCTTCATTTTTTCCACATTGGGTATCTGCAAATGGGGTATACCACCTATCTTACAGCAATTCTCCATGGGTAAGAAATGAGTGAACCCGTAAATTCGCCCTGTTTTTTCCAGAGAAAAAACGTCAGTTCTGCGGCTCCCCACCGTGCTGCCGTAGTCCTCCGTGCCCCGCGCGGTAACGCTTTGCCGCTGCGCCAGCGCCGCACGGATCTGTGCGGCGGCAGCCGCCGCGCGGCTTGGCGCAGGGGAAGCATCCTGGGGGTGGCCCCAGTGATGTGAATGTTGGTTTATAACGATATACCCTCTGGTAATTTAACATAGCTATTGAAAATTGCCATTTATAGTGGATTTTCCCATGAAAAATTGTGATTTTCCATAGCTATGTTAAATTACCAGAGGGTAATATCTGCCATAAACTGAAGTTAAACATAGTTAAACTGGATAAACCCAACCCAGCTATGGGGCACCACCTTGTCGTTTATCAATTCCACTAACTATATGTGGTGATATTCCCCATAAACCCTACTGTAGTTGAGCAATTTATGTGCGTCAACTTAGCTACCGTTTGGTGGCCTCAAATTGCACAGATCGGTGGGGCAGAAGCAACATGCACTGGATGAAATTAATGTATCTGGTTGGATAAGATGGTCTTATTGGGGTTAAACGATACCATATACTTTTTGGTGGTTGACCTACCCCTCTGAAACATATGAAAGTCAGTTGGGATGATGACATTCCCAACTGAATAGAAAAATAAAAGCCATGTTCCAAACCACCAACCAGCATATAGGATCTATATTAGGACTTATATATGTTTTTTTTTGAGATATCCTATAGATATTTTTGGTATATTGGGGTTATAAGATAATATATATATAGCATATATATATAGCATATATATATAGCATATATATAGCATATATATATAGCACATATATATATATATATACATATCCAACAAACTATATATATAATACAAACTATTGTTCCCCAGTGGGGTTATAAGATACCATATCCAACAGACTAGCAAGTAGTTCATAACTCCTACAACGTCTGACCATGGGGAAGTGAACCAGCAGAAACGATCTCGGTAAGTGCGAAGTAAAACCCAAAGTAAAACCCAGCAAAGATGTCGATCTAACGAAGAAGTATAACATATAACCAGGAAGAAGACTTAGTAATTTCCATTCAAAATCAACGAAACCTTTAGAGGATATTGAATATTGAATATGATATAATTCACAAGGTTTAGCGCATTTTATATAGTAACCCTGCTGGGGGATGACTTAGACTAAGGTGAGTCATGGTGATCAAACCATTGAGGATCGAAGTAGGCTTCCAGAACAAACTTATCTGGTTGGTGGTTTCAACCTACCCCTCTGAAAAATATGACTTCGTCAGTTGGGATGATGACATTCCAAACTGAATGGAAAAATAAAAAAACGTTCCAAAACACCAACCAGTTACAATCTGTCCACTTTGGTGGACTTGTGTTGGTGCCTTTGCTGTCGAGACGTTTTTTTTTTCATGGGCAGCTTACACATAGGAGATACTGTGTTTCACGTTCCGCCAAAGCGTTGCTTTTTGGAAGCTGCCATTCAGATTGAAACACACATCCACCTAACCATGTACCTCCTCTCCACCCCAAAATCGTACATGCGTATGAGCGCAATGTGCATGAATAGGTGGACAATTACAGGTCTTGAACATCAAAGTCGTTTGGAAATGCATCTTCATTCCCCGCATTCATCAGTGAAAAATGAAAAATCGAAGATTTTGAGCCGTCCGTGTTCCGTTGATATGCAGTACTACAACCCAAACACATACATCATCATACCATATCCATCCAAACCATGCCAAAGCCCATGACAGCCAAGCCCAATATCATGCAGGGTTGCTCCCAACACCCCAGATATAGAAAAGGGTGGCAAATGTTGCCAAATACAGAGATAAAATATGATAAAACAATCAACTGGCCTCCATTGTGGCAGGAATTTGCATATAATGAGTCGGAGCAACCCCGTCATCGATTTCCAGCCATCACCATTTACCATCTGGTTATTTTAACGTAGCCATGACAATCGCCATTTTTCCGTAGGTAAATCGTCATCCTTGTATATTCTTCTCATCTATAAGTCTATAAGTATCTATAAATGGGCCATCTGCTATGTTAAATCACCAGAGGGTAAAGTATCATGTAGCTTTGCTCCAATGCCAAAAAAAACCAAAAAGGGGGATGGTTGGAATCCGACCAATTTATATCCATAAAAATAGTGATTTGAATCTTGCGCCTCGTTCTGCTCGCCGCAGTGGTTTTTCGGGAGGACCCAACAGCAAATCGGCGACCGTGAGGGACGATGAATCAAATCACCTTGCTCCTAGCACTGTGGAGTTTTTTGCCATGGGGGAATCCATTGGGGAAACCCCAAAAAAATACTCTGCACATACGGAAAAAAAGGGTTCTCCTTATATATCTCTCCGAATTGACTGAGATTGGTGATTCAAAAAAACAACAACCCCCCAGGTCGGTGACCCCTAGATTCAATAAATGATTCAACCAAGCCCTTATTGTTGGTGGTTGTTGGTGGTTGTTGGTGGTCGGTAGGTCCTTGGTGGGCCTGTGTGTTGTTGGGGGAGTCACCTTTTCTTGCTCAGCTCCACTTAGACCCTCCCAGTAGCCATAAGAATAGGTGTGAGTTACTTCATTTTTCTAGGTACTTGGAGGGTCTAGATATATAAATTTGGTAGAATAAGCCCCCAAGCAACCAGCATATACCAGCATCATTTTGCGGGTCACATATTCCCTTTTTGTTTTTTATCATGTCAGACGGTTCACATCAATAAGCCTCATTTCTGGGCTACTAATCCCTACATATTTTCTGCTGGTTCAGCTTCAACATCCGTTCGGAACTTCAAATCCACCAAGCTTTGCCGCAGCCGCGCCTCTCTGGGGAACAGCAAGACGAAGAAGCCGCAGGCCAATTGGATCACCAAGCCAAAGAGCGTCCTCGAAACGCTCACTTCTTTGAGGATGGGAGGGATAGGTATCAATGGCCAGTTAATGACCATATAATGACTCTATACTGGGATATTAATGGTATATTTAATGAAGTATTCAGAGGATATTCATGGGATTCATATGAACCATTAATTAAAACAGGCAAGTTCAGGGACCTAAATTGTAGGTACTTACCATATAATCCATATATAAGGCCTGGTTACGCGGATATCCCCAGCAAATAGATAACATATATAAATATATATAATATAAAACTCAATGTTGGCCTCATCACAGCTCCTCCATTTTAGGGTCCTAAAATTCCCACTGATAGCTATGAAAAGCACCTGGATGGGGGTGACGCCCATTTTTGGATGTCTTCCATGGACCAACTGGCCAACACCATGCTTTCGATCAAAGTTAGCCGATCATTTGGGGATGGGTCAAAACCTATTATTACCATGTTTTTTGGGAATAAACATTCATTAGCCAGCTATTTTAGGGTACCTATGGCACCAAGGTTTTGAGGCATAGCCATTTCAAGTAGAAGACTAGCTTTTCAGGCACTGCACCGGCACGTTTTTGAGCCAGCATCCCAGCATCAGTTTCTGCAAGACTAGGCTACCATAGGGTACCAAAAAATGCCATCCCACATTGGATATCGCTTTCTCCATGAACCATTGCCATGGGGTATCCAACCCGCCAAGGACTCCAACTAGCGAAGCTTCGGCAAAAGGATCCATGCGTCCCACAGCATCACGCCGCAGCTCACCCACAGCATGGAGGAACCTGCGCGGGTGGCAATGCTGCAGGATTCACCCTTGGAATTCTGTCCTCATCCATGGTGGATGACAAGGTCTCCACAGGATAAGGTCATGAAGGCAAGGGATACTTGATGCATTGACCACAGTAGCAAAGATACAGGAAATCCAGAGATTCGAATCAACCCTTCAGCATCCAAGGAACAAATGCCCACAATCAGCAGCTCCAAATTGATGGAAGCGGAGCATTGGGTCTTGATCACCTTGGGCAGGGTGGAGCAAAGAGAACAGGCGCCAATAATACCTGGCAGGCGGAGTGGAGCGGTGAAGCTGAGTTTGGACATCCCAAATTCCATCCCATCGTCATCAGAAGATGATGTGCCACGAAGGGTTGATTTTTTTCTGATGTTTATCGGATAAGCCCATATATACAAGTAGTTAGTCCATAATGTGGTTTTCAAAAGCGGAGATACCTCAATTTTGCCAAGTTCACGGGAAATGTGATAACATACCCATAGGATCCATGTATGCTATAGATGGTAACATTTACCATCAACATACCACCAATGTTAGCATATATACCATACATGGATCCTATGGGATATGACAACCAATGGATCAAGTTATCTAGCTCAACTCCAATCTCTTCGATCTGATCGAAGAAATCTGTCAGGTCACTTGAGAGAGACGCCATGAGACCGCTAAAGAAGAGCGCGCTGCTGAAACTGAGGCTCCAAACTGCCTCATGCGTGGCGAGCTTGGGCAAAATCAAACATCCAGTGCAATGGTTGGCGGAACCAATCATCCTTTCAAAATCTGAACGTTGGGATCATCCCATGTCTATGAACATCGTACTTTTTCAAGCACCAGCAAACGTGTTTCCATAGCATCCAACAAGTTTCATCTTCATAGAGAAAGTTCAGGGCTGCCTCAAACAGTGCAGCCATTGTCCAGTTGCAAACCCCCATCAAAATCTCTGCGGTTCACATCATTTTCCCCATTATACCTTGGGGTATCCAAGCCGTTTTGAAGGACAAACCCTTGATATTTTGGGTCAGATTATATATTACATCTCATGCCATATATTCCATACATGTCCATACAATGTCCCATAATAAAGTGGTTGGTTTTACAAACCTTGCAAGGAAATTCGATTACCACTGGGTATACCCATCTTCTGAGATTTGGTCAACATTATCCCATCAAAACATCCATTGATAGTGGATTTTCCTACATATATATGTTATGTTCCCATGATTTGGATGATTTTCCCATGAAAATCCAGGACAACACTCCCTTGACTGGACGTCCCCTGCCAGAAACTGCAGGGAGAAGACGAAGGCAGCAGCACGACAGTAGAGTTGAAGCTGTTGCAAGGCCTTGACCATCACAGCGAATGATGGAGCTTCTTCCTATCTTCCTGCTAAAAGAACAATGTAACTAATGTAACCCTTTCAAGTCTGTTAAACAATGCTGTATGGACCTCACATTCTTTTCTCATCTTTTCAGAAATTCAAGTCGTTGAGCTCGGTGCCAGCGCCTTCTGGTCCCGGCAGTTTTGTTGGAAGCCCCAAACGTAGTAAACGCCCAGGATTGCTCCAGTGATGTTGGCATAGACAAGCCTTGGACGTTCCAGGCGCCCGGCCGAGGTTTTTTCCGCGAAATGATCTTCGAAATGTGTGCCATGTACTCTCTGGTAACATGGAAAGCCCTGGAAAATCCACCAGGTATAGATAGCTATATGGATTTATGAATGATTTTCCAAGCTATAAACCTCTATTTATAGGGGATGTTCCATGATTTTCCATTGCTATGATAGCTTGGATGCATCAGTCAGATCCTCATTTTCTGCTTCCTGGAATCTCGGTGATCTCAATCATTGCCGTCACTCGACCATCCATTCCAGCACTTTTCAGATTTTGTCACCAAGGAGTGCCAAGGAGCACCAAAAAGCCACTCTTGCCCGTCATGCAATAGGCGAAGTTGCCATAGAAAACCCTGGGTGGCCGCCATTTTCCAACGGGTCATGGCCCAGGGTCGTGAAAAACCGATGAAATTGATGGCCGTTGGATTCTCCGGTCATTACCATATTTTTGGACAAACCCGTATGAAACGCGAACATCGGGTCCAAAATCAGCCAAGGGTATTGATGACCAACTGATTGTGACACATGCCACACGCCATGTCGATATTACTGGCGAAAGGTATGCAATGATCCGCCCTCACAGTTTTTGTACCTTCACAGCCCACAGCCAAGTGCTGATGGATCCAGCTTCAAAATGGCATCCCAGAAGCTTTTCTTGAATTCTTGATCGATTTTCCATATTTGTGAGACTTCGCTAGGTGGCCTAGTTCGCAAAAAAAACATGTCCATTTTTTGCCTTCCCTTTGGTGAGATTCACAAGCTTATTACATATTGTTCAAGCTAAATCTCATTAGTCAGCCTCCTGTTTCTCTCATTGCTCGCGGATTGGAACATTGGAACATGCCATCCTCTAACTCGCCCAGCGACCACTGAGAACCGCTGTAGAGGATGCTCATCAAAGGTGCAGAGTCCGCTTCACCGGTATCGCCCAGCTTGTGGAACTGTTGCACCTGGCCGTAACGAGACCCCTGCCAGGCCTGGAAGGGGTGAACTACCCTCTGGAAATGACTAACACTTTGCGAACTTGAAAATGGCCATAGAAATAGTTGATTAATGTTGATTATATTATATTATACCCTCTGGCCCTCTGGTAATTTAACATTGCTATTGAAAATGGCCCAGTCGAAATAGTTGATGACTACCCATTAAAACATAGTGATTTTCCAGAGTTTTTGGATTCCGGGAGACAACTTGGGACCAGTGATGCCGCCTGCGGCAGTGGTGAGACATGGCAGGCCACATTGCCTTGGTCGTGGCATCGGCTGACAAACTTGAGGTCACGGCAGGACCATGGGACTGGGATATGTTGGGATTATCATGGTTTAGTAACTTAGTATGGTTTATCTTGCAGGTCACCATGAATTTCGGACTCTGGCTTGCAAGCTCAAGATTGAATTTAAGAGTATTTAAGTGAAACAAGCATCCCTTGGCACAAACATCAGTATACCATTGCTTTCATCCATTTCTGAGACATGTTGTGACATTTCAACCAATCTTCATACCCTTGCCGTTGCCTTTATCTGCCATACAACTGATTGCAAAGGATTGAACATGGCATATCATCTGTGATGTCCCGAATTGGTAGGAGTATTGCATGCCGAGTGAGGCTATGCGTTGAATACAGCAGGATATGCAGATCACCCCCTTTTGGAATCTTGCTCCAATGCTCTTCAGCATTTTCTGCTGTATTCAGTTCTGTTGTATCTCTCGACCTTGCTGCAATCAATTCAAACACCCCCATTGCTATTGGTTGGTGAAACCTGAAAAATTGTGAAAGGTATCACCAACGTCACCAACAGCCTCTCCCTTGGAGAGATTGCTGAAGTGCTGCTAAAAGCAGCAGTTTTTTTCTGATTCCAGCAGAACCTCCACCAAATTCCGGGTTTCACTGAGGAACACCCACTGGGTACAGTCCCAGGTGCTACTTGATGCTACGGCTGGTCTTCTCTTGTCCCATGTGGGAAATGATACCATGGTGCTACTGGTAACCGGAAAATCCACCAGGAATACATCCCCATACTCGATTTTCTATGAAATATCCGCAAAGCCGGTGAGTTGAATCACCCATTTTCCGGCAAGTTCGGGTGTATCCAACCCATCATACTGGATACACTGGATATTATATCTCATGTCCCAATCCACATTGAAAGCCGTGGCAGCAGAAAACCGTACGATTTTTCAAGGTGCTCAACATACACAGGATTTTCACGATCAAAGCCAAACTGAAGGTGGCTGCTACCTGGGTGGTAGGCGACATCTTCTTCGAAGCCTTGGTGGCATGGCGAGCTGGAGATTTGGGTTTGAAACATCAACAAAAACGCTGGTAAAGTGTCAATATCTGCTGCAGATTATCACCTTAAATACCGGAAACATATTGAAAAAATAGGTTTGCAATGTGTAAATTACTACTCTACGAAGACTACAGAAGCTCTTGGGGGGTGCTTTTTTCCAATGTCCCAAGGGTCCCAAGTGGGTGTCCAACTGCTCGGTTTTGTCATCCCAGTATCTCCAATTAGTCCAGTTTCACCATACCTGGACCGCCTGGACCTAGACCCTCCAAAGAGCCATAAAATTCGGTAAAAGATTGTTTTAAAAAATCAACATCATCAACACCATTGGTAGGTGACCTGAGTTTTCATCATTTTTCTAGGTACTTAGTACTTAGATTAGAGGGTCCAGGTATATTTCTATCATCCTCCAAGCCCTCAAGTCGCTGAAAGATGGCAACCAAGCGGCCGTGGCACCTGCATCAGTGCCCGAGTGGGACACTAGCGCCTCAGTGGGAATCCTTGAAGATCATCTAGAAATCGACATGTACCCGGCCTGGTAAACATACAAAAAACGATGGAAAATCACCATGCTTTTAATGGGAACATCAACTATTTCTATGATTTTCTATGGCTATTTTCAAGTTCGCAAACTGTCAAATTACCAGAGGATTATACTGGGAAAATCCATGATGTTTTTTTTCACCAACAATCTGAATCTGGTGGTTTCGACCTCCTCTGGTGGCGATCATCCCATAGTTACGTTGAACGGTTGAACACTTTGTGGGCCCGTTGATCGCAATGCGCAATCCTTCACTGGACAAAGTCCACCAGGTAGCATCATGAAATCGTTGAAGTCAGGCATTTTCGGTAATTGCAGCTAAAAATCAATGAAAGGCCTGCCACTCTGATTTTACATCATTTTACATCCCCGTCACAAAGTGAGTGACCTTTCAACGGACGCTTAAATTTCCCGTTGAAGCTGCCGAATCTGCCCTCCACCGAATTTCTCCTCGGCGCCTGTGGTGCCGCTGATTTGGCCGTTACAGTGACTGGCACCACGGCCATCTGGACGTCCGCCTTCGGCGCCGGAAGCTTTGCCTGCTGCGTCTGGTTTGGCGCGGCCGGAGCCACTGGCTCAGTGGCTGCGAGCTGTGCTGGCTGACTCACCTTGTGGGGCGGAAAAAACATGGGGACAACGACTCCCCTTATAAGGACCACTCCCAGCCGGTGAACAGCTTTGAAATCAGAACTAGTGAAGGCCTGAAGCCTTTCTGCCTTACTTCACTCCAAGGAACCATTGTTAGTGGCTGCGCAGCTTGTGCCGCAGCTGGTTGTTGAAGCGACTCAGCCGCCGCCACAGTTGCCTGTAGGTGAGATGTGTTGCTCAAAAACATGAAAGGTCATTGTCATTTACCCTCCGGTACGTGGCAATGAAAAATCACCTATTTGTAGATGAATTTTCCCAAACCTCTATTTAGTTTGGGGATTTCCCATTGCAACGTTTGATTATGAGAGGGTATGAAGATTTTGGATCAAAACCCCCAAGTATAAGACATGACATATCCATTGCTCCATGAAAAAACCGGTGGGGATGGAGTTGCACGGCCATTCGAATCAACCAAGGCCACTAGTGCCAGTGGATACATTTGATCTATTTGCCCACAATTTGGGGAACATCTTTCATCCCCGAATGATTCAATCTTTCACACGCTTCCTGGTATTTCCTCTATATCAAAAGTATCACCATCCTGGAAAGCGCTTGTGGTACACTCGACACATCGGTACACCATCCTGGCCAAAAAATCAATGACCATCCCGAAATCCTTCCACCGGCCATCAAGACCATCAACCATCCCCACCTGTGCATCCGCAGGTGCCACAGCTATCTGCTTCACCTGCGCCACATCCGGCAGATTTTGGGGCACAGTTGGTGCTGAAAATGGAACCCAAAATTCCTGTGATTTCCAAGAGACCAAGAGTCCATGCTGGGATGGAACAACCATGAAACTCTCTGGAACAAAAAAAAATGGGTGTCTGAAGATTGGGGATACTGATCCCCCCAATTTTAGCTGTTTGAATGGGGATACTGATGATTAATCAGTGCATTGGGAGTAGCCAATTTTCAGACAAAGCCGTATGATATATATGGTTCACTTGTTCATGTCCAAAACTGCCTGGCCGCCCAAATTATCCAAGACTTGGGGTCTGGTTCAAGATTCAAGATCCAGCTGTGGCAAAATCATCCCATAACTCGTACACCGCCACTGTTTTTTAGCCATATAGCTATACTGTGTCCCATTGCTAAGTGGGTTTGTCTGAAAATAGAGTACCCCAAAATGTGATTGTCAAGTTAATCATTTTCCCCATCCCCATTGAATGATATGAAATTATATGAACTGGCTATAAATGGGTGTATAGCCCATTTTCAGACACATCTAAATTCACGATTCATAGGTGTATCTTGTTAATGTTTAAATACCACAGTTTTGATGGTTGAATCACCATTTCTGATGTTTAAATCATGTACAATCCCTATTTCTGATAGGTCATGTCCAATTTCTCATGGTGAAATTCCAAATCCCCCAACCTCAGCCGACTCGGCAGCCGGAGACTGCATGGTGGCCTTGCAACATTGCACGCATGGTGTATATTATATATTATATATATATTATATTAAATATAATATAATTATAGTCTCTCCTGACCTGATGTTGGCCCTTCCCACAAAATACAGGGAACTTTCAAAGATCTGCACGGGTGCATCGATGCTTTCCGGGTCAAACCGCCATGAAACTGCCACCCAACGAAAACCTCGGATTTCCGTCCGAGCCAGGGAGCGAATCTTCCGAGGCCGTCCTATCCTATTGATTTGCTGAAGGGGTCCCAACAAAAATAAAAAATCATCCTTAGATGATTTCTATATATATGATTAATAGATGACTTATATATGATTTATAGATGGATAGGAATCCCTATATAGCAAATTAACCAAATATTTTATGGGATGCAATGATGTAATCTTGCGAAAGTAATCAATATATATATATATATATATATATATATATATTATATTATATAGATTATATATATATATTAAATATATATATATATATATTATATATGATTAATAGGAATCTAGACATGTTCAAATTCCCAACTCACCACCATGTCAACTCCTGAGCCCCCGTACATTCTTCACTTCTGTCTGCCCGCCCGCGGCGGCTTCGCCAGAGCGAGTCGTTGGGGTCCTGGGTTGGAAAAAACCCCTTAGAAGTTGGGATATAAATCATCTTTATCCCTACTTGGTGGCTCATCCCACTTAGTAAGTAGGTTATAACCCCAGTGATTTACATGGGATAAGTAGGGTTAATCCACTTATAACTGAGGTTATGACCTACTTACTAAGTGGGATGAGCCACCAAGTATACTCACAGTATAATCATGAATAACTGGCTGGTGGTATACCTACCCCTCCGAAAAATATGAAAGTCACTTGGGATGATTCTTCCCAGTATATGGAAAATAAAACCTGTTCCAAACCACCAACCAGATAATGTGGTTAAAGCAATGTCATGTTTACCACCCATGACTGGGAATGGTAAACATAGCACCTATAAAAATTGTGATTTTGGGGAAGGTTTATTATTGTTTTAACCACGTTATATATTATATATATATATATATTCATATGTAATATATTCATTAAGTGAAACCGCAGAGCCAGGTAGTGTGCCAGTAAGCAGTTTGTTGCTAGCATTTGTTTGTTTCAACGATTTCAATGTATGTTTCTGGTCCACCCCTAAATTGTTCCTTGCTGTTTGAGAAAGTAGACGATCCTAAAAATTCCCCATTTACAGATGATTTTCCCAGCTTTAAACCTCCATTTGCTGTATAATTCTGGGGGGTTCCTCCAGCTTGCCACGTTTTGATGACGAGGGTATCTACTCAATCAGCTCGCCCACTGAGAAGTCCCACTGCAGAAACGCGCCACGGATGTGGGGCTCGATCCTTCCTTTTTTCTCGTGCTCTGCGAGTGCCTGGGCTGGATGCACGCGGAGGGTCCGTATTGTACCAAGTTCCAGACAGAGTAAACTCCTACCTTTTCTATTTTGGGGTCGCTACATGTTATTACATTATATGTTAATTACAGGTTACCATTAGAGACCGAGTTGCAAGGAGAATGCTGGAAAATGGCTGGTGAATGGATGTTAATCCCCCCAAATCAATGAAAATGTGGTATAATAGGATTATATAATATATATATATATATATCTGGTTGGTGGTTTCAACCTACCCCTCTGAAAAAAAAAACTTCGTCAGTTAGGATTTCTTATTCCAACTGAACGGAAAGTCACAAAATTCATGTTCCAAACCACCAACCAGATCTGGCACATTTATCATGTTGCCCCAAATCATCGGAAATCATCGGACATCTTCCCATCGCTCCGTTGTGAGATCTTGCGAGATGATGCTTGACTTCTTTCAGGACATTTCGGAGAACTCTGGAACTCTGTTTCGGGAAGAAACTGGTGACAAACATCGAATCATCGACATGAGTTTCAAAACTCATTTGACAAATATGATTCGACATTTCTTTGAGAGTCCCGGGCCAGTGCCAACAAGATTCTATTTGCTGTAATGCAACATACATAAAACACTATGACTACGTATCAAAAAAACACTGTTCTCAGTACTTTTTAGTATTCACCTAGCGCTGTTTCAAAGATTTCCATATGGATCACGACAGCAGCGGAGGGTAACCACAGAATACCAAGCAGCAAATCGCACAAAGGGCAAGCTGGAGACCAACTCTGCCGAACCTCTGGAATCCATGATCCAACAGGCAGCTTTCAGTGGGAACCCTCACCGATATCTTGGATATCTTGGAAATGTTTGCTGAGGAACTACTTCAGTAGGGATGAAGAGTGTTACATTGTAGGTTTTTTGTTTTTTCGCAACAGGCGGGCAATGGCAAAGGACCTAGATCAAAGTATGACTAAACAATGGTCTTGTTCTGTCTTGTTGCACGCTTAGCACCAGACTGTCCACTTCGAGCAAAGCACTTTCAGAAAGCACACAGGAGACACAAAGGATAGCTAGCCTGGCTCTGGAATGCGACTGTGGGATGGCTGATGATGGCTGTGGCTGAGATTGTGTGGCTAAAGTTGTAAATAAGGCTCTCTGGTAATTTGTTACATAGCTATTGAAAGATCCACCATTTTTAATGGGAAAATCCACTATTAATGGTCATTTTCAATAGCTATGTTAAATTACCAGAGGGTAAATTAATGAACATGCATGGACCTTTGCATGCACTGTACCTTCATCGATTGTTGATCACTTTTTTCAGGATCATTTGATACAACGGAGATCGATTCTTGTCAGGTTGGTGGTTGACCTACCCCTCTGAAAAATATGACTTCGTCAGTTAGGATTTCTTATTCCCAATATATGGAAAGCCATAAAATTCATGTTCCAAACCACCAACCAGTCATGGTATATCACTATATCATACTATATCTACAGATAATAACATGGTGATATCAATGATGATATCTCTATAGATCATAGTTATGTCATGTCATATTGTTCCCAAGTTCTTTTGCCAGCTGCAACTGCTCTTTCACTGGGAACCGCCAAGTGACATTGGCGACCGGCTCCGGCTCATCTCAGCAAGTCACCTGGCCCCATGGATTTTGCAGGTCACGAGATCTAAGAAAATGATACATCAACATTATAGTGTACTCACGATATACATATATGTATTCAATTCAATTCCATGTCGTTACATACATACACATAATATCACATAATTATTAATATACATATTGACATGGGATTCTGTGGCATCGTGCACACCATCATATTATCATATTGTAATTATTCTCAAATCCAAATCAAAGTGTCACCGCCACCTCAGAGTTATGAGTTGACCACGCGCATGGACGGTCCCAATCGGCCAATCGGATGTCTGAAACCTTGGCGAAACAGCCACTGGGACTCAGTGGTGATTCGCGCAACATGTGATGTGTGGGAGACAAAGTGAAGGTTTGTCCTCACAGGTCTATGACTACTGAAGTGACTACATAGTAGCTAAATGACACAGTGAACTCACTGAAGTTTCAGTCGCCATTTAGCTACAGCCGCAAAGCCGCAGCTGCCAGTGCCAGTGCCGCAAAAGGAGGATCATCCCACGAATGGTAATCTGGGGTAATCCGGGTTTAAGTCCCTTCACAAACCATTGAGGTATCCTCAATGAAGAGATCGTGACCATTAATGTGAATCTCACACTGGGGTAGGTATCCTAGTCGTGTGAGAACCCAAAAAAAGATTAACCAGTTACAAGTCGTAAGATGATCCTAAAAAAAAGGACCCGTTTTGCAACAAAACATCATGAGCCAACCAAACACCTGGTCGTGAACCTGGTTTTAGTCGTTTAAAGGAACTGGATTGCAAAATTCGAGCTTCCCCAGTTTCAAGAGAGGCAGCCGGTCGGACAAAGTTCGGCGCCAGGACACTTCGTTGTAGCTGAGTTAGCGAGGGGGGTCTTGACGCCTGCGCGACACGCCTGCGCTTGCGAAATTCAGAAGCGCAAAAAACATACATAAAAAAGAACAATCTAACAAAAACGTTGTCATTGAAGCGGCATCACATTCCATGACTACGATGGCATGTATAATTGAGGATGCAGTTCCAGTTGTATATATATATATATATCATTATTCATTATATATCACATATTGTGGGATTATAACCACGGGTATATGGTATGATATGGTATGTATACCGATTTGATCCCATTTATTATCTCAACTGCACCTGGAAACCAAATTTTGAGGTCCCTTTATCACCATCTCCAACCATATTTCGACAAATATGCCGATAAAACAAGCTATGAGTCTCGTATGCAACGCTTCCTTCAATGAAGAACTTGAATAATTTCACCTCGCGGAACTCCAATCCAATGCAGCACAATTCTTAGGCCAACCAATGTTTGACTTTGTACGAAGTCGATGTTTCAACATGTTTCGACAGTGCAATGGTCCATTGTTCGAAACAACCTGAAACCATCCGAAACCCATGGTCAACAAAGTAATCTGGTTGGTGGTATACCTACCCCTCTGAAAAATATTAGTCAGTTGGGCTTATTATTCCCCATATATGGAAAAATAAAATTCATGTTCCAAACCACCAACCAGATTATGTATTATTATCCCATATATACCCTCTGGTAAACTAACATAACTATGGAAAAAACACCATTTATAATAGGTAAATCAACTATTATTTTGGGATATTTTGGGCCTATTTCAATTTGAAATAGGCCTTTTGCCAGGCATTGATGAAAACATCTGGGATGGCAAGGCAAACACTTCACCCATTGCTCGAACTGTCCGGTCTGAAGTGGCCTTTGTTGGACGTTGCGGAACCGCAGCACTCCCCCGCTGGAGCAAGTCGTAGAGAGCCAGTTGCAGCGTGGAAATTCACCAAGTGGATTATTGAAAAGATACTTGGAGAAAATATGAGAAAAACATGTTAATTATGTAATATTATGCCAAAATATCTCAAATTATTTTGTTGAAACAAATCTCCCAATAATCTCCCAGAAAGCGAAAAACTACTTGGAGAATAAGTTAGCAACTCACCAAGTTTAAATATTCAGAACTATGGCTCCAAACTATCGACTGGCACTGACAGCCATAGCATAGCTATAGCCATTCTGTCTTCTCATGATCATTATATAATCATTAATCTAGAGATATGGCTATGATTATGAGCCCTTTTTTCAGTAAGATATGGTGAGTCATAGCACCCCAATGTGGATGGTTTACTACAAGGTGGTGCCCCATAGTTAGCTAAGTTGGTTTATAAGTCCAATAACTATGGTTTATGGCAGATATCACTATAGTTAATGGGGTTTATAAACCCACTTATAACTGGGGGGGCACCACCTTGTACCATAATCAAACAGATCAGAGTTCTGGGTCCCTTATGGTTCCCAACCTTCCCAGCCAGACAACGTTGCCTGACTTCACCTCCCAAACTTGTGGTGACTTTGGCAACTTTGGTAACTATGGTACCCTCTGGTTATGTCAAAATAGCTATTGAAAATGGCCATAGAAATAGTGAGTTTTCCCATTAAAAATTGTGATTTTCCATAGTTATGTTAAATTACCAGAGGGTAACTACGGTGGCTTGAACCCTGAGTTAAGGAACTTCTTCGGACGCCAGTCATGGGTCGGGGCTTGAAAAATAAACACTGTAAAATACCAGTCGTCTCTCAAACGATCTTGCCAAATAAAATGTACATGTATACATATACAGACGTACTGCAAGATTGCATCCGTAAAAACAATCGAGTCAAAAATTGTCAAAGACCACCACTACGGCACAAAGAGGCTCGTGTGGATCACAACAGCAGTTGGACTTGCTTCTTACCAGTGATGGAACACCTCTGAGATATCGCATGAATGCATATTTCGGGAGCTATATACATATATATATATACACTATATATACACACACACACGTAGGTACATGTAGATACCATACTATATGTAATTCTATATGTGTATATCCGCCGACCCCGGCCTTCGCCAAGGCAGGGGCGGCGCCTGGGACCACCGGAGGTGTGGAACCTGCTTTGTCACGGCCATGGCCTTCATTTGCCCACCCTCAAAGGCCTAAAACGTTCCCCGGCAGCTTCGACCAGGCACTCGAGGCCAGAGCCATCTGCGACTAGCGGCGTTCGAGGCTGCCGTTTGCCCGTCCTCAAAGGCCTAAAACGCTCCGCGGCAGCTTCGAAGAGGCATGCAGGCCACAGCCATCTGCTACTATCGGCGTTCGAAGCTGCCGTTTGCCCGCCCTCAAAGGCCTAAAACCCTCCGCGGCAGCTTCGACCGGCAGCTTCGACCAGGCACTCAGGCCACAGCCATCTGCTACTATCGACGTTCGAGGCTGCCGTTTGCCCGCCCTCAAAGGCCTATAAAACGCTCCGCGGCAGCTTCGACCAAGGACCAGGCACTCAGGCCACAGCCATCTGCTACTATCGGGGGCTGCCGTTTGCCCGCCCTCAAAGGCCTAAAACGCTCCGCGGGACCTTCGACCAGGCACGCTGCCCAGAGCCATCTGCTACTATTTGCCCGCCCTCAAAATCTAAAACGCTCCGCGGCAGCTTCGACCAGTGGCTCAGGCCACAGCCATCTGCTACTATCGGCGTTCGAGGCTGCCGTTTGCCCGCCCTCAAAGGCCTAAAACGCTCCGCGGCAGCTTCGACCAGGCACTCAGGCCACAGCCATCTGCTACTATCGGGGTTCGAGGCTACCGTTTGCCCGCCCTCAAAGGCCTAAAACGCTCCGCGGCAGCTTCGACCAGGCACTCAGGCCACAGCCATCTGCTACTATCGG
>Ga0126342_10003552_pt1 | contig 25849 bp, 26 predicted proteins | sample Cyp1metagenome_FD_92528 | JGI IMG/M metagenome (GOLD analysis project Ga0126342, IMG submission 92528) | Coral microbial communities from Lord Howe Island, Old Settlement Bay, Australia - Cyphastrea 1 metagenome | ecosystem: Host-associated > Invertebrates > Cnidaria > Coral ... | reverse complement strand
GTATGTATCTGTATGTATCTGTATGTATCTGTATGTATCTGTATGTATCTGTATGTATCTGTATGTATCTGTATGTATCTGTATGTATCTGTATGTATCTGTATGTATCTGTATGTATCTGCAAGTATCTGTATGTGTATGTATGTATGTATGTCTGTCTGTCTATGTATGTATGCATGCATGCATGCTTGTTTGTTTGTTTGCATGCATATGCATATGCATATGCATATGCATATGCATATGCATATGCATATGCATGTGTGTGTATGTGTATGTGCATGTGTGCATGTGTGCATGTGTGCATGTGTATGTGTATGTGCATGTGGATGTGGATGTGCATGTGTATGTTCATGTGGATGTGTATGTGCATGTGTATGTGTGTGTTTGTGTGCATGTGTATGTGTATGTGTATGTGCATGTGTATGTGTATGTCACATGTATATCTGTACATATATCATATATATATAATATATATATATATATATCATATATATATATATATTATCATATATATAAGATTATATATATAGTTATATATATTATATAACAATATATATAATTAGTACTATTATCTTTTAGCGCTATATATGTATTTATTCATTTTATCAATATCTGTCCTAAGATTGAACAATTTCTACACCTGGCTGGATAACGAAGGCCCCTCTTTGTTGGACCCTGGACACTGCTAGGCCCGTGAGCTGTCCTCTTGTTGCAGGGTGGCTGTCAACGATCCATGTGCTTGTCGCAAGGATGCCACAGACTGGGTCAATCACCAGAGTCACTCGGCGTGACTAGACAAGAAAAAACAAAAACAAAACCCCTCTCCCCCGCATGTGAGTAGTCTGTGGGTGGAATGTCCTTTGCCAATACTCTTCCGACATCTGCAAAAATCCGAGGCAACTGCTGAGAGTTTTCTAGCGGCTCACATATGTTGCGACATGTTGCGACACGATCGTGATTCTGGTGATCCTCAGATTGGCTGAGGCTCCAGACCCGGCTGAGGTCTGCCATCCATTCCTCCCGGGTGCGATCCTCGAGGCATACTCCGTGTTAATGTTGCTACGGTGAAAACCTCTATAGATTTCTATAGACATCTGACAATAGAAGTTGATTGGTCTTTGCTCGATGCAAGCTCCAACAAGTCAATGGAATTGTGCAAGTTTCTATCCGTAAAATCAACTTGGGAAACTAAGTTCTGCACCAAGGATGTCACCATTGTTTGCAGGCGTTGCACCTATTCAGGCGGGGAAGGTGATGGGAAAGAGTAAATTGAATGTACATTATTGTAAGTTGATATAATTTTGATCCATAATGGAAGTTAACTATCAGCATTGACAGTTTTGGCCACCTCTGAGTTTACTTCATGCATGGAACCAGGGTGGTTGCAGCCAACGGAGTGTTTCAGCGCCTCTACATGAGTCTGCACTCGCTGTAAGCTCTCTTCATGCAGGGAGATCTGTTGCTCCTGCATTTAAGGCATCAAGCACTTGTGGTCTAGAAACATCGTGGGATCTGCCACTGACTTCTAGGAGCTTTCTACGAAGTAAGTGGTCACGGAGCTGTTGAAAGTCTTTGCTGCTGGATTTGTTTATTCTTGCTGGCAGGCGTCTCACTGTATGTGCTGTTCTGGAGAACAATTTCGGCAGGCACCATCAGCACAATCTTTAAAGCTTTGCGACAAACCACGCAGCACAGAGACACACGAAGACAAGAGTAGCCTTACGATCAGAGAAGGTCAAAACAAGCAGAACTGGAGGACAGACCGTAGAAAAGGGAAGACAATGGAATAAGAAATTAAAATCAATATTTCTCAGCAGCTACGTCCACTGGGTCCTCTGCAAGGGACTGTCCTGAAGCTGGGATTTGAGGAGGAGATGCTCATCCGTGATACCCGACAGGGAAGCATTGAGCCATTGCAGCTGTGCACCAGCACTGCTCCACCTGCCAGTGAAGCGACTCCAGCAACCCTCAAAAGGTTCATGTTTATTCACCCGGTTGGCTTCGGAGAATGTGGAGAGTCTGGAGAGTCTGGAGACTCTGGAGCACAGTGCATATAAGGTCTTTGCGTATCATTGCTCATATGATACTGTATGTGTATATATATATTATATTGTTGATATTTAGGTCTATATCAATGTGTATTTATATGTTCATTTTTTTTGTACTTGCGTTTATATTTATATGGTTATATGCATACTTGTATACTGTATTTACATGTATGTATATATTTTTTTTGAGATATCTGTATGCTGTATACACAATAACAGAATGATCGGCTTTTCCAATCCCTGGCAAGGACACCATGTCACAGAAATATCAAGCAGGTCGGCTAGATAGTATCAGGATAGCTGAGAAGTTGAGAGGATCTGCAGTAGAAACTGTTGATATCCATTTCTTCATTTTCTTCCTCCCAGCACCTGCTTTGGACTTCTGCTCCGCTCTGGATGTCCTTGGAATCACCCAGCTTTTCAGACATCAATGTTCAATCACCGCAAACAGCCTTGATTCAACATCTGTGGGTACATACACAAAGGAAAAGGATCTGTTTGGCATTCCATGCGCACACAACCATAAACGGAGCTCAAACAAGCACATAGACATAAACCACTGAAGCCATACATTCTGTTTCTGCAGTCTCGATGCACGTAATTGCGTGCGTGTGTGCTTGGTGTGCCCCCTTACTTCCAAATTTGCATGGATAAACTGCATTAACACATCATGCACTGAAAACAATTACAGCCAAGACATGATTGAACAGCGCAAATCCTGAAGCAGAAACACCAACATCGTTCAATGAGAAAAAATGAATGAAACGTGCGAAGTGCTGCTACACTGCCCAAAGGCTGAGAATCCAGCTCCCTCCATTGAAGCCCGCTGCGTCTCCAAATATCTGGCGGGGAGCCCGCACTTGTCTTGTGTCTTTCAATAATGAACAGCGCTGCATCTCTATGAATTGCGGGAACTGATCAGCGAAGCACACTATGCTGTAAGGTTTTTTGAATCTTTTTGATGACTATGGAGACATTGTCCAGGGTACGCACATAAAAAACCAAGATGCGAGGGAAATTCTGAGGCTTGTAATAGGCTTGTATAAGTTTCGGCAAATCAACTTGCGTTCATCAACGAATCAAGGACTAAAGTGGCTAAAGTGACTAAAGACTTCACAACTGCCACATCATGCTACTCAAGGACTCAAGGACATCAACTTTTGGGCCTGGCTTGCATTTTTGCTTCCAGAGTGGCTGCCTGAACCTGGCGCTGCAGGCAGAAAAGTAGCATTTTTCTTACATTTCTTAGACATTCTTAGAACAGCTAGGCCTTGATGCAAGGGCTCCAAGTCTGATTTGGCGAAGCATACATTGATCTAAGATGATCTAATCATAATAAGGCGCGCCAGTTCGGTTTATGCGGGTTCATGCAAACAGAACCCGATGCATGTTGGAGCCGATCTTTTATTTCATCATATTTGTTTCTGCACCTTTCGACCTTTTGCTAAAATTCTCAACCAAATCATTTCGAAACAAACGCAGTCTCTTACACCGAAGCAGAAGGCCTCTTCTTCCAGTGCAGCTTTGGAAGAGCTGAGCCGAATGCTCTCCTCCTGCACAGTCCCGCGCAAAATTCGCTTGCTAGATTTCACACTGTCTGATTGTCAGTCCTAGACTTGAAAAGGGTTTTGCGGGAAGATCAACTCTAGACAAAACGAGACTCTAGACGATCTCTACACAACCAGAACACCAACAAACTGCGTACGTATCTGAAATCAATGCAGATCAATGCAGGGTGGGAAGTCTACAATCAAATGGATTTGAATGGTGTTGTGTTAATCAAGAGGGGAAAATATGGAGTTGCGATTAATAGGCACCAGTAGTGCGCGCAAGGCGGCGGCGGAAGTTTCAAAGATTGGAAATCTATAGGGGAGGTTGGTTGTTGTCGAATCACAAATGGCAGAGCGAATCCACTGATGGACCGAAAGGTGGTTGGAGTTGCGGTTTTTGAAGTGGCTGCAAGGGTTGCAGCGGTCACCTCACCCACAACTGCTGGATGTAGTGTGGTGTAGTGCAGTTGTAGCTGTAGTTGTAGTTGTAGTATAGCGGAGTTGTAGCTGTAGTGTAGTGTGATTTTTGTGTGTAGTTGCAGTGGCAGTTGCAGTTGTAGTTGTTGTGTGGTGTAATCAGTGTAGTGAAATGTAGTGCAGTGTAGTGTACTGTAGTGTTGTGTACTGCGGTGTGGGATAGTGTAGTGTAGTCTAGTGTAGTGTAGTTGTAGTGTTGTTGTAGTCGTAGCTGTAGCTGTCGTTGTAGCTGTAGTGAAATTATTTAATGTAGTGTAGTGTAATTAATGTAGTGTAGTGTAGTGTAGCGTAGCGTAGCGTAGTGTAGTGTAGTGTAGTGTGGTGTAGTTGCAGTTGCAGTTACAGTTGCAGTTGCGGTGTGGTTGTAGTGTAGTTGTAGTGTACTGTAGTGTACTGTAGTGTACGGTAGTGTAGTGTAATTAGTGTAGTGTAGTGCAATTAGTGTAGTGTAGTGTGATTAGTGTAGTGTAGCGTAATGTAGTGTAGTTGTAGTTGAAGCTGTAGTTGTATTTGTAGTTGTTGCAGTTGTAGTGTAATTAGTGTATGGCAATGTAGTGTAGTGTAGTGTACTGTAGTGTTGTGTAATTAGTGTAGTGTAGTTCTAGTGTGCTGTAGTGTAGTGTACTGTAGTGTAGTGTCGCGTACTGTAGTGTAGTGTAATTAGTGTAACGTAGTGTCGCGTAAGGTAGTGTAGTTGTAGTTGAAGTTCCAGCTTCATTTGTAGTAGCAGTTGTAGTTGTAATGCAATTGGCGTAGTGTACTGTAATTAGTGTAGCGTAGTTTGATAAGCGTAATGTAATGTAATTAATGTGGTGTAATGTAGCGTAGTATATTTGCACATTTATTTGTAGTTGTAGTTGTAGTAGTAGTGTAGTTGTACTTGTGGTTGTAGTTGTCTATCTATCTATCTATCTATCTGTCTATCTATCTGTCTATCTACAGGCTTGAAAGCGAAGCTATTCTGCAAGGCTTCCTCCATTTTCGAAGGTCACAACATGAAAAACGAAGCGTTTCTGCGAGACTTCCTCAACTTTTGAACTTGATAACGTCAAAAACGAAGCAATTCTGCGAGACTTCCTTCAATAATGGAAAGTTGAGTGCAGATCTGACGGCCTCGTACCAATGCGTCTTGCGATTTTTCCAGCCCATGTCTCTGAAGTATTGCGCTTGGCACGAAAAAGTGAGGCCAGGTCATACGAAGTGCTGCACCTATCAAACAAAGCCATCTTGCCAAACCTACAGATCTGATGCTCCAAAATGCAACCCCTCTCAGGAAATCAGCGCCCGGACCTCCTAACAGCTCTGATGAACATGTCTCTTGCACTGCGCCCGCCACGGAAAATGCACCTTTGCAGATCTTGTTTTTGGAAATGCTACAAAACCGTCACGTTTTGCTGACTTTTGACAAGGTCCACAATCCCTTGCGCCTGCCACGCGAAACGACATCTGAACCTCCAAAAGTGGCGCGAGCATGTGGTGTTTTGTACATTTTGCCTTTGAAATGTGCTTCGCGCCACAACGGCGTGCACTTTTTCGGCATCTCAACTTCCAAAAGTGCTCCGAACGTGCGGTGCTTTAGCTTTTTCACTTGCAAATGTGCTTCTCGCCACAACGGCGTGCACTTTTTCGACATCTTAACTTCCAAAAGTGGTCCGACAATGGTGCGCTTTGTACATTTTCACTTCGAAATGTGCTTCGCGCCACAACGGCGTGCAATTTTTCATCTCTCATCGGGCCTTATGGCTCCGCACCCGCCGCTTTAGCGAGCCTACTTTTCGACCCTCCGGAGCCACAAATCATTGGAAAAACACAGTGTTTCGCGACTTGCCTACCTTTTCGCGCACCTTCATCTTCTTTCTTCTGACTCTTCTTCTTCTCTGATCTTCTCTCTTCTACTCTTCTCTTCTCTCTGACTCTTCCCATTTCTGCTTTTCATCTGTCCATATTGTCGGAAGTTTGACTTCTAAACTTCCTTCGGTAATCAGTGGGACATAGTTTATCCATGTTTATCCATGAACCTGACTTAAACAAGCAACATCACAGTCTATATCAAGGAATCACAAGGATATGATGCGAGGCGGACCCTGTATGATCATGTCTATCAATATCCAAAAACCTGACAGCGGCTGTCCTGTGCTCTTTGCACCTGATCTTCTAGCTGCTGAAGCTGCAGCGTGGAAGGTGCCCCAGCACCTCAGGGATGCTCAAGTTGACCCAAGTTGGCTTGGGAAGCTGTTGATTTATTTGATGATTTTGATGTGAAGTTGCGAAGCCAGTGCACAAAGTGGGTGCTCGGAACAGGCTTGATGTCCACTTGGGATGTGCACATGGGAAGGTTCCAGAAAGTGTTCAAAATCACGAGAATCGCAGGGCTTGCATAGCATCAACAATAGTTCTCTCATGTTCTCTTCATCAGAATTTGGCAAGAAATTCTCAGTATCTCTGTCCATCGAGGTGAGCAAGAAGTCCAGAGATTAAGCTAAGAACCGCTTTGCACTGAGACCAATCGATCCAAAAGTTCCTGGATGTGGCTCAACAAGGTGACAAGTCTGAACAATGTGGCAAGCAGTAGCAGCTAAAATATCCACAGATTAATGGCTATGCTTGACAAGCCTTTTCGGACTGCAAGCTTTTCCTTTACAGTTCTCTTTTGACGCCTGCAAAAAAGAGAGAATGACCTGAGTTCAGTCTAGCTGCTAGCTTGGTGCAGCATGAGTTGTTTCCTTTCTCTCTTGAGGTGTGAAGCTGTCCGATGGAATCTTTGATTTGCGTGACCTTCTGAAAGCGCTAAGTGGCTTTCGTCTCCTTTTCCAAGCAAGTGCTACAAGTGCAGCATCTATTCATATCTATTCACTTCGCCTGGCACCCCAAAGCTGGTCAGCCACTCAATCTAGCAGCTAGCTTTTTCCCATCCAACATTGAATCAAATTGCGTCCTTGACCTTCTTTGACTGTTCGGCGGCAGTCAATGCCTGGCAGCCCAGGGTGCGCTGACACTGAGGTGTTGTGAATTGTTTTAATGCGTCGTTGTCTGCCTGGACAAGCCTCGGACAAGCTTGAATTGGAAAACATTGCTGTCTTGGGAGCGGCAGCACTTCACACTGGAATCTTCCCATGCCCGGTCCCTCGAGTCCTGGTGATTCACATATGCAAAAAGTGTCGGGCTATACTGCTATCCTTTCTGACCTTCCAAGGCGTTGCTCTTGCCCGGGATCCCTCCAAAACTCGAAGCAGCACACCTCATCTCTTGAGAACTGGCTCAGTCGTGAAGCCATGATCTGTGTGGAGCCTGGGTCCAATTGTCTGACGGTGGGCTGCAACGATGAATTCTGTGAAATTGTCTGAGTAGTGAATCTGCATGAATCTGATTCACAAGGATGACGGATGATGACGGCACCACTACAACAAAGCCGGAGAAACTGAAAGATTGCCGCGCCATCCCCATTCTTAGTCATTCTTTGTGTGATTTACGAACATTTCCCAGTACGAGTACTGTCTGATCAGCGATTGAAGCTTTCATCAACGAGTTGTGGCAGCTGGCCTCGGAGTTTCTGACAGCTCACTTGCAATGCCATGTGTCGCTCCTGAAAGTGAAACATGAGGATCATGAGGTCAGGACCTAGACCTGAAAGCTCCAAACTGCTGTGGATGACTGTAGGTGTTTCCGATGGATCCCAAATCTCCCCAGCTGCTCCTGTACTTCTTTTAAGTGGCGCTGGTGCGTAGACGCTGCTGCTTGACTTTCTTCAAGCCTTGGGGCTCTGAGAAGTGGCGTGGCGAAAAATGGTGAGAGTACTGTATTAATTACAAGTCATTTCGCAAGGTCACGCAAATCGAGATATGCACTTAGTATGCCTCACATGTTTTCCATGAAGTCAACGTTTTTACCAGACCCGTGCGCCTCGCTGCGGGCTTTACTTACATATGTTCACATATTTTATCATGTGTTTTATATGTTTTCACACAAGTCTGGATTTGAAACTGGGCCTGGCCAAATTTATTTTGATTTGCTCTTCTACATGGGTCACATCTACATGCATTCACTATGTGCTCAGAACAAAGCGCATCGTTTTGGGTTTCGGGCATATCTCTCTCCGTGCTGAAAATACTGGTTTCAATTCGAACAGTTCGTCCGTATCTTTCAAAACACGCTTTCAATGCGCAATGCATGTTGCTAAAGCCCTGTGAAGCTGACCTTTGAGTCTTCACAAGCTTCTCTCTTCCCCAAGCAAATAGCGCTTCGGTCAAAAGTACAGAACTAAGTCTACGACAGTTCCATAGTCTTCACAGCCTCCTCGTGAATTTGCAAAATCAGTACATGGAAGAAACAAGGACAGTGCTTCCTAGAATGGACAAGCCTCCGGCATCGTTTGAAGCCAGCATCCATAATATAGGGTGTACATCAAACAAGTGGGATCACGACAAGCCAGGTATCTTTGAATAGCTCGTCAAATAAAATGCCTCCACAACTCCACAACCAGCAGGCGTGTTTTGAACACTGTTCGGCGCGGGGTTTACACTGTTTTGGCAATGGCAACCCAGTAACTATTTCTTGAACACCGCAAGGACACATTATTGTACTGTATAATAATGTTGGATGCTGATTAGTGTGGTGGTACACTATTGTGTCCCCAGACTCAAAAATAATTGTGAATCTGTGGAAATGTTTGGGTGGTACACTATTGTGTCCCCAGGATTTTGGGGTAAGTTTTTCAGTTTTTTTTGAACATGTGCAATTTTTAAATTGAAATTGTTTTATTTTTATTTTTAAATTTGTTTCACTTAAAAAAAATGAAAATTATTGTTGTTAGTTTTTTTTAAAAAAAATCATGAGCAATATTGATCCTAAATAGTATTTTTGTTGTGGGGATCCACTATTGTGTCTAGCTGTTGTCTGGAGAAACATTTTTTGAGGTTAATTATGACCCATCAGCAATATTATTTAAATAGGATGCCTTATTAAAACCCAAAAAAGACAGCACCCACACAATTTTTTCAAAGGGGTAGTCCATGAGCAACCCTGATCCACAATAGTATGTTTGTTTTGGGGGCCCACTATTGTGTCCAGCTGCTTCCTGAGGAGTTTTTTTTTTTCAAACATTCCCTTTACCGTTTCCTTTGCTATTTTTTTTTCTTTTACTTTCTTAACTTCTTTCATTTGAAATTCTCAGAAATGCCCAATTTCCCAAGATATACCATGCCTTATTAAAACCACCAAAAAAACAGCACCCAAACAATTTTTCAAGGGGGTAGTCCATGACCAACCCTGATCCACAATAGTATGTTTGTTTTGGGGGTCCACTATTGTGCCCAGCTGTTTCCTGATGTGTTTTTTTTCAAACATTCCCTTTACCTTTTCTTTTGCTAAAGATTTTTCTTTTATGATATTTCTATGGTATTACTATTGGATTTCTATGGGATTCCTATGATGTTTCTATGAAATTTCTATGGGGTTTCTATTGGATTCCTGTGGAATTTCCAAGGTATTTCCATGATGTTTCTATGATATTTCTATGGGGTTACTATGGGAAATCTTATGGGGTTTCTTTGTGGTTCCTATGCTATTCCATGTTATTTCTATGATCTTTCTATGGGATTTCTGTGGGATTCCTGTGGGATTTCCATGGTATTTCTATGGGATTCCTATGGGGTTTCAAGAGGGTGTCTATGGGAGTTTCATTGGATTCCTATGGGATTTCCATGATGTTTCCATGATATTTCTGGAGGATTTCTATGGCTATGGGATTTCTGAAGGGGTTCTATTGGAATTCCTATGGGATTTCTATGGTATTTCTATGATGTTTCTATGATTTCTATGGGGTTTCTGCTGGATTCCTGTGGGATTTCTATTGGATTCCTGTGGGATTTCCAAGGTATTTCCATGATGTTTCCATGATGTTTCTATGGGATTACCAAGGCGGGAATTCTTATGGGATTTCATTGTGGCCCCTATGCTATTCCATGTTATTTCTATGATCTTTCTATGGGAATTCTGTGGGATTCCTATGAAATTTCCATGATATTTCTATGATATGTCTATGGGATTACAATGGGATGTCAATTGAAAGTAAGTTGAAATCAATTGAAAATAAATTCAAACTAAATTGAAATCAATTGAAAATAAATTGGAAGTAAGTTGGCATCAATTGAAAATTAATTGAAGGCAAATTGAAATCAATTGAAAATCAATGGATAATAAATTGAAATCAATTGAAAGTAAATGGAAACCAATTGAAAGTAAATTGAAAATCAAGTGAAGGTAAATTGAAATCAATTGAAAATAAATTGGAAGTAAGCTGGCATCAATTGAAAATCAATTGACAGTAAATTGAAATCAATTGAAAATCAATTGATAGCAAATTGAAATCAATTGAAAGTAAATTGAAATCAGTTGAAAGTAAATTGAAAATCAAGTGAAGGTAAATTGAAATCAATTGAAAATAAATTGGAAGTAAGTTGGCATCAATTGAAAATCAATTGAAAATCAATTGAAAGTAAATTGAAATTGAAATCAATTGAAAGTAAATTGAAATCAATTGAAAGTAAATTGAAGTCAATTGAAAATCAATTCAAAGTAAATTGACATCAATTGAAAACCAATTGAAAGTAAATCAAAATCAATTGAAATCGATCTTTTTTTTTGATCACACTATTCAGGATCGAAATCATGAACATTTCCACATTAAAGAGTATCCAAAATTTGTTTAGGGAGGGGGGGGCCCTACACTAATCAGAATCCAACATTAATCATAAAATAAATTGTCATATTTTATTATATACATATACAAGCCAAGCCAAGCCAAATGTCAAACATAAAAGCCAAGCCAAGCCAAACGTACAAGTCAACTACTTCCTGGGAATGTTAAAGCAAAAAATGCTACTAGCATATGCTAGCGCAAACCTAGCGCCAAGCTGCAGAAGAGCCGTGTTTAGCTGGGGGCCAGCTACATAACGAGGACTATCTTTAAGCCCTTGACGGTCGTGCTACATTGTTACATTCTCCAATGTTCCAGGCAAGAACAAGAACGGCCAGAATTTGAACATACCTCCTGCCTTTGCTTCGTCAGCCAGCAGTGCTGCTTCTTCACTGTGAAGTTCCTACTCGCTGGCAACATCTGGCAACTTGGTTGCAAAGGAAAACCATGAGACATACAGAATCAAATCTGGACGAGGACTGATGCCATCTGCTCATCGATTCAGATAAAATAGCTTGACTCATTGATATAAACTGAATTTGATTAAATTATTATATATATATAATTGATTGTTGTATCACCACCGTTTTAAAGGGGGGGACATACCCAAAATGATCCAAAATGTAAGCTACATTTTTCAAGGTGTTTTTGAGGGGGCCTTGAAAATGTAAGCTTACATTTTGAAGGTATTTTGAAAACCCTCCCCACAAAATCGACACCTGGGGGACGTTCAGCGACCAATTTTGCATTTAAGGGGGGGTCCCAAGAAATGTATCTTACATTTTGGTATGGTCCCCCTGAAAGGGGTGGTGATTTGCAGGATGTCAGGAGTCTACTTGTTCGGTTTTGCTGCCTGATATCTTTGCATCCATTCACTGTTTGAGATGGCAGTAGTTTCTCTGCAGTGTCTTGGCTATTTCCCTACACAGATTGGAATTTTGGTTTTGGGATGTTTTGATGAATTTTGGGCATCGGGCACATACTGTAAACTTCTTACTTGTACATTGTCGTATTCATCATGTCGCATCCCCCTGAAAACAACCACCATCAGCCCACGGAATGCCGCTCGTGGCCAGCTCCTGGGATTTTTCTTGTAAATGCCTTCGCTTCTGGTCCGAGGAGCGGCGTCTTTCCTCCAGCTCTTCACACTGCATTTCCAGCTCCTGGCAGCAACTAAACACAATCAGTCCTACTCAATTCGTACAATGTGCTGATACCTCCAGGATCATACCGTGAGTACGATTGCAATTAAGGAAACAGATTGATTAAGGAATTGACTGCAATGAATTGTAAATTGTAATGCATTGTAATGCTTCAAGACCTACAAGCACCCTGCCCTACCTCCAACCCTTTTCGCTGTTGGGTGGCTTCCACCTGTCCGCTTTGGCGGCAAAACGCACGGATCAGGTTGCTGTGTGGCCGCTTCCCTTAATATAATCGAGTAGTTGCCCAAACAAAGCTAAACAAAGCTATCATCTTGCAGATCTTGCAGAATTAGGCGCTTTATCTTGCGATATCTTGCTCGATTTTAGGTACTGTAAGGATGGGTAAGGACTTCTATTTTCCTTGCTCAGTGTCTTCAGTACTTATCCAATCTATCATGATCTATCATAATCCAGCCATCTCACCTTCCACTGACTGTCGGCTGCTGATCCTGTCATTCTATATCTACCACATGTGCCCCCGAAATCAGATCGAACACAGCGGCCATTCTCACATTTCGTGGTTTCATATTGTTGCAAATAGATCAAATAGCCAATCGGCTGTCTTGCCAATCAAATTCTAGTGCCAAGAATATCAGAAGGAGATACGGTTCGACATCCCATTTCTTTATTTTGCACCCCAGATTCCCGATCACCTCTAATTGTGCTTGCATGGCACGCAGCCGCAACGGCTGCGAAGGAGTTGAACCTTCGAAAAGCTCTTGGCACAACATCTCTGCCTCCAGGAGAGCTGCTAGATTGAGATCACCGATATTCAAGCAACTTGTTCTGCCAGAATCATCCAAAATCATCTAAATTCTGAGTATTTAATTGTTAGACTCGCAATGGAGACATCTTACCCACTTTCTTCGATTTGAAACAATGCATTGTCCGAAACAGAATTGACAGATCTTAGAACAAGTAAAATCCTTTCATGTTTGGCAGCATCAGCACGAGTAGCTTTCAGCAATGTCAGCTGAGCATTGTGACAATATGTGACGATGACGTATCTTCTCCCATGTCCCATGGCATGGGCTTTAACCAAACTCACCCACCTTGTTTTCCAAATCCGCGGCACGTTTTGCGGTTTCAGCGACATTGCTTTCCAGATGCAGCAAATTCCTGGATCTGCGGGGAACCGGTATTCATTGGGTCGTTTTCGTTTTGGTTGGTTTCCAAAGGTGTAAAGGAATTCGGAATCCCAACTGTTGCATTTGCAGGCTATTTGCATCAACTCTAGTTTGCTGTCTTAGTAGCTAACGAGTTTTGCTTTAGAATATGTTTTCGTGGCAGATGCTTGCTTTGGGACATAAAATGCAGATTTCGTGGCAGGCGGGGGAGAGGGCATTGCAGGGGAGTGCGCAGGGCCTCCCCCAAAAGGAAACAAACAAGAGCATGTGTTCTGTTGTCGCCATCGTTTTCTCCCTGTTCTTCTTATTATTATTCTTGTTTCATTCTCATTCTCATTTTCATTCTTGTTGTTGCTGTTGCTGCTGCTGCTGCTGCTGCTGTTGCTGTTGGTGTTGCTGTTGGTGTTGGTGTTGGTGTTGTTGCTGATGCTGTTGCTGTTGCTGTTGGTGTTGTTGCTGTTGCTGTTGCTGTTGCTGTTGCTGCTGCTGTTGTTGTTGTTGCTTGATGTTGGAGTTTGTCTTTCTGGGCATTCTTGTTGATCTTTTACTTGCCAATGTTTCTCTTGCTGCTTGCACAATGCTTGCAGCATGATGAAGGTTGAATCAAGGTGAATCTCTGATTTGAACCGCAATGCAGCGTTTTGGTGCTGAAGAACCTTGACGGTACTCACATCACTTTGAGCTAAGATTCCTGCTCTTGTTTTTGCTGTTGGATGTCTGATCTTGTTTTTTCTCCGCATGTTTGCTGTTTTGTGTCCTCTTATCTGCTTCTTCCCTTGTTGTCTGCACAATACGTTGTCGCAGATAAAAAACAAAAGTCAAAAGCCACAAAAGCCACAAAAGCCAAGAAGGCGAAAGCCGCAAAAGCAAAAAAGCCAAACGCAGCAAAAGCCAGAAAGCCAAAAGCCACAAAACCCGAGAAGCCAAGAAGCCAAGAGTCGGAGTCAAGATCCGTCAAAAACCGATAGCCAAAAGTCACAAAACCCAAGAAGCAAAGATCCCAAAAGCCACAAAAGCAACCCCAGACTGAAAGAAACATATTGATAAAAAATAAACAACTTCACCTCCAAAAAATCATTGGTCTCGGTACCTCCCAGCAAGATCAAATGATCTCCAGCCAAGAGTCCTGCGACAGTGGTACAGTGACTCAGTCAAGCTTTCGTCCTTTGCCATAAGTGGCTCTGCATCCAGTTGAAAAGCCGATCGTTCCGGCAAGGAATCGCAAGGCCTCGTTGCATTGCCGTCTACGTTCAAGATAACAGCAGCTTCCACCTGGAGCTGCTGAAGTTCCAATTCTTTCTGTGCAGCACGACGGGTTTCTTGTTGCAGACTGAGCTTGGTGGAATCGATCTCATCTTCCAGGCTTTGCACCTCCTGACAAATGGAAGCCTCCCAAGTCTCAGATGCTTCCACTGCTTCGAGGATCTGTAGGTGTAAAGCATTATTTTCAGCCTGGCGCGCTCCGTTTTGGGTCAAGTCTCTCATGTCATTATATAACACAAAGAGCTGCTTAAAATCATCTGCGCATCCGCTCACACGCTGTGGCTACGATTCTTCATGTTTGATCAGTATTGATCAGTCTTCTGGATGTCTATTGGGAAAAATTGGGAAAATATGATTTCGTCATGAGACAAAGATAGCAACACATCTCCAGTTCGCCTTCAGTCTGGGATTCTCGATTCGCAGACCATCAAGCTCGCAAATCAGCAGTTGCAATTCTGTCCTGCGCGGGCATGAGTAATGAAGGATCTCGGCCCAAAGGCGCTGAACAATTTCTTATTCCAAAAGCCACTCCTTGACAATGAGGTATTTCTACCGGATCTATTTCCCTTTTGCAGTGCCTTCCGTCTGTGGTGGCAGTTTCATAAAGAACGAGAAGGTCACTGCACCCAAAACTCATAGGCAGAGATTAGAAGAAAAATGTCTGGTTATTGGAACAAAGCTCATGCAAAGGAAATACCAGCTGGGTGTCCTCTTGTCGTTGTCTTTCTCTTGCAAGTTGCTCAAGCTGCTAGCCGAGGCGATCAAGTCATTGATCATAGTCTCCGCCAACAAAACAGATTCACTACCTCAAACAAGGCAAGGGCTGACCACAAATTTTGATGTACGGACTTGTATGTAAACGCTTCTCCGTGCAGAATTTGCCTCAACATCGTAAGGAAGAACGCTGACATGGCAAGGAATGTGTCTTGAACTTGAACAGCTTCATAGGCACAAACGAAAATATAGAACGTAATGAAAGACATTGAAAGTATATTGACCTTCTGGTTTCGTGTCTGGTCTCATTCATTTCAAATTCGGTTGGAGATCCATGTTCTTTGACTGGACCTTCATCCTGTGTTCAGAGAATTTCAGAGACCAAGGCAGCCCAGGCAGCCCAGGCACCCAAATGCTGGTGATAGCAATGTTTGTTGAGCTTTGCCCGCACTGCCGCATAGTGCGTTTCGCTCATTGGCCCAACCCAGGGCCCCTGGGGGCCCTGGGCCCCTGGGGCCGCTCCCGCAAGCTCACGGCACTGGGTCAGTGACCACGGCACATGCCGCCAGCATCTTGGCACTGGCGGCTGTGTGGCCAATCAACATTGCCACACGACAGGCTGGGATGGGAAAAGACAAACAACAACCCTGCCCAACCTGAATTGGAGGTTATGAATTGTATGGTCTTTGCATAGCCTTGACCTTGGCTTTGTTTAATGGTTTCAGTTTGGAACCCATAGTTCTGAGCGTTTACACCGTACCTGTTGTGGGTGGAGTTTGGCGAATTGGCTCACTTCGAAGGCACTTGCTCGCATTCTTTTCACTAGTGAATTTTGCTGGAGAATTTTGACTTGGCCAAATGGTCAGTATGATGATTCTATGATCTATGATAGAGTCTAGAGCTGCGACACTGTTGCATGTCAACTTCAAAACTACAGCTGAGCAGCCGGCACCCCGCAGCCAGACATGCAATGTGATTTGCATAGAAACCACAAGAGCAAGAGAGCGTGAGCCGCTCCAAGGTAAGCCAGTGGGAAAGAGAGGTAGACCATGGTAGACCTTCTCACCCGCCCATGTTTCTAATCATGCTGTATCCTATGGTCCTATGGTCTTACTATACAGCGAAGTATGGTCCATTTGCGAATCGCATTATTCACACTGAGTTGCTCCTCCATCGCTTGGCCTGGAATCGTTCTGTGAAGCATGCGTCACATGGATGCCTTGCTGTTTTTGTTGACGCATGTGGGTTCTGAATTTCACCGCTTTGGATGGTGGTGAAACGCTCGACACCTCCGAGGATCTTTGCGTCGAAATATGTACAGGTGCCTCCAGCCCTGGTAGGGTAGTTCTGCTCTGAGGAAATACAGCCATGTTTTTTCTTGATTTTTCTTGCTTGTTGCAAAACGGAAGGGAACAGTTTTCGTAATTGTGGTGCAAGACTACTTCAACACCTATCCAGACCAACAACTCCACTTTTTGCCAGAGAAAACCAGCCCCACATGAATCACATGTGCGCCGTGCGCTACAGCAGCATCACTGAACTGCTGGTAGAATGAAATTGCCACTATACTACAGCATGAATCGCGTTGTTCAAAGCCATCGATTGAAGATATGTCCACCGGAAGCGAGCGCATCAAGATTTGGAGTTCCTCCAGTTTCTCGTCATCCAAGTCAAATAATATTGGATCAATTTTGTTGGTCTAACTTTGAAGAGAATCAAGAGCTTGGCTTGCCACAACAACGATTCACACGAATCTGAAGGGACAAATAGGGACAAGCTGCTCAGTCTCTCAGCCATCCACCAACGCCCACAACTCCTTTCCACAGTGATCTTGGGAATTCCAAAGATTGCGGATTGCCTCTCAACCGCAACAGTTCGTTTCTGCGCCGATTCTAAAGTTGCATAGAATATCATAGAATATTATTATGTTAATAGAATTCTCTCTTTGTCAAAACTGGGACCGAGCCCGCATGTGAAGCATTTACCCTTCTAGAATTGTCTTGTCCGGACAACCCACTGACCATTCAAGTTTCGCTAAGTTCATTCTCGAGCATTCCCAAAGGATGCTGCAGTGCAGGCCTTTCTCCCTCGCGCATCATTTTAACCGACAAGTCGATAGCTTTCCGCGTGCAAGCGTGATCCACTGGCAAACTGCGGGTGAGAAAGGGTGAGATGAGTGTAAAAGGCAGGAATTGCTTGTATGCCCCTCTAATTAAAATGTGAACTGTGCTAAAATTATCTCAATTTATTGTCTCCAATTTATACACTGACAAAAAATGCATAAAAACCATTGACATACATTGACGCCAAAGCAGCCTTCCTGTCCATCAACAACTTGAAGCAGTGAGCAGACTACACGTCACACCTCTCCACAAAAAATCATCCCCAAACAGTGCAAGCATTGCGCTCACTTCGTGCCTCGCTGGAAGAGCGCCAATCCCCGGACCAGACATGGGACCAAATCGTTTTGGAACTTGAGCTACTCAGCGCTATAACTAGAGTATCAACATGTATCAACTATACTGTTCACTGCTACCGCTACCTGGGGCTATTTGCGAAAAACTCGCACAGTTGATATCGTGCTGTAATTACATGTGCTTTAGGGTCACAGAATTATACACAGTGGTTACGGATGAGGTTGTGAGATGTTGTGAGAGGGCCACATAAGATCGCGTTCGTCCAAAAACAAGGCTCCCGAAGGCTCAGCGCAAGAAAATTCGTAATCAGAATAGGTGACAAATCGTAACTAAATAACTAATGACAACCTGCAAGCCACATCGCTTGGTCTGAGATCTGGACAGGTTTCCTGCAATCAGGGACACAGTCTGATTGTCATCACTGTTACCACATGTTTGTTACTGTAGAGCGCTTTATAACTTGGAATGGTTTTCACACTGGCAACAAATGGATGATGCAATGACCAAGGGGCACAGAAGGCAAACAACTGGACAAGTCGGGCAAGTCGGACAAATCAACTTGCTGGTTGAAATATATTGAAATATGCTATCATGTGCTGCGTGGCTCCGCACCTGTTGCCTAATGCATTCTAATCCTTTGCCCATCCCCAGTTGTTCGATGTTGTTTGGTTCCAGGACGGTGTGCCTTGACTTCACGGCATAGCGGATGTTATTCGAACAGTCTACCAAGGTAATCCAGCCTGCCAACAAGGCCAGCAACTTTTCAGGGTGACCCCTTTGGTCTCTTGCAGTCACTTGAAAGATTGAATGTCGCAAATGAATTACTTTCTCCGAGTGATCCACACCCTGACACTACACACCATTCTGCCATATCTTCTGACATACCATCTGAAAGTATATATGGCATATATATATATATATTATGTAAATATACACTATATAATATAATCTGACATTCTATATCAACATTCTTTCTGGCATATGCTCTGACATTCTATCTGGCATCCATTCTGACATTCTTTCTGGCATCTATTCTGGCATTCTATCTGACAGCTGTTCAGGCATTCATTCTGGCATTTATCTGGCATCTAGTCTGACATTGTATCTGACATCTTTTCAGGCATTCATTCCTGAGCTTGCGATATGGTGTTCGGGTCCTGGCACACTCCACAGCCTCCTGAGCTAGCGATATGGCACTCAGGTCGAGGCACACTCCACAGCGTCCGCAGCTGGCGAGGAAGAAGGAGAGGAAGAAGGAGAGGAGGAAGGAGAGGAAGGAGTTGCAGCTTTGTCAAAACTCTAGAGACCCTCACCTGGCAGTCTGGCAGATGGGGAAAAATTGAATAACGGTAAATTTGAGCCTAACACTCGAAGCGCCAACGACTGCATGTGTGGGTGCGTGTGTGTCAGTTGAAGAGCCCACAAAATGAAGCGCGTGAAGTGATGTGAGAGAAACATAATGAAACTGAAACTACTAGTATCTTTGATATTCTTTGATGCTATTGAAGATGCTTTTGTGCAGATTGTGCAGAAGAGAATTCTGATGTGGCACCCTATCTCCACAGCTTATGCCAGCCACCCATGGCCTGCAGGACTTTCCAGGCGAGCGCGGACCTGTGACACCGTGCCGATCCGTTTTGCGCCATCAAAACTGAATGCACACTGCAGTTGCCATCAGTTGCATATGGTACGAATGCCTTTGCAACCCGATGTGGATGATATCTGTAAAGACATGTATATATATACAGTAAATGTATATATATTATATATAACAGTATATATATATATAAGCATATATATATTATATACAGTCATATACATATATATATATATATATACGGCAAATGCCTGGGTTTTGCCCGGACCCGCAATGACGATAGGCGACGCATCATCATCATCATCATCATCATCATCAGAATTCAACCCTTATTGAAGATCTTCAATGAATGTAGAAGTTTAACGGGGGTGGTGAGAATTAAACCCTTATTGAAGATCTTCAATGAATGTAGAAGTTTAACGGGGTTGGGAGAATTAAACCCTTATTGAAGATCTTCAATGAATGTAAAGTTTAACGGGGTTGGGAGAATTAAACCCTTATTGAAGATCTTCAATGAATGTAGAAGTTTAACGGGGGTGGGAGAATTAAACCCTTATTGAAGATCTTCAATGAATGTAAAGTTTAACGGGGTTGGGAGAATTAAACCCTTATTGAAGATCTTCAATGAATGTAGAAGTTATATATATATATATATACAATTATGCATATATATATATAGATATCGTTCACTCTTTCCATCATACATGTTAACACAGGGTGCACATAATAACATAACATGGTATAAATCTGCCACCCCCCCTCAAACAACAATATGTAGAAGAGTATAACAAGGAATCTGATCTGTAAAATGACATAAATACAGGGTGTAAATCTTCCACCCCCTTAAAACAATACGTAAAAAATCGCAAAAAGGTATAATGGGTCTACTGTGTAAAACAATATGCAACTGGGTCTAAATCTGCCACCCCCAAAAACAATATGTAGAAGGGTATGATAATGGATTTACTCTGTAAAACGCCGCGTTTCTTGCGGCAACAACCCTTGGCAGACTTCGTCTGGGTCCGTTGAAAAATAGAATAGAATCATTTTGTGGGCAGCCGTGGGCTCTGGGCAAACGTCCTGTTCTGTGCGTATTGTTGTTTTATGTTTTGGTTTGTTTCTGCTCTTGCCCTCATTGTTGCCGGGCGTTCGCACATCGCTACAAAGGCAAACGTGTTCTAAGTGCCGATTTGCTGAGGAGACGGCTTTCTGCTGGTCTGGCGTATTTGAAACCTGCTCGAGAAGATCTTTGGAAGGCCACACATTGCTGGCTTTGACAATTGATTCACGAGGCCAGGGTATGCAATTCATATGCAATTCAGCCGTGGAAAGGCAAATCTAAAAACAAAGAGAATGTGGAAATGAAGCAAATGGTACAAGTCCGCTGGTTTCGGAACAACGATCTTCTTGTGCAAGTGGTCTCTGCGACGAGCACCAAAACATTGTGTATCTCTCCGCCAATGTTCTCTCGAGACTCTGGATACACATGCCTCCAGCACGAGGACAACACCTCCAGCAGCGAGCTTGCCCACAATCTCAGAACCAGATCTGGCATAGGCGGGTGTAGGGGTCACAAGTTCTATCTCTAAGCGCCTCTGGTAAGTTTGTAGCACACAGCAAGACACGGCATTACACAGAAAGGAATCTGGATGAATCTGGATGAATCTGGCATCTGGATGCATCTGGCACCTGGCTCTGGTAACCTCCAGCTTATCGTAAGTGATTGCATAAGATCCTGGTCCATCATCCTGGGCAGTCATCAGCAGCCATCAGCAGTCATCATGCATAAATTTGGCCTACAGCCTACAGTTCAAACTTGGACGAATTCTTATGGTACAGAATCGTACAGAGTGGCCTAAGGATTTACAAATGGGGCAGAGTTTTATAATCTGAGAGCTTCTACCAACTCCGTGGAAGATGCACAGTACCAACGGATGCACTAAGTCACTAAGGTGTGCCAAGTTTGCAGTGCAGGGTGGATAATTCTTTGAAAAATTCAAGATGGACGCTGTCAAGATCAAAAGCCACCGAAGTTTGAGTCGTCATCCAAGAACAAACCTAGGACAACAAACAGCAAGAAGCTAAACACAATATTGACATCGGCTTTTCTGAACAGCCCGAAATCTAAAATAGGAAGGATCTAGAAACGGTATCAAAAGGGTAGTGGTGGTCGGTCAGACGCAGCACATTGATTGGGTCCAAGGTTTTAGTCTTCAGCTACCATGTACCTCCGACGCCTCATCCGCACTGAAGCGCTCGCACATACGACCAAAGCCGGGCTTGTGATCAAAGACCTCTGTTCGGGATCGAATCTCAACAAACCCGCGGCCCCTAGGGTTTAGGCAGGGGTGAACTTGAGTCAAATCCATCAAAGTACTTTTAGTGAATACGAATATAAGTGGCTGTAGGTGATTGTAAGTGTATGGGCATGACCTGTCACCCAACACCAAATGAGTTTACAACCAGCAATGGAGTGGGTTTAGAACTTGTGGGTCCAGCTAAGCTGACTGGCCACGGAGCCTCACTAACAATCAGCAGCTGACCTTTCGTACTCAACTCTTGACTGCAACCCTTCCATGCGCAACATGCAGCTACATCATCATGATACATACTGGTATCCATGATCTCACTACGTCTAATATATATATATATATATACTGTATTATATATATATATATATATCATATATATATATATATTATATTTATATATTATATCATATATACATATACTATTTATATATATATATCATTATTTCTCACTGTTTGCATATGCATCCTTGCGCTGCAAAAGGTGTAGATACTCTCTGCGCGCGATTCCGCAGCTAGGTGGCCAACCCATCCGCGACCGTCTGCAAGTTCCAAATACAAAACTCCTTGAGCTCCTCAAGCAAGTTCGACTGTTGGGTAATTCTTGACACGGCCGGAGCAGCAAGAGAGAGCGCTTTTGATACCAGGATTCGTGGAAATCTGGACTTGATAAAATCATATAAAATCAGTGCCTACATTACTACATTGAGCTAATTGTTTACATTTGTTTACTGTTCATCAGCTATAATTAATCGTCAAACATGGTCAAACCAGGCCAGGGACCTGACTCGAAGAAGTCTCAGTGGTCAAGGGTAGACTTAAAAGTTGTTTATGCGTAACCACAACAGTACAACCCACTAAAATACAACAGAAAATTCGCTTTACCTGGCCTGCGAATGGTTCCCAACACTTATCGACTGCCTTCTATCCAGGTGCTCTAGTTGGCTTCCCGTGGGTCTCATGTGCATCCCTCTCCTTGTTTCTCTTGTCGTACACCTTCGCGTTCACAGGAAAGCTAATCAAAGGACAAGAGGCTCCATCAGAGCGACTAGCACTGGACGATGATTCTGTGGCCGATGAATGCATCAGTCCTACTGAATCTTCAACTGAACACCCGTTACCGAACAAAAAGGTATGGAAGTGATGTCAGGCTCAGTCCAACGGAATGAAATCAGAAAGGCAAAGTTGAACAGATTACAGTCAGTTCACATCCAGACACACGTCTTGTGCAAGTGCTTCCTACTAAGTACAGCTACAGCTAGATATACAGCCGGTATCAGCCGGTCATTGGAGACAAGGGGCAAAAGACATCTCCAGCCCCTAAACAGTTCAACGATCTTGCTCCGTCGATGTTTGGTTCTGACCTCATGTGTGCACATCTGCTCCCAGGCCAACTTGTAGAGACACCGGTGCTTGGATGGGGATGCTAGTTCTCCACGTTATGTGGGTAAACAGCTGAAATCACGAGATAAATTCAACCAAAAAGGGACAAAAACCAGCATTTGGATCAATTCTCCGTTGGGTTCCCGCACCTGATGTCCAAGTGCCGACCATCCGAAGGGCAGTATCGCCACAGGCTCACCTCGATTGGGGCTTGGGGGAACTGAAACATCATGTTCCGTGTCCCGGAACATATCAAAGAACATCAAAGAACATGCCATGATCATGGAACATAAATGAACATAAACGACATAAACGCTTACAGCGAATCCAAAGGAATCCAAGGTTCCCACCTTTGGAGCCGAAGTGGCTCCCCATCCACCAAACCTGGGCCGCAATAGTGGTGATGTGCTGATAGCGGTGCCGGTGTGTAGAAAAGAAGGAGGTTTGAAAACCAGTGAAAACATAGTAAAAACATGTACAAACCAGAGATTCAAGTCTTATGATAATTGAAGTAGAGCAAGTGCTGTGTGGGGTCATGTCCAGCCGCTGGATTTGTTTTGGCCCCGCTACTATGCTTGGGCTGCGTGCCTGCTTTCTCAATTGACTCGACTCTAAAACAAACTACATCTCTTCAAGGAAATCGCAACATCTTTCAGTCACAAAGTAGACAGATCATGATCCATGTTGCTATCTCTGTGTTTCCCATAGAGTCTGAAATAGAGTCCATCACTGACAGAGGGTCAAACCAGCTCCAGTCCTGCTGGACGTCGGAGGTTGTTCCTCCAGCCTCAAAATCTCCATTCGCCAAGCCCAGCAGCCAGCAAATGTGATTGTCACTAGTGTCGAGAGAGAGAGAGAGGGAGAGAGAGGTACATATTATATATATATGTAGTGGGAGAGAGATTGATAGGCAAGTGTATATATATATAATTGTGTACACACATATATATATATATGCCCTATACATAGTTGGGTTGAGATGCCACGATATGTATGTACAGGAAGATATCGCATACACATTACACATGTATGATATGTATGTAGATATAGTATATATATTGATATTATATATATATATATTATCATATTATATATATAATATATGCATAATATGTATACATACTTTATGTGTATGCTGTGTGCTATCATACCGGGCCCCGGTCCATGACTTCTGAGATGTTGCGAGTACAACACTTTGTTGTAAACGACGGAGTCAAAATGTCGAAGAGCTGGGGCCTCTTAGTAACTGAGCTTGCGACTGGATTTGGGAAAAAGCCGCCTGCAATGACATGGAAGGCAAGGCAGAAAGGGGTGGAAAAAACTAACCGAGCTGCTCCTGTGGAAACAGTGCCTTTTCTTTGTGAAAAACCCTGCGTGCTCCTCCGGTCACTGATCACTACTTATCTCATCTTATCTCCTCATCATTTCATAGCACCATACCAAAGTACATCAAAGTACGATGTTCTGAATTGTCATGTTTTTTGTGCAGTGTCATGTCGATGATATCGTCACAGAAAGATTGATTCAGGGAACTCGGTGCAAGACTCTGGTGACGATTCTAGTGAGCTTGCTTCACAGATTGATGTCATTTCATGTCCATCAGAACAGAAGATGCCACCACGGGTCCCTTCCCGCGTCCCGAGTTAGCCGCGCCTTCTTTTCCTTTGCCTCCATGACCTTTGCCATCATAGCCTTTGCCATCGTAGCCGTAGCCTTTCCCTTCGTATCCGTCTTTGCCTTTTCCATCCTTTCCCTTTCCATCTTTTCCCTTTCCGTCTTTGCCTTTCATGCCCTTCCCCTTCTCTTCCGGTTCTGCGCGGATTGCGAAGAAAACTGAGAAGTGCAAGTTGAGCCGAAGGGTCTTCACCGTTGATTCAGTCTACCCCAAGCTGTTGACTTATCACAGATTCTTTGGTCACGATGCACACCGCATGATTCCGGAAGGCAAAACATCAACTCTGGGCGGTTCTTGATTAACTTGCAGAGAGGTCACACTTCCCTTACCTAGACTCGAGGATTAGATACAGTAAATGAATGTAAATTCAACCAATAGAATCCAGCTGGTCCTGGCAATGAGAAAGCATGCCAATCAGGTGTCCACAACATCAACCTATCATGCCCAATGCAGCTCTCAAATCTCAAAGGTGTAAAAGCCCATCGCAGATAGTGGCAATGCATTGGCAAATATCCAATTATCAGAGGGATGCAGTGAGGACTGTGAGGACTTGGAAGCATATATCACGTGGATATATGTGGCTGATCTAACTACGCCCACAGAACACTCTGCACACCCCAGGACAGTCTCCTGGATCAGGATCGCTGCTTCCCCACCATCCACCAAAGCCAAAGGCCTCACAACCAGCATAGGAGACTCGGAGACACTCAATTTAGTGATAATTCGCCTGCAATTACCTCACGCGTATTCACTCGTGGAAGTCCGGATGGTCAAACCCAACGGCCAAGTCTGAAATGATTTCCATAAACACCGATGAGAAATCGACAGCTTGGATGGCGTCCAATGCTTCAGGTGTCTTTCCTGTGTTCATTTCCTGTGTTCCTTTCCTTGCCAAGCTGCTCCGGCGGCACCACCACGTGTTGCTGGCTTCGACGGCGAACCTGCCACAGAAATCGTCCAAGCAGTTCCCGATACTCCGAAATCTCCAGATGTACAAGACACCTCCAAACAGGATGAAATTGCAAATAAATGTACAGTATGATGTAAGATCTTATGTGTATATATATATATTATAATATATATTTATATATATTATAAAATATAATATATTATATATATATTAAATATAATATATATATATATATATAAATATTATATATAATATGTATATTATAAACAATATTATATATATTATATTATACAATATATAATATATTTTATACATAATATATATAATATATTATATTATATATATATTATTATATTATATTATATTATATTATATTTTATTATATTATATTATATATATATTATATGTATTATTTAAAATATATATATAATATATATTATATATAATATATTATATATATTTAAAAAAAATACATATAAT
>Ga0126342_10003551_pt1 | contig 25850 bp, 19 predicted proteins | sample Cyp1metagenome_FD_92528 | JGI IMG/M metagenome (GOLD analysis project Ga0126342, IMG submission 92528) | Coral microbial communities from Lord Howe Island, Old Settlement Bay, Australia - Cyphastrea 1 metagenome | ecosystem: Host-associated > Invertebrates > Cnidaria > Coral ... | reverse complement strand
TTCCTTCAAAACTCCATCGGCAACTCATCCACCAGCACCACTTGCAATCCCATTTACATTGCGGGAACGATCCTACAGTTGCAAATCACAATGGAATTCCATCGGCAACTCATCCACCAGCACTACTTGCAATCCCATTTACATTGCGGGAACGATCCTACAGTGTCCTACAGTTGCAAATCACAATTCCATCGGCAACTCATCCACCAGCACCACTTGCAATCCCATTTATATTGCGGGAACGATCCTACAGTTGCAAATCACAATTCCATCGGCAACTCATCCACCAGCACCACTTGCAATCCCATTTACATTGCGGGACCGATCCTACAGTCCTACAGTTCCTACGTCCTACAGTTGCAAATCACAATGGAATTCCATCGGCAATTCATCCACCAGCACCACTTGCTCACTTGCTCCTACGGTCCTACAGTCCTACAGCAGTTGCAAATCACAATGGAACTCCATGGGCAACTCATCCACCAGCACCACTTGCAATCCCATTTACATTGCAGGAACGATCCTACTAACTAGTTACTACTACAGTCAGTTGCAAATCACAATGGAATTCTGTCGACCGCACCTGCACGAAAAACAGTTGAAACCCCATTTACAATGCGGAACCGATCCGACCATGATCCGAACATGATCCGACCATGATCCGACCACACACGAGACCGTCTCACAACTGTCGCACCGCACAGGTATAGATCATAGAGGTTCGGGGACAGACTTTGTATGGAAAGACATACGGTTTCGTGCATCCGCTCTCAAAACCGCATTTCGTGCGAGACATCCTTCAAAACTCCATCGGCAACTCATCCACCAGCACCACTTGCAATGCCATTTGCATTGCGGGAACGATCCTACAGTTGCAAATCACAATGGAATTCCAACTGTTTCCCTCACTAACTCTTCCCTCACTAACTCTTTCCCTGACTAACTCTTTCCCTCACTAACTCTTTCCCTCGCTAACTCTTTCCCTCACTAACTCTTTCCCTAACTCTTTCCCTAACTAACTCTTTCCTTCACTAACTCGGCCCTAACTAACTCTTTCCCTCACTAACTCTTTCCCTCACTAACTCTTTCCCTGACTAACTCTTTCCCTGACATTCTAAAAGTCCGTAACACGGAAGTTTCTCCCCCTAAATTTCCTTTGACTATAATTAATTAGTATAATATATATAATATATATATATATATATATAAAACACACACATATATATATATCTCGAATCTACTAGATTCCTAGATTCCTAGATTATATGTCGGCCAAAAGTTTGATAGGATTGCTTCACAAACCTTTTCGCCAAAAAAGTGTATATTATTGAATATATATTTTATGATGAAATCAAAATAAGAACAAATTCTTTGATATAAGGAAACACTACAAACCATAAATAGAACATAGAAATAGAAGTTCCAACCCTGACACCGCTGTGATCCCAGAATGCAACAAGGCAATATGACGACTTTACTTTACTAGCTGAGCTAGCAGCTAGCGGCTAGCGTTTGTTGTGCCTTTATGATAAATTCAGAGATCTGATAGATCAGGACCAGGAGGAATAATGATGGATCTGATGACCAAATCAAACTAGCTGATAAAATTTGATAGCAACATGGAAACTGCATGGTAAGACGAGAAGCTTTGCTCACCAAGTCGTCGAACAGCAACGGCACTGCAGCAGCGAGTTCTTTGCTCAACTCGTCGTGGAGCTGGACTCCCTTCAGCTGGTTGATCTTCTCGGCAAAAGCAACAATGTCCAAGGCTCCGGAAGGCAATCCCTCTGCCAAGATTTGGAGCAAATCCTGCTGCAACATCTCAGACTTCTTTTCAGTGAACCACTCTTGAAGGCTTTCCTTCATCTCCTTGCTGGCTGCGGTCTGGAACAGATCCAATCCTTTCACCAGGGTGCTGAAGGAGTTGCCAAGACCAAGATCTCCAACTTCTTTCCCGTCCTTGGCGTTCAGAACAAGTCTGTGAGCTTCTCCGAATCTTGCCTGGAGGTACTTCTCATACTCCATGTAAGCATCACGCAGCGGCAAACCCTTTCGGAATTCTGCAAGGGTCTCCACAGCTTGCTCCAGCCATTCCTGCCCACAAAAAAAGGAATGGTCGATTTTTCAAGATGTAAATAATGTAAATTCTAGATTGAGACTCAGATAAATGCGTTGGAAACTTCTAAGATCTAGTATTTGAGCGACCGTGGAGAATTTCTGTATGTAACAATTGTATACAATTGTATTATAATTCGTTTGCAAGTTGCAAAATGCTACTGATGATTTGACAAAAAAATCTGACTACACTTGCCCCTCTGGAGCCCCATGGCCCCATGGGCCCAAAGCTAAATAAGAAAAGCAATTTGGCGCTAAGGCAAGCCCAAGCCACTGTAGTCAGCTCAGGATGCTCTTCTGCAGAAGCTTCCTGCTTGGCCAACTCGAGCTTTGGCTTCAAAGCCAAGGCCATCGGGGCATACTTCCAGTAGCTGTCCACAGCCTTCCCCCACCACTCGTTTGCACTGATGAGCTGGCAGATCTCGGCCTCGCAGCTGTGCATGTTGCCAGCCACCCCACTTTTGACCGTGCGAGCCCTTTTCATCTTCGAAACGGCTTCAACATCTGAGCCTTGGGAGCCAAGGATGCCCACATCAGAACTCAAAAGAGCCAGGAGCCCTCGAAAGCATCGGACAACATGGCCAAGGCAAAGGGACAGCGGCCCTTCAAACGATTTGCTCTCACCTGATGCTTCCAACTTCTTCCATTCGGTCAACACCACAATGAGCAGCTCTTTGAGTTCATCGTTGAACTTCGGGGCACTGCTCACCAAGTACAGGAAGTAGTCGTTGACGGCAGATTGAACGACGCAACCACCCAACGCCTGGAAGGATCAGTGGCCCTGAGTCGTTTATAGAGTTTGTCACTAAAGAAAGATTTGGCAATAGCCAGAGGTTCGGTGGATTGGTTTGAGGCTAGGAAAGAGAAAGGTTGCATTCTATCGTTCGGTTACATGTCATTGTGCTGCTAACCTTGAAGCACAAACAAACGCTTCCAAAGGCGATGATGGTGGATCCAGAGTTCCTTCTGAAATCGAAATGATTTTAAGTCACATATATCTATATATAATGGTAGTAAATATATATGTTTATTTATATGTATCACAAACTCAAACAAACACCTTTACGTCATGTCACTATGTCGTCACACTGCTCCTAAATTTGGCATCTATCTATAGGTTTGGCACATAAAGAAGTTTAACTTGAGAAGCGTACTTGCTTTCCAAGGTCTAGAGTCTAGAGTGTAGAGTGAGCCTAGAGTCTAAGTCTAAATCTAAATTCCTAGGGTCCTAGAGGGCCCAGGCACACAAACCAACAACACCAAAGGACCCTACCTTCCAATTCGTGACCAATCCGCCCTCAGCAGTTTCCTTTGCCACCTCTGTCTCAAACTCCTCCTCATGAACCTTCTTGCCAAACGCCTCCTGGGCATCAGACAACTGGTTTAAGATTGCAGCCATCATTGGTCGCAACGGGTCGAAGTCACCTTGATTGTCCACTGCCGTTTGCCAAACGCACCAATGGGTCAAGAAAACCTTGTGGTTTTTCTGCTGCAAACACTCTAGGCAACGTCTGGAAACCAGCTTGCATTGCAAAGGCAAAGGAAAGTCAACTCCATCATCGTACAACGGTTGGAGAACCTTGTGGAGCTCGTTGCCAGGCATGCTGTGGGCTCTCTCGAACAGATGCTGGGCATGCTCACACAAGCGCAACCTCTTCTGCAGAAGCAAGGCTTCTCGGCCATGAGACTGGGCTTCCAATGAGGCCAAGATCCGGCGAGCCTGGGCGCCCACTGGCCATGATCCCTAGCACCATCTATATTCGGACAATATGAGTACATATATATATATATCTCTCTCTCTCTTGTTATATATATATGGGCTTTATACTCTGGAGTCTTGCATACCTAGACCTAGAGGCCCTAGAGCCTAGGCCTAGGGCCTAAGGGCTGGAGGTTCGCTCTGAACTATATTTGTGCCATTCAAAGGCAAAGACGGCAAAAAGATGGGAAAAACCTGATGTGTTTCAGCCGTTCAGCCTTCAATTGAATATGGTATTTCATTATTGTCCTGGCAGACTTCCCTTAAAGCTATTTAAAAACACGCACTATAGACTACTGTAGTAATAGTAACTGGCTGCTATACTATTCCATGCTATGTACTATATACTATACTATATTATACATACTTCTATTCCGCTTTGCATGCAGCAGCAGCAGCAGCAGTAATTCAAATACCTTTAGTGATGCAGCTGGTGCTTGAACGAATATCTTTACAATCAAAAACTAGGGCTAACTAGGGGAACCGCTCAAGACTCAAGACTTAACCCCCTTCCACAGACACAAGCCTCAAGCCCAATTGAAACCAAGATGCTCCCTGCAAAGTTCTGCCGATTTGCTCTCCTTGAAGGATCTTCTGGATGTCAAGGTTGCGCACTGCACGGCCATCTCCACCAATCTTGCTGCAAATTTGAGCGGCCAGCTCATCTTCGGCGGCTTCACTTGGGGAAGCGCCGTGGCTCTCTGTCTCCAAAGGTGTGGGAGGTGGAGGTATAGTATGAGTAGGAGCCGCCTTTGCTTTGGCATGTCTTTTGCCTGAAGCTGCTTTCGCCTTCGCCCTTCTCTTGGGCTCCACAGCCCCCGGCGCACGCAGAGTTTCCTCCAGCGCACGCAGAGTTTCCTCCAAGGTGTCGATGTGCACAAGGGCTGCGGGGTCGTTCTCCGCCACATTGCTTCCCAAAGGTCTTTCCTCTGTATGGGCCTCGGCTTCATTTTGCTCTCGGTTGGCGATCACACTCTCAACTTTCAATTGAATCTCCTGCCAAGACATCAACTTCTTGGGCTTCTTGGCGCCTCCAGCAGGGGGCTGAGGCCCAATTCCACCATTCTCCTTGCGTTGCTTGTTCTCTGCTTCGCACAAGACTTGGTAGCGCTCTGCAGGTTGCTCACGACGAATCATCTTCTCTGGCTCTAACAACAAATGGCTGTGGGTGAGGTCGTGGGAGCTGAAGAACTTTGCGATCCGGAAGTTGATGGGGCAAGAGGCTCCTGGAAGGGGCAGCTCAAAGATGAGGAACTTCTGCTGCTTTCCCCACTCATCGTTCAGGGTGGCTGACACAAGGAAGTCGTCAAACTTCTCAGAGGGGAGCCTGCAAACCGCACAGGGCCAATTGAAAAGTATGGCAGTGCATGGCGCAGTTCTGCAGTGCATACTTTAACAACTGCGCCACACAGACCCCCACTGGTAGAGCAAGTTAGATTAGATTAGGTTAGATAGTTATACTGTTATACTTTTTTATATATATTCATATTCATATTCTACAGATCGGGATAAGTAGATAGGTATAGGAAGATAAATATTGGTAAGTAAGTAGATAGATACATAGTAGACTCATAGTCATAGATAAACAGATAGATAAATAGATAAAAATGAGAAAGAGATCAGATAGATAGATGGATGAATTGATAGATTGATAGATAGATAGATTCATAGATAGGCATATAGGCTTTGACTGCTGCATTTTGTGGGGTCTTTTACGTGGGGCAGCCTTATCCATTATATGCTGCAAACAAAAACAGAGACATACATAATACACAGGCTCAGACATAATTAGAGTAGAGAATGAGTGAGCAAAAGGCATTTGAACAATAGTATCAGATAGTAAGATGCCCCAAAAGCATCACTGCATCCAAAGATGTTTAATTTTAGTTACAGTTTAGATGTGGCTTGTGTGCACAGGGATGATGGTAATGCTTAACTGCTGAGTCAAACCACTGCTCAGGAATCAGGAAACGGCCTGAAGATTTCCATAAACTCAGACTCTGTGATGGCGGCGTAGGATTTCTCCACTGTGACCCCAACCATGTCATGAGAACTCACACCACCACGCGTCTTGAAATTCTGACTGGCGCCATCATGCTGAATCGCCCAAGCATCTCCAAATGCCCTCTGTGTGACAGCGGAGTCAGCATATGAACAGCAGAAGGTTGTCCAAGTCCAGAAAGGGAATGCATCATAGGCACACTGGTAGCACTCTTGGCATCCGTCTGGAGCAGCAAAGCGAAGTTCCTGCGAACAGTGTTGAGAGGTGGCAACCACCTAGAAACTGAAACCTGAAGCTCTTCTGGGATAACCCAGTGACCCCGTCTATGAAAAGCTTATCGGCCCAAGGCATCCACAGCACTGGGGCATGGACTATTGATATGGACTGTGACTAGACATATAATATATAGTAATATAATACAAAATCAATACAATATCTCGTTTAATAATATATAAGATAAATATACATATAAATAAATAATATATATATATGTAGGTCCATGTTGGAATTTGTCCATCCCATATAGACCCACCTGTTTGTCTCTTTAGGTTTTGGCTTTGATTTCCGACCCTACAACAGCCCTTTTAGAAATCTGCCAAAAAGAAACTTACAACTAGCGCAACACTTCAAAGCAGACTGTTCTCCTGGGAAACTTTGCGCTTGCAGCGAAAACAAGTCGCAGTGGGTAAGATGGCGACAGCGGTCTCAAGGTCCTGGCATCTTACTGAGTCTTACTGGTAGTCAGCATTGTGGAACTTGGGTTGTGATCACATCACGTGCGGCACATGTATATATACATATATACATAAACATATGCATATATAAACCAACGTCCCATACACAAGTGTTACAGTATAGTATTGTATATTACAGTAACTGGTACAGTTAGTATGGTTTGCTTCGCACAAAAAATCAACAAACCCAATGGGCCAATGATTCAATCCTGACCCCAACTACGGTTCTCGATGATTCTGGAAGGTGAGTTATTTCGCAGAATTCTTGCAGAAGACTTAGCAGCACCAACTACCACTGACACTAGCAAAACAGCAGCTCCCCAACACTATGAAACTGCCTTGCGTGATGATGAGGCAGCCATGCTCAGGCTGCTCAGGCTCTCAGGGCCAGAGAGTCCACCAGCCGTTCACGGTGAAGCCACCAAAAAAGGCTACGAGCCAAAATCCTTTCAGCTTTTGGTTTCACCAGCATGCACGCACTCACTCCTCTGACTGGATGGAAAGAGCTGTTGAGAACGTACAGCGCAAAATACGAATGTGCATTACAACAGTGCAGCTTGGTTGGAAGAATAAATAAGTAGATTAACAGATTCATCAGATTGAAAGAATCCAAGCCGCCTTATACCGGACCTATACATCAAGCAAACATTGTAATGATGATGGCCATTGTGCAAAGAGAAAGCACAATACCAAGGACCAAGGTCCAAGTTCAAAGTGTTGACACAACAAACAAAGCTGTGACTTTTCCCTACTACGCGCTGATGCCAACTGATGTCACAATCTGGAGGCAGGCCTAACAGCGGTGTCGGATGTGAAGTCTGGCATTTGACCCCTGCCAGGTCTTCACTACACTGCACTACAACACAGCATCGAAAATAACTGTCCTTAGCTGGCAGAATGGCCAGCCAGCAGCTCGCGTGAACACAAGAATGGCTAAAGCGCTGAAGCCATGATTCCCTTTCAAAATTGCTCAGAGAACCCCACATCACAAACAAGAAACACACATTAATAATCATCATTATGAACAGAGCACTCTTTGAAAAGTTGTCATATGTGGTGTTGCAATCGTATGCACAACGGAAGAAACTCATGCTGACAAGGTCCCATTGTCAAGCGCAAACTACAAAAGTTGCCAATAATGGACATGTACAACCGAACGTCAGGGTGAGAATCTTGGAAAGGCTGGACGTTTCCTACCAAAGTTGGAACCCCTATGTAGGCTTCAAAGAACAACAATTACCGGTCTATGCACTTGCTTCACAATTCCTTTGCAATTCAACCGATACGACAAAAAGCCAACCCCAACCATTTAATGTGTATTGGGTACTGTCTTGTCTTTGAAGAAGGTTCAAACAAAGTGTTGAACTGATGGTAAGTTTTAGTGATAACTGGACAACCTGTGTTTTGTTCTGGTATGGACAACACATGCCATACACTAGTGACACTCGTGAACCAGTGAAGTATTGGGGGGCTTGCGCTTGACTGAGCATCTAGATGCGGCTATCCGCTGGCTCCCATGCGTCTTGGGCACCCATCCTTGGAACAGGCTTCCAGTGTTTGGGCTTGGCATTTCAAAGGGACTTATTTAGCTCTTACATGATTCTATCTAGCCATGTGTCCGGGACCTGTGTTTGTGTTTCTCTATGTTACCATATAACCGTTACTAACCTCTTCGTCACTAATGCTAGGCCATTCCAAGCCTTGCGGCCAAGGTGAAAGGAACTAAGGTCAGACTCCCAAGACCATAACCAAATGTTTCTTTGCCATGTCAACACAACAGGTGATAGCCTGAGTCTAAGCCTAAGTGTGCTGACAATCGAAACCGTGATCTCATGCACTCAGATCTCTTCACGACTGCTCTTTGCGCTCAACTGCGCTTCTGATTACAAAAGCTCTGCCCAAAAAACGCATGGGTTCGAATCAACCTGCTTGACTCGAAGCCTGGCTGTGGTTCGCAACACTGTCACTGGCTGAAGAAAGGCCCCTGCAACCTATGACGGTCAACGGTTGCCCTCAAAAAAAAGACACTGGTCAAGAGGTAGCTGTTGGCCTAGATGTTGGTTTTCCACAAACACTTTGGCTCTACAATAATAATGGTTGTCCCTCAAATAAGACAATATGCTTATCATGGGTTTGGGCAATCAATATTCAACAACCCACTTGCATGCATATCTCTTGGTTGGTCATGAGTTGCTGGACCGAATGTATCCGGCTACTATGTTCTTTAATTCCCTGATCTCTCCAGTTTGGAACCAATTGACATGGAGTTTGAACCGCACTCAAAAATACAAAACCGCAACAACACATAGACTTAGACATAAACAATCATACTGCTGCAGTCATACAGTCATACAGTTCTAAATCTCAAAGTTGAAGTTCAAAAGAATGAATCATTAAGTCATTTTTCAGAGAACTTCACAAATAGCATAAATGCTGTTAAAGGCCCTAAAGGCCCCCCCTAAAGGCCTACTAGATGATCTTGAATTGATATGTTGTAAATTTGAGGGCTGGAATTCAAATGAACATCGATAGCTCATGCTTTGGCCTGGGCATACCTAGGATACCGTTGTATGTCTGTGCTATGTACAGTACCACAAAGAATCTAAATCTAGGAATCTAGGCTGACTGCATGCTGGGACGAAATCATGTTTGGAAGCAAACAAATTGGAATGTCTGCTCTGTTAATTTGTTTTGAATGGCAATGCGGCAATGTGACCGGGGCCTTGTGTCCTTCAGCTACCGGACCCAAGATCGCCTCACTCTGTGCGCATCTTGGATGCCTTCGGAGGTCTGTTGCCACTGCTGGCATTGAAATTGCACTCAGCCAAATCGGAATCCATCATTGGCACATGCAAAATCAAGCTGTAAAGGACAGTTGCAACACTTGGCAAGAACATGCCCTCACCGACAAAAGTTCGAAGGTCTGATGGAGACACAGTAGAAGGCATTCGAACGCTCTTCGGATATCCTTGAAACCACTGCATTTCCTTAGGCAAGACTATGCGCCCTGCCCCAAATGAGTAAAGGACTGAGGACGTTGTCAAACACTTGTTGACAGTGTTCATGGTGAAACACTTGCGCACATGAGACTGCGACACGTCAAGAAACACATCTCGCATTTCTGCTTTCGTGTCACTGAAATTCTGGCCCTTTGACCTCATCCTGTCAATGACAACGCAATCCATGAGGTCTTTGATCCTGGGGGTCAAATTCAATCCTGGGACTGCCGTGAAGCCTGCCTGGCCTGTCCAAGGAGCATAGTTTGGACTCACTCCAAGCTTGTCACGCCAGCTCAAAGAATCTCTCTCCCACTGCTTCAGTCGCCCATGTGTCTCCTCCTTGTCAGTGTTTCCAACCTGGTGACACATGGGAGCAGAAGACTAAAAAATGAAATCTACAAACACTGGAATATTGCTTTTATGTCCTATGTGACCCCAACTTATGAAAAACTAATGAACCAATGGATAGTAAAAACCCCTACAGATAGGCACAGTTACATCGAGATCAAGTGAACTACTGTGGAAACTTTAAGTTAGTGTCAAAGACATACCCGGAATGGAAACAATCTCTCAATGGCTACGGCTAAGTTTTTATAGGCCTAGGGCCTAATACCGATCACCACCCTTGGGGCTGGAGGCATGTGAAAATCACAGGAACGCTTTGAGGATTTGATGTTGCTTTGGAATCTTTTGTCTTGGCAAACCAACATAGTTTCCCAACAAATCAGAAGATGGGCACTTGTAATCTAAGTCCAGTAAGCCAGTTTCCAGAGGTGTCTATGCAAAGAATATTAAGGTTTGGAAGGACGATGCACCGACAAAGAGATACACATCTCAAAAAAAACAAAATACAAAACAAGAGATAAACCAAAAAAATGAAAAATACAAAAAACAAAAATACAAAAAAGATACAACATAGAAATACAAAAAATACAACAACATAGTTGTATTTTCATGTTGTATTTTTTTTGTTTTTTTGTTTTTTTTGTAATATACAAAAAATATACAAAATAAATGCAAAAGAAATACAACATAAATACAAATGAAAATACAAATTCCAAAATATCAAAATACAAAATACAAAATGAATACAAAAAAATACAAAGTACAAAACTCATTTTTTTACCACTGGTTTCTTTATGTTTTAAGATAGTATGTGTACCTTACGCTGCCGCAGATAAAACCGTATAGTTTAGGGTTTAGGGTTTAGGGTTTAGGGTTTAGGATATGAGGTGTTTAAGCCCAAGACACATACTAACAAGTTCAAGCTCGCAAGCAAAAAGAAGCTGACTAGCTGCACCAAACATATCATAGTTTGAGACACGCAGTGAAAGAAAATATATATAATATATACAGTTAAAGTATATTGTCGTTTGTTGTTGTTGCTGGGGGTTCGCCCAGCTTTGCAAAGGCATAGAAGTAAACGGCAATAACATCTGTTAATCTGCAACTAACAGCAGCAAATGGAAGTACCAACTTAGCCGCTAGCTAGCTAGTCAAGTCGTTCGTCACCACTGACTCTCCCAGGCTGTGGTTCCCAAAATGTAAAATTTTCTTTTGCGTAAATTTTTATATTTTATACTTTATACAACGCCTGTTACTGATACCCAAACCAAGGCCGCGTAGTTTGAAAAAAGATATTGACATGTTTTGCTTTGCTCTGTTGCCGTCACATCGATGAATGACACATGTTGTTTTGACATGTGGCACGCTGACCTACTCAGAATGTAGGCAACAGGAAACATGAACTGCCAAAACCGTCGTTTATAGCGTTTATATTTGTCATTTGTATTTCATATTCATGCTGACAACAATGTAACAATGTCCTCTGATGAGAAACACGCATCCAGTTCAAGTAGTGTTTCATCTCCTGGTCAAGCTGGTCGCCCGGCGGCAAAAGCAAATCCATCCAGGTATTGGGTGGAAACTCGGCACGGAGCTGCGTGATGTCCTGCATGTTGCACAACGGACATGGGATATATAAACTAAGTATGACATGAAACAAAGCATATAACATATGACAAATGTCATATTGACATTTTGTGTCAGATATCCTGCAACGTTCTCTTTCCAAAATAGACATTGAATTCTTTCTTCATACAAGGTCACACAACCATGATTCGAATATATTTGTTGATATATGCATGATATTATGAATATAGTATGTATTTGGACCAAGCCCGCTCTGCAATTTGTTTGGAACCAAAACCTGCCATTATATATTATATATATATATGTGTGTGTGGTTTGCTAATTCAATAGTGATACAACAGCTCGTTTCCAAACCAATGACATAGGAAAGAAAAATGTCGTGAACCTGAAAGCGATGCCTGGATGATATTTTGGATCACATAGATGTCAATGTTTTTTTGGTACCACATTATATAATATCACGATATAATATAGCAAGCCCACTCGGCTGCTAGTGACCAGTGACTAGTGGTTTGTCTCTGTGTGTGTTCTTGGCTTTGTTTTTGTGCGGTTGCCAGTCAAAGTACGTTTGCCAACTTGATTTCAATTTCAGTAGTGGAGAGGCCAATGTGCTTAGGTCGTGGGGGCTTAAGCGCTGCAAGTGGAATGGTAGCGCCTCAAGTCTTGCAAACTGTAGTCACTGTAGTTGCTGCAGATACTGTAGTTAGTTGCCGCGCTGTCAACAAGTTTGACGTGCTTATAGGTTCCTGGGACCTAAGCGCTGCTGATATCGCTCTAAATCCGCAGTTTGAGACAAAATAGGTTGGATATGGAACTGGTATGGTATGATATGTGTATCTCTCCATTCTAGGGGGCCCAAAACTCAATTGTTTTTGATGTTCAAATTGCATTTGGGGCCCCTCCATTTTGAGAATGCCTATACCTATATATAAATTTGGTGTTCTATTTTATTGCTAGCTGCTAGCTAGCTGCTACTGCTATGGCAAAGACTGAGCACAACAATTGGAGAAACACAACATCGTCCAATAATCACTTCACCAGTCTTCGGACCAAATGCACTGAATCGGCTTGGTTAAACATTGTCCATCTGTGTTAGAGGAACAAGGCAGTTTTAACTGTGATGTAAAAATAACACTGCGGTTGCAAAAGTCCTGGATGGTTCTGGCAATGGCCTTGATTGTGTCCTTGTCCCCGCAGTCCTTCCTGACGAAGATGATGTAAATCCTGGAGAAGGATCACATCACCGTTGCCCCGAATTGGCAAAGGAATTCCTTTCCTGACTTTTGTCATCACAGCTATGAAGCCATTGGTATCTCATGATCTATCTGTACTGGTTTAGCGCCTGGCGCCTATGGGCCTCTGACCTATGGCATGTGTACACAAAACAAAAAACAACAAGATAGAGCGACAAAAAGGAGAGAGAAACATAGAACCTAAAACTATATGTGTATATTTATTCAATTTATATACACAGAGCGAAGCGCTTGAGATAAGAAAGGTTTCAACAATATCCGATGAAGTTGTAAGTGAAGTATAGAATAGAGTATAGAGTATACTGTATACCTACAAAGATGGACCCACAGCGGTCTTCCAAAACGATGATGATGCGCTCAAGTGTTTTTCTCCTTCTGAGACCTTGTCTCACCAGCAACCTGCCACATTAAGGCCTGTGATCTTCAGAGCCAATCAATCGACATGGTCACGGAGCAGCTGTTGGTTCTTCAGGTTCACCTTCTTTGCGTTTCCTTTCGTAATTCAGAAAACGATCTGAGCCAGATAGAAGTTTGAAGTTCGCTCGGCCAAGCTTCCGAGCTGACAGATTAGGAGCGCACTGGCCACTGTGGCTCTTAGCATCTGCAAAGTTTGCAGCATCTTCCAACCAAGCGGTCAAGAGACCTAGAGGTCTTCCCTGTGCACTGCTGCCTTTGGCACTGGGTTTTGATGTCCTTGTCTTTCTGCAATTTCCAGAATGATATGAGCAATGAGCCACAAGGTTGGCAGTTTTGACGTTGTACCGTATCGATCCATTCTCATTGACCTCAATGCGGATATCAGTGTCCTTTTCAGCCCGAGCTCCAGCTTGGACATCTTCTTTGGGCTTCACTGTGGGTGGCGCTGCATCATGTTCAGCCTCAGAGCTGTTTGAAGAGTTGCTGCTGGTTGAAGAGTTGCTGCTGCTGGAAGAAGTGGATGCCTTGTCACCATCTGCATGGTCTGCAACATGGCTTGGGCCAACTGGATCAACCGTGTCTGGCTGAGATGGACCAACATCTCCCTGTTGGACTGTCTCAAGAACGTCGATCTGAGGCTCTTCGATCAAGTCATCCGCTTCAGCTTGCTCAAGCCACTCACCAGCAGCAAGCCGGAATGGATCGCCACTGTCCTCACAAGCCACATCATCTTCCTCCAACAGATCATCTGGAGCCATGCTGCCGGGCGAATAGTCTGTATTCCAATCGCCCAGCATGCGCTCCAAAAGTTCAGGCTCAGGGTCATCCTGATCATTGCCAAAGATGATATCTTCTTCAACATGTTCTTCTTCCTTGGTTTCATCAGGAGGCCTTCGGGTCTGAGTCTGTCTTTTGGAAGCCTTTGGCCGGCTCACATCTGGGTTTGGCCTCTTTCTGTTCGGAGGTCTTCTGGATGTTGGTTTCTCCTCGTCCCATCCTTTCCACAGGAAAACGTGAGAACTGGGATCGCTTGCAAAGCCACCATCAATCTCAACACGTTCTGGTATCATGTCACTGCCATTGAAGAAAGTGTCATTGCTCCTAACAATGTAGCACACGTTGCATGTGAAAGACGAGAGCAAGTCCAGCAGTGCAAAAGCCTGCACTGCCACAGAGACGCCGTGCAATGGAGAAGCCAACCCATCTTGCTGATCAGCCACCCGCAAGGGAATCCTTGAGGGTTTTGATGGAGTCCTGGTATCAACCGCCAACTCCAGAAGTGAAAAGCACCAGGTCTTCAAATTGTAATAGCCCAGGTGGTAGAACAAAGGCGTCTCATCATACCCCACCCTCCGGAAGCAAAGGACGACCAAGCCAGTTTCAAGCTTGCGTTTTTCCAAGCTTCCCTTCTTGAAGAGCGGACGAAGTGTTGCTACCAGTTTCATGGTAAAATGGAAAGCTTGTTTCCCATGACCGTCTCTGCAAACACATAAACCCAGCTTCATGCACTTGGATGGGACAAAAACCGCTTTGCCCTTTGGCGTCCTTTGTCCAAAGATTGGAGGCGCCATGTGGTCAAAGAAAATCTGGTGCCTGTTGTCCCAATCTTTGTCAAGCTTGCCATGCAAGCCTGTCTTGGCAGTAGTTGGCATCCCATGCAGCGCTGCCTGACACCATGGGTGAAATCATGCTTTGGTACCAACACAATACAGAGATACTGACTAACTAGCTCAAACCTTAGCGGGCGCCACAATGTCAGCCTGAGAGTCTTTTTTTTACGGTATATATTTCAAGCTGCTAGCTGCTAGCGGCTAGCACCTGGCGTTGTTAAATCAGAGCTGTGCAACTTAGTTGAACTTACCTTTGCCTTTGTTGGGCCGGCTGCTGCAAACTGTAAATATATACATGTATTTTATAGACAACATAATAATTCAAGATAGTAAAATTATTGTTTTTCAATATTCTATTTGTGTATTTACATATAAGCACATATATTTATGAAAAATAGAAAAGTATACTGTATTAAATTATTATTAAATTAAACAATAACAGTAACATAGTATAGTAAGTAACTAAGTAACATAGACCCGGGCAAGCCGGCGGGGGAAGTTTCCCAATAATAAATGACCTATAGTTACTACGTTACTACGTTACTACTAGTTACTAGTTACTAGTTACTATAGTTAGTTCAAAGACAACCTGTCCCGACCGTGTCCTTCCCTCGACAAGCGGCTTTTTTTTTCAGCGGGCGACGAAGCAAAGTCTTCACACTCCACACTCCACACTTCACACTGCACTCTTCGCACTCCAAACTTCACACTCCACACTTCACACTTCACACTTCTCACTGCTTCCTTCGCACTCCAAACCTCACACTTCACACTTCACACTGCGCTCTTCGCACTCCAAACTTAAACTTCACACTCCACACTGCACTCTTCGCACTCCAAATTCACACTCCACACTTCACACTTCACACTCCAGACTTCACACTTCTCACTTCTCACTGCTTCCTTCACACTCCAAACCTCACACTTCACACTTCACACTTCACACTTCACACTGCGCTCTTCGCACTCCAAACTGAAACTTCACACTTCACACTTCACACTTCACATTTCTCACTTCCCACTGCTTCCTTCACACTGCACTCTTCACGCCCCACACTTCACACTGCTCTAAACTCTAGACTCTAGACTCTAAACTCTAAACTAACCCTAAGTGCAACAAAAAAAATAGCGCCAAAATCAGGAAAATCTGCTAACAAATCCATTTCGCAGCCTTCATGCAGCCACTCCAAGACGATTTACGAGATCCAGCTGCAAAAGACACTAGTATTACGAACGTAGCCACAGCACGAAGCCACCTTGACGCAGCCATTATAATCATTACAATTACAATCAATTACAATGCGATCTGCAGAGACTGAGTTGCAAAACGCAACAGAACTACGCGCAACGGCGTCGGAAATTGTAGCCTTGTAATTTTCCGGTTGGTTTGGGGTTTTTGGGGGGCGACTTTTTCTCTGTTTTTGGAAGCCTTTTTGGGCACAAAAAAGTCGCCCTTTTTAACCCCTTTAGCTGCACCAAACCAACAGGAAAATTACCATTGTAGCCCCAAAACCGGATCTCGAAGCCAGAGCGAAAAAAAGACGATTTTGAAGCACTTTTTAAAAGGGTTTTTAGAAGGAAAATCACTAGTCTAGTCACTAGTCACTAGTCACTAGCGCCAAAATGGAGAAAATCTGCTGACAAATCACTGTCGCAGCCTTCATGCAGCCACTCCAATACGACTCAATACGATTTACAAAGTCCAGCTGCAAAAGACGTGACGTAATGACATGCAGCCAAAGCAGGAAGCAACCTTGACGCGATCTGCAGAGACTGAGTTGCAAAACACAACAGAACTACGCGCAACGGCGTCGGAAATTGTAGATTGTAGCGGCTCCAAACCCGGATCTCGACGCCAGAGCGAAAAAAAGACGATTTTGAAGCACTTTTTAAAAGGATTTTTAGAAGGAAAATCACTAGTCACACTAGCGCCAAAATGGAGAAAATCTGCTGACAAATCACTGAGGTTAGGGGACAGGCTTTGTATGGAAAAACATACGGTTTCGTGCATCTGCTATCTCTCAAAACCGCATTTCGTGCGAGACTTCCTTCAAAACTCCGTCGGCAACTCATCCACCAGCACCACTTGCAATCCCATTTACATTGCGGGAACCATCCTACAGTTGCAAATCACCATGGAATTCCATTGGCAACTCATCCACCAGCACCACTTGCAATCCCATTTACATTGCGGGAACGATCCTACAGTTGCAAATCACAATGGAATTCCAACTATTTCCCTCACTAACTCTTTCCCTCACTTTCCCTCACTTTCCCTCACTAACTCTTTCCCTCACTTTCCCTCACTAACTCTTTCCCTCACTAACTCTTTCCTTCAGTCACTAACTCTTTCCCTAACTAACTCTTTACCTCACTAACTCTTTCCCTGACTAACTCTTTCCCTGACATTCTAAAATTCTAAAATTCTAAAAGTCCGTAACACGGAAGTTTCTCCCCCTAACTAACTTCCTTTGAATATAGTAAGTATGTATATGTATATAGTATATAGGCTCAGCCATGCTCAGCCCAAAAATGGAACTTTCATAGATTGCATTAAGTCATCATTAGGTCATTAGGTCATTAGGTCATCCGGCCCCAACAAAAAGGAACAGCCAAGTGAGCAAACAAGACCATGCCTGAGCAAAGACATCCGCTGGTGGCAGCCATTCGACCCAAGGCAAGGGACAAGGCCTTGGAAAAAAATTGCTGTTCTTGAAAGGAAGCTCCGACTGCTCTGCGTGGTCTTGAAATCCTCTGCTGATGAAGCTGTCAGCCAGCTCCGAAGGTTGCACCAGGGCATCCCCTTTCAAAAATGCAGCAACATTTGCAACCACAATCTCTCGGTCCTGTGCCTCTTCAGCTGACCTTTGGGAAACCTTTTTCTTGATTTCCTTCAACTTGTCCAACAAATCTTGAGAAGGGTCCAACACGCACATGTGCTGGTGAGAAGAAAGAGAGCCAGGCGCCAATGCTTCAAGGGCTGACACAGGTTCCGCTTGTGGTGGGCTAGGACTAGGACGCCCTGCAGGTGGAACAGCAATTTCAGAATTTGATTGAATCATTCTGTGGGACTCCCTGCTTCCAAAAGGTTTGAAGCCAGCTCTGTGGCTCTTGGTTGCCAATTCTCCAATCAACCGGTATCTTTTCCTTTCATCTTCTGGCAACGCCCAGTATGCCGCTTTGGCTCGTTTGAACCTGTCTCGCGTCCCTTTCTGGCCTTTCAAAAAAACAGAGCAAAATGCTCTCCAACCCCCACCACCGCCTCGCTTCTTCTTCTTCTGCTGTGTCTTTCGCACACATTTTCTCTGCTTGGCAAACTTGTTGAATTTCCTTCGTGTGGCAGAGGAATCAAAGAAGAAATAAGACATCAAATTTGCCCTTCTTTGGGCCCCCTGTCTCAAAAGCCAATCAGCTGACAGCGATTTCAATGTCACTGCTGGGTTGGCAAGGCTCCGAGACTGGACGACCCTTCTGCTGATTGTGTGCTGCCTCTCGATGGGGCCAATGTCTGTCTCAGCCAGCAATGCCAAAGCTTCAATCACCAAGCGGCAAACGCCCTGGTCTGCACAAAATTCTTCCTCAGTGAATTGGGAACACAAGGCTAAAGTGATTTCATCCTTCAAGCACGGCGGATCATGGAAAACTTTGTTTGCCAACTCTGGCCCTTGCAAAGCTGAGAACAACTTGTAAGGGTATTTGGAATGCCGCCAGTGAATCAACTGCTTGGTCGCACAAACCAATCGCGACAACATTGTGAAAGCAAGAACGCTGACATCTTGTCGCCAATCCACTTCTGCCAAAGCCACAGGAGGGGACTTCATGAGGTGAGCAGCTGAAGCAAACACAAGTTCTGTATCCTTGCCGATGCAAGCCAAAAGCATTCGGAAGTTGCGCTCCCCAGTCTGGCAGCAAGAAATCCACTGGTCCTTCTCCCATTTTTGGCTTGATATATAGAGAAACTTTGTCATCAATTTCAGGATAGGTTCCATGTACTGCCGCATCAAGCACACCATGGTTTGAGGCCTGGGGCCTCGAGCTCGGAAAAGCCAATCAAACACAGATGTTCGAAGCTTGTCATGGTAGCTGTGCCAATCAAAAGCTGAAGGGTCATCGCCAACTCCTTCAGCACCATCTTTTGGAAAGTCAAGCGGCAGGACAGGTACCTGCTCTTGCTCTTGTTCATCTGGATGCTCCACACTGTTGTCTTGTGACACTTGTGGCTTTTGGGAACTGAGGTTCGAAGGCTGGCTCTTGGTCTGAAGGTTGCATAAAGCTTCCCAACCCGATTCATGTTCTGCCTCGCCAGTGTTGCCATCACCAATTTCACTTGCCACTGCACTGCCCTTTCCGCACCATGCCTCCATCAAAGGCTCCAGAACACAATGCGTACAAGCCAGGACCCCAATGTAATCCAGTGAGGCATCGGCACCAAACCACCTAGACCTCGGAAACAATGGCATCCCATGTGGGATGAGAGCTGGCACCACATACTTGACAAACTCGTTTTCTGCATGCTTCTCGGAAGCGTATTGGCCAGCAGGAGCCCAATGCACAATCTGCTCAGAGCGAATGTCGCCATTGCAAAAATGCTCAAGGATTGCCCTGCGTCGAAGCTTCTGGCCATAATTCAAGCGCTGTTTGGTTGAAACCGAAGATGCCACCTGCATGGAAAAGGAATCGGGCACTTTGAAGAACAGGTCAAACACAGCCTTCTTGTAGGCTAGAACATCTGGTCTGAAAGGAGGGCTTCCAATTCGCAACTGGAAACGGGATCGGATGATCTTAGTCAACAGAGTCTGCAATTTCCCAATTGACCCCGCAGGCGACATGGATAAGCCCAAGTTGATGATTGCACTGATGGCTGGCCCGCTCAGATCAAAGACTCTGCCTTGCACAGTGGAACCTTTGTGGATGTCACAAAGGGTTGCCATACGTTGCCAACCCGTTCTCGAGCTCTGCAGTCCGAATTGGGCAGGCTCATTGGAAGCAAACTCATCGGCACAACACAAAAAGACTTTCCTTTCAAATCGGGCTGCCACTTCTTCGAAGTTGGGAAGAGCTATTGAAGCTTCCAAAGCACAGTTGAGATTGCGGGCAGTCTGCTTGTCCAGGATTTGTAGCGGCGTAGGCAAACTTCCTGTCAACAAGGTTGCCTTCTTTGTGAGTTTGCATTGCAACAGCACTCCGACACTGACCTCCGTCTGCAGGAGTTTACACACCTGCTTCCTGGACTGGGCTTTCCCTGCCTTCTGCTGGTCGGGGTTTGGCATGTCATGGCTACATAAATCTGCCACTGTGATCTTGGTTGGTGTCTCGTCAAACCTGAGCTTGCAAACAATCATCAAACCATTGTGCGATGAATCCAAAAGGGTCTGGACGTGGTTCATCAAATTGCCCCAAAGCTTGCCTGCAAGATTTTTGAAAGCGCAAGCTGAACGCACCATAACTTTGGATATCTGCCAGCGGTCAACCCCCAAGCCATCGGCATCCCTGGTCAATGAACAATAGGCCCGATATGGCTGGAAAAAGTGAGCCATGGACTTTTGATAGTCATCGACGTCAGCTTCAACGCCTTGGCCTTGGCAATCAGGCTGGCATTTGCTATTGCCTGTCAACAGCTGATTTGAAAAAGAGTGCATGGCATTGTCAGGAGCGGCTGGGCCAACACAGAGGTCTTTGCAACGTCCCGAATTGAAAACTGAAAGCGCAGACTCAAACAATTTGCTTTGCAAAGCTGACCCAACTGCTGGACTAGGATCAACTGCACATTGCACAACCAAACTTGCTGAGCGTTCAGGACGCGAAGATGTTGCTGCAGCATCTGACCCAAAGCTGAGCCTTCTTTTTTCCTGGTATACCTGTCTTTGTTCCCTGGCCTTTGCCAAATTCTCAAGTCTTACAGATTTTGCCTTGTCTGAAGCACTTTTGATTTCATCAGGTTCGGCTGCTTCTTTCAAGCTTCTCCTGTATTCGTGACTTCCTCTGATCCCAAAAGGCCTCCCAAGCTTTCTCGGGCCCTGAAGCCTGGCAGGTGTTGTGAAGCCGCTGAGTTCTGTGGAAGCTTTGGCGGAACTGGCAGCTTCCAAATCAAAGTCCCAGACCTCGTCATTCTCGCTATCCGGCCCAGCATCCGGACTGTGAGCAACTATTTGGCGACAAGTTTCATTGCCACTTTCATCCAGACAAAGAAAGTCCCAGCCTTCACTATGTGAGCTGCCATCATCCATATTTCAGATCATATACGTGCTGCTAGATTCATATATTCTGATAACTGTTATTTCGGTTGCGGCTGGTAGCCTGAAAGATTTGCTGTTTGACGTTTGGCTTTGTAAGTGAAGCTGGGACTGCAAAGTAAAGCACAAAGTTCTAATCTAATTAATCCTTCTAGGTTTCCATGGAAATCAAGCTACATACGACATACGATCTAATCTGGGTGATTCTCTGCCCTGCGTCACATGAAACATGAAGCATGAAATGCTTCAAACGCTTCGAGCCACATACACGTACACTTACACTGACACAATCAACTCAGTAACCCGTTCTGATGGAAACAGGCCCTGGTGGAAAACCACAAGGTCAACATTCCAAACACGGCACAACAAAGCAGGCAACTGGGTTTGAGTCCTGGGTCTGCTCATGTTCAACCAAGCCGTGGCATCCATATGCACAGGCAAGACGTGATAGCCACCGTGCCCCCAGGTGCAGTTCTCGAGCATTTCCAACAACCTGACAAGTAATGAGAAAAGGCTATGCCGGTTTCGGTTATGCTTTGGCTGCCTTGGAAAGCTCCCCCAAAAGACACACAGCCACATGAAACATTGTTGAAAATAGCCATCCGCTATCCGAAGGCTGCTGAAAGTCAGCTATCCTTTGCTAGAGTATACTTGAGACCTAGACTCCTAGACCTAGACTCTAGCAACAGCCTCTAACTCTAGCAGTAGCACTCTAGCAGCATCCCAAAGAGAAAACATAAATAGGTATATATATATATATAATATACATATAAATATATATATATATAATAAATAAATAAATATATATATATATATTGGCAAAAATAAATATTATATATATATATTGGCATGTGTAATAAACTAAAATATAGAAACGTGAAACCAGAGAAGCAAGTCCTTGCGGCGAAGCTGCTGCTAAACTAAACTGAACTTGAGAAAGTGCATCCACCAGTTGTTTCCCCCAGCTCATTTAAACAGCTTACAGGCTTACAGCTTACAAGCAACCAGGGTCCTTCAAGTTTGAGCGTGGTATCCTTATGTTAAAATTCAATATGTTGATCAATAGTCACTAGTCAATAGTCATAGTCACAGTCAAGAATAAATTTATCATCAATGCATCAGTTATCAATATCAATATCCAAAATGCAACAAACCTCCCTGCATTGGGCTGGCCTGTCCAGTGGTGTGACCTTGCTTGCAGAAGTCTTCAGATCTGGAAGCTCGAAGCCTTCCACCTGCTCAGCGAACCCTGCCTTCGGCTCGAAGTGGACCAACCAGTCCAGCAAATCTTTGAAGGTCGCGTTGTAGTCCTTGTGAGCCTGGACACTGCCTGGGTGATGTCGCTTCGTCCTCTGCCTGCTGAATGGCTGACAAGGCGTGCCAATGCAGCCCAGGTCAGGGGCTGTGTCCTCACAGCAATTGACAGGAGCACCACAGTCGTGCTGGTAGTAGCACCCTTCGCCTGCAACCTGATCAGCCACCGTATGGAAGAAGTGGGAGACCTGCCCTTCAAAGTTGGCAGCAATGACGTCGTGCGACAAGTTCTTGAGGTCGCAGCAATTGATGGAGTCGACGAACATGCCCATCAACTGTCAGGGGCAGGTCTATGATGAGCACAAGCCAGCCAGCAACAAGCACAAGGTGCGTGTATCATGAACACTTTGTTTCAAGCGCTTGCATGCTGGAAAGATTGTGGTTTGGCAGGATGGCAACATGCATGAACAGAAGGTCAGTATATGTATTGAACACCTTGGCAAAGGGTGAAAACTGGAAACCTGAGACAAACATATCTAATGAATCTAATGTGTTTTAATTGGTTGTAAGGCTATAGCGGCTATACAGTCTGTGAGTTAGTGACAGATAGTGACTGTTCAATTTACACACTTCTCAGAACCGGTTGCGTTAGCCTGATAAGAAATCATGAAAGAAACATGTCCCCAATGGCCCTGCCTTGAGAGCCCAGCCTTCTGCACACATTCCAGAGCATCCAGAAACCACTGCAAGCTTCTTGCGAAAGTTGTTCTGGGTGAACATGTGGTCCACAGTATCCAGCGCTTCCACAATGTTCCAGAAATGGGGCAACCAAAATGGATCATCTTGAGGACGATCCAAGCGAACAACATGAGAGAAGCGGGCCACACGCTCATGGAGAGTCGACAATGCCCGCCCAACCTCAGCTTCAGCTCCTGGATCTGTGTCACTCTCTGGCCGTGCTTCTGAGGCAGTGTCCACCTGAACGACACCATCATTGACAGCCTTTGTGGCCAACTCTGTCCACTCATCTGGAAACTCCAAAGGCAAAGTGTCTGGCGCCCAGTCTTCTCCCATTCCTAGAATGGAAAGGCAAAGGCTCCCCAACGAGCTCAGCTACTTGAAGCTTGAAACACGCGCTGGGAAGCAACAGGTTCAAAATCCAGATGGCTCTAGGATCTAGGAATCTAGGAATCCAAGTAAGAGACAACAAAGCTGACAAGCAGAAACTTCTGAGCCATATCTAATCTTGTGGATCAAGGTTGAGAAAAAATCCTTTGGGTCTACAGTGTACAGTCTATATACTCTAATGGTCACTAAGTCATAGTCATCGTCTACAATGTCTACAATCTCAAAGTCTGCAGCGCATCCAGCAATACAACAGCGACAGCTGACTACAGCGACTACTTACTACAGCTACAGCTAAGGCATACATGCACAGATTTCAAAACTAGTCAGCCTTTGGCTTGTGACATGCGCACATGCGCTTCGGACCTGTTGTCGTTTGTCCCCATGCACAGTAGCTGGTAGCTGGAAAACCAACTGAAATTTCAAGTCGCCAGTCTGCTTTGGAACGCAGGTGTTTGAAATTAGAAAAAACTGCTATGCTGAAGCTACTGGCCCTAGCTGCTGTATGGCGGCTTGGGCTGTCTGCAAAAGCGACCCTTCTTCCCAGGATTCTGGGTCTGTTTGAAAGAAGCGGATGGCTGCTGAAAGTTTAAAGGCTTTGCCTCAGCGACTTGTGCAGCACTGGTTTCATATGATTTCCTAATGGCTAGCTACAACTCGATCAGCAAACGCATGCGCTCTAGCGCCAAAAAGACTGCCACCACTTTGGGACAAAAGCCTGAGTAAATAAAAATTTCCATCTCTAGGTCAGACCCTAGGTCCTAGGTCTCTCTAGGTTGGTGACTGTTGCATCCTGTGAATCTTGGGTTGCAGATCGTCCTTGCCCTTGCCCTTGTCCTCAATGATCTCCAAATCGTCCTGGTCACTGTCGGGGTCTTCAACTGTTGTAGCTGGAGAGGAAACAGCATCTGAAGAGCAAGCGGCTGGCACTTGGCATTGCTTCACTTGGCTACCGAAAAAATGGAAATGTTTTGGTATGTTTTTGTATCTTGAATCGATTTCTGAACATGATTCCAAACCGAATATATGTATGTATGAAATAGCGGTATAGCATTGTCAAAATATCTACTAATAGCTAAGATGGTTTTAACAGACTTAATTGTTTGTCACCAATCGCTTGTTACTTGTTAATCTGTCCAACATTGCCAAATCTAAAGACAACCCAACATAACCAGGCACCAATCCTGAGCCATGTGAACTGCTGGTTGTTGGCCATTGGTGCACAAATTCAGTGCAAGATGCCAGAACCAAAGGTATGTTGCAACATCAGCCTTTGTGTTGCAAGAACCCGCTAAAAGCTCAGCTCTGTCCTGTCATGTCCCTGTACGTTCTCATAAGGTTTGGTGGTGCACTAAGTCACTAAGTGCGATTTACGTTGCAATGTTACAATTGTGGTTTTCCTAGTCGAGTCTGGTTGTGAAATGGCGCAGTGTAGAGCCCATCCAACGTCATCTGAAATTGCCACATCTGTTGTTCAGGTTTCATGAAACCATTGCTTGCATCAAAACTAATTGTCTGCATGCAGCACATATGTTTGGTTTTCTCCTGGCCTTTGACTCCCCAACACCAAAAACGGTAAATAATTGTCCATTGATTTGAATTGTGTGGCAAAGTTTGTTGTTTTAGGAAGCCTTTCACACTAGAAGCACTTGGCCGTTAGTAAGTAATTTTGGATTGGCAAAACATAAGACCAAAAATTGGCAGGCCTGACATGATGATTTTTGCTATGTCTTGACAAACCTTTGCAAAATCATCCATTTGTTCCTCAAAAGTGTGAAGAATTTTTTCCTCACATGTTTGGAATTGCACCTTTGACCAAACCCAGGGCAAAAGCACAACAACAAGGATATTGTTTTGTTTGTTTTTTTTGCCAAAAACGCAAGCCCCTCCAAAAAAAATAAATATCACCAACCCTTGAGCGTTCAACAGCACAAGCAACATGTGCCAACATGTAAAACAGAAAGCATTTTTCTGCAATTATAAATGGTTAGATTTTGCATTTTACACTTGTATTTTTATCATATTTTATTCATATTTTTAATTATTTTCTCATACAGGCCCTGTGGCTGGTGTGTGCTTCTCAATGCAACGCAAACTTGCCCATTGGAACAATCTCCCAACGGATCCCAGATATCCCTTGGTTCATGTCACAGGCACAGTTAATTGTTGCCATTTTCATTTACCTTAAATGAATCACATCTCAAAATGCGCAAATGAAATCAGAAACTGCACGAATTCTGCTCTATGGATTGTTTTGCCACAACAGCAAAACAAGAGGACCGCTTCAATCTCTTTTTTTGGCCGCTGCAGATCGAACAAAATGTCCCTTGATCCAGCTCTGCCTAGCCGTCCTTTGTCGCGCTTGCGCACAACCTGCAAACTGGTGTATCATATCTGATACTCATGTTGGTGTTCAC
>Ga0126342_10003550_pt1 | contig 25850 bp, 27 predicted proteins | sample Cyp1metagenome_FD_92528 | JGI IMG/M metagenome (GOLD analysis project Ga0126342, IMG submission 92528) | Coral microbial communities from Lord Howe Island, Old Settlement Bay, Australia - Cyphastrea 1 metagenome | ecosystem: Host-associated > Invertebrates > Cnidaria > Coral ... | reverse complement strand
AGATATGCCAGATAGAATGTCAAATAGAATGTCAGAAGATATGTCAGATAGAATGCCAGAAGATTTGCCAGTAAGAAAATGTATAAATGTCATGGTGGGGATCACACGAAGTAAAGTAATTGCAGCATCTTGTGATATGCGCCTGTTTATTTGTTACGGGTAGGCATGGTAGGCTTTTTGTGCCGTTACAGGCTCCATGCAGTCTTCAAATTTCTTCTGGTAGAAGACAAACACATACAAAATTAACACATTATCATATTCAGGGGATTTCAGGGATAACTCGGAAGACAGTCACAGGCCACAGGATGCCTCTCCACAGTCTGAGCTGCTAAGACTTTGTCAAACAGCTGCCTCTGAGGGTCGAATGCCGGAGAAGCCTCGGGTAAAGCCCGACATTTGGGCATCAGAAGATGATCAGCCAATGCCCACGGCCCAGCTCGAAGGCATCAAACCTACAGAATGTGCGAGCATTCACCACATTAGCTTTTACATTACACATCATTACACCATTATAAATGCATTTTTCACGCATTTTAGTTCAAACTCAGAGGATTTGAGACCGGTCAAGCTCAGTATGGCTCTATGGTGTCGTAGTGAAGAACAGACACTTTCTTTGTGACAAAGCTCTTGCCAAGGCCGGTGTCCCCTGACTCAACGGGTCCGTTGGGGAGCTCAGTGGTACAGCCACACCTGCTACGGATTGCTACGGAAGCAGAGCTCTTGTCCTGCCTGGTGTTTGAGATCGTCCTACCTGAGTGACTCTGAGTGACTGGTCCAACACCAAAAACACCAAGTCCATCCTATTCCATCCTGAATTTGATGAGATATGCTAACATGAATCGATATGATATGGTAAAATGATGTATAAAATTTGGTGTCTCAGCCCCAATATGTACCTCCATCGCTGGTGCTCCAAGGCAATCCAACTTTGCCAAGTTGATGGACCGGAGGGGTCTTGCCAGTGCCCAGGATGCAGCCAGCCCATGCTGTTCGAACATAGTGATTACAACCCCTCAATTCCTGGAGTTCCATGATTGGAAATGGCAAAGTCCCATTTGCGCCAGCCAAGAGTGGCACACCAAATACATCCAAACACTTCTGGCAAAAAAGAAAAATACTTTTGATACAATTCTGCATGGTATCTTTGCCCTTGTGGGGTTTTTGATGTTACTAGCTCTACCTTTGCTACCTTCGATGAATGTCTGGGGCACTGAGATCTGGCTGCATGGTCGCAGGTTCCTGGGAACCGGGGGAGTTGGAAGGGTTTTTATGGGGTGCCTAGACTAGATGTCCCACTCCAACAAGCATCAGCTTGGACATGGGCCAAAACCCTAGTACCTTGGTGAACACCAAAATACTGTAGTGGGATGTAGTGGGTAAATTGATGTTCACCCCCAAAATCCCCCAAAACATATCAGACAATGGTCCCTTAGGTTTTGATGCTTGACACGTTCCCCCATGGAAACCTCCTGCTGGTTGGAACTTTGCAGATTTCTTGGACCCCCAGTTTGCATGCTGTACACTGTAGACTGTTTTAGTGTCAGGAAATGAATACTATAGGTGCATGGCTATTCTTGGATGTCGGGAGAGACTGCACACCTGGACATTCAGCACAGGGGAAGACACCGAAAGATAAGTAAAACTGTCCATTTTATTTTACTGAGGCTCCGAGTATAGAATAGCTCCTGCAGCAAAGAAATGCAAAGACTGATCAATTGGATGCTGCGCCAGTCCTGCAAAAGTGCCAGTTTGGACAGGCGACAGGGAACAACTTAGATGACGAAGATTATGTGGAAGAAGTGCTGTCACCTCAGTTGTTTATTTGCAGCCGTTCATGGCATCATGGAGGGCAAGCATGGTGGTAAAGTGCTCCAATCAGAGTGCAGCAGTGCACAATTGCACCTGCCCAGGGTGGACCAGGCATACCTTGACATGACGGCGGGTCGCAAAGAGGATGCCGACTTTGCAGGTGCTCCTGCAGTTTCTGTACCAGAGTTGTCTCTAATTTTCTATAGTTTTCTATAGCTTTCTGCGGTCTGGCACAAAGACATTCATCATGCAACTTGTGAAATACAGTACGTCGCCGAGGTGTATAGGTCGCATTGTGTCACATTTAGTCTTTGTCACTCAACATCCTCCACACGAATAGATCAAGGATATTGCAATTCGCATCAATGAGAGATTGCAGTTGTACGATTCTCACCACGTCCAGCCTCAAGTTCTATGCAAAACTTTGGATTGTATGCATAGGTTTGGACGCCATGCTCCCTGCCATCTTTGCAGTTCGGACCCTCAGTCAGAGGGCTTCCTTGCAGCCTTGGACTTTCAGCTTGCTCCCGCAAGGTTGCATGAATCAAAAAGTCAATATTTCTCGTTTCAATGATATTGGTTGGTGGTACCCTCTGGTGAACTAACATAGCAATGGAAAATCACCATTTTTCATGGGAAAATCCACTATAAATGGCCATTTTCCATTGCTATGTTAGTTCACCAGAGGGTATCCCCCATCTATCTGGGTAAAATATCCATGTTTGGACAAAATCTGAAAGCCAGTGGCCTTCTGGATGGCCTTCGCGTCACGTCACAGGCGTCCCACGGCGTGGTGATGTGCAACTCCCATGACTCGGAGAAGGACGCCTGGTGTCGCGCGGAGCCTCGACCTGGCCGTTCCTTTCGTGTTGGCTTTCGCACTTTCTGGGATAAACGTTGAAAATACCCTCTGGCTATGTCAAAATAGCTATGGACAATGACCATTTATAGTGAGTTTTCCCATTAAAAATGGTGATTGTCCATAGCTATGTTAAATTACCAGAGGGTATCTTAAATTCAAGTAAATTGAAATGGTAGACAACCTCTAGAGATGTTGATGTCTGATTCATGATGCTAATCCCAGTTGTGCAGGCTTGTTCCTCACTGTCAGTGTCTCTGAAATACGACTGCATTCAAATAGGCTAGCTAGCAATATCTAGCAATCTTACTGTTCAAAAAGGGGACGTTTGAATTGGACGCGCCTAGTCACACAGTACCAGGATTTAATGATTTAATATACGTACGTATGTTATCGTTTGTAGAACGATAGCTTCAATCAACACCAAGAAGGTGGTTGTTTATGCTGCTGAGGCTTGTACCTCTCCTTGGCCTATGCCTTCCTTCCATGTGGGCGCTTGATGTACGAGGCTTGCGGCAATTTACTTCCAATGGGGCCATGGACAATTTTGCAGTTGAACTTCCATGATTCCGTGATGGTACTTCGTCGATTGCGTTTGGGGTTGCTCCAATCCAAGATATCCAAGAGAGGGAGTGGTATACAGACAGTAACAGCTGGGCACTGCGGACAGGTCCATGACCTCTTTGCATAATGGGACCCATACAACAACGGAAGTCGCAGGTGAAGAGAGATTTGGTCCACATCAGCCGGTCTGGATCTCAACTTCTTTTGATGGAGGGTTTATCCGATTAAGAGCCTTTGAGAGGTGGATTGCTCCAAGACTTTAAGCGTTTACTGCGCGTTCAGGATCTCACTTCAAACAGAATGTTGTCAATGGTGTCATACAAGATCATGTTGCAGAGTTTGAACCAACAGTTGTATATATAAACAAAACTATATTTATATATATATATATATCATTCTGCATTTTTGTGCACAATGCAACAGATTCAAAACGCCACACCATGTCTCTGAACCCGCACACCACAACTGCACTGCGCGCCCTCAGGGAGATGCGTAAGCGAAGGAAGGAGGCAGCTGAGGTCCCTGGGAATCAACTCATGGAGTCCAACTCTTTTCCAAAACAGAATGGAGGTCAAGGATTCATAATGATTCTATGAGATAGTCTATGAGCCAATACAGTTTACATCAGTTTACTGGGAAGAGCGGATCAAGTTGGGGATTTCAACTGATATAACATGATACAACCATTATTATTATCTATTTATATCTATTTAATTATATATATATATATATATTATATTATATATATATATATATTATATATATATTATATATATTATATATATATTATATAACCCATCATGAATCACTGGGACTGTGGCGTGAAAGGGACCATTTCGCAGGCCGAAGGGCGACTGCTTGAGCTGCCGGGTGCCATCGGTGGGCTGCGGTGTGAAGCTCAGTGGTGGAGCGGCCATGGCTGCTGAAGATGGTGTGCTTTCCATCCATTGAGTTTGAAGATGAACCAGGTTTAAAAAAAAACAAATTGATCATGTTTTTTGGAAGAGACTTCCCTACAAGAATCTATGAGCGTTGGCGATTATGTGAAGTGGGCGAGCATCAAAGGGCTGCAATTGCTGTCCCCCGTTTTTTTTTCGCTGGAGGTTAGAAGATACTGGTGAGGACCACCTGTCACCACTAGGTGTGGAAGCTGTGGATACCCGTGGAACAAGCTGCGTGACAAATTGGGACATGCTTTTTGCAGGACTGCATGTTTGCCGTATGCTGGGCAGGTGATGAGCGCATGAACAGCAAAATGCAGGACTGTTGTGTCAGGCTGACTGAAGAGATGCGGATCTTGCACGACCTTGGGTTGTGGATGAACCAATCATCCAAAACCATCCAAAACCATCCCATGGTCCATACATCCATTACCTGTAGCAACAGGAGACAATTCCAAGCTCATTGGCTGTCACAGCGCCATCAGAGACAGCGCCGTTCGGGACCTCAAATACGTTTGATGTGCTTCCATGAAGTTTGTGCAATCGCAAGGTGGGTAATCAGACAAGTAGTTGAGACATGTACAAATACCCCTGAGAAGCGCAACGCATGTTAAAACATGAGACCGTTTCCACTCGTTTATGGCCTTGAACCCCAAAATGTTCAAATTCAAACGCAGGGGGGAGAGAGAGAGAGAGAGAGAGAGAGTTGAATACCAGGGATGAATTTCATCAAATGTTTGAAGCAGTCGCTGGAGAGTTGGTTGGGATCTGGAATTTGTTTAACTATGTCTGTGTTTAATGTACAATGTCAATAATAATTAATGTTCAAACATATTCCAGCTATCTGGAAGCGCTTAGTCACTTTGTGTGACTGGGAGAGTGCATTGGCAGTTGGGAAGGGATTCAAATACCATTTAAACAGCTTAAAAGACCCGTGTTAAACAGGAACCGGTCTCAACTTTGGTGAAAATGAACATGGTTTTGAAAAGGTTTGGAGATGTTTGTAGCATTGTCCAGTGTTTGTATACGGGACCCATTTTTGATTCATGCGGAAGATGAGCCAGGTGAGTCATAGATGGTGTAGGATGTACGAGGCACATGGGCATCGCTTAGCAGGTCTGGGACGAACGATGCAGAAACAATTCCAGAAGCCGAAGTGAGGCTTCCGAAAGGTGCCAGGGATGATGCAACCTCCAAGATCAGCCAGCATATGTATCTGAAAGATTCTGAAAGTTCTCATAGTTCCATATAGCTCAATTGAATGCAAATGGTCCGATGTTTCAAAAATTGTTTCAATGAGTTGGTGGTTGAGTCTGTATCCCTCAATTCAGCACAATCTATAGTCACCACGCATGGCATGATTTTGGATACTTCTGTTGAAACAGCATCATGGCAAACCATGATTAGTGATGTTCTCATTTCTTATTTCTCATCGATTTCTACTGTAACATATGGGTATGGATCAATACCTATTAATACCATTGTTAGAGGGACGAACATCCATTTACCAGCTATTTTGATGTTCACCAGGGGGATAGGGTTTTGACACACTGCCATATAATCCTTGGGTATTTGTCATCATTTTTCCCTTTCGATTTGTGCCAGACTGCAGCCTCCTTGCACATCATGGCCCTGATGCACAAAAAGCGCCAAGCGGGCCCAGCGGGCCACTGAAACACCAGGAGAGCAGAAGGCTAATTTGGGGTATCGGATCACTACATACCACCGTCAGCAACCAAAACCCACTTTCCGGGGGTGTCACAATGGAATTTACATACAATAAATGAGTCTATCGAATTTCAACATATACCCTTCCAATGTCAAAATCTAAAGCCGTCTAAAGCCCAGAAAATCCATATGGACTTTGGCCATTTTCAGTGGTGAACCTCCATCCGTTCTTTTTGTACTCTACTGTACCCCACTTCGACCCACTGCCAATGCTGGTTTTCGTACCTGATTGAAATTGATTGAATTTAAAGTACTGGGTAGTTCTTTGCATGCTTCGTGCAGGATACCGGCACAAAGTCGGAGCTGAAAGACCTGAAGTTCCTTGCAGAGTGTCTCGACAGGTGCTTTGTGCGAAGAGTGAGCGATGTTTTTGATGCTTTTCGTATCTTTTCGTCAATCCTAAAGAGTTGGGTTGACAGAATCTTCGCAACCACCAAAACAGCAAACACATGCAAAAACCAGCATCATCATCGTGGTCATTCCTAACTGTCAATATGGTTATCGTGGATATGTAGCCTTGTCTCCGCCAACGTCAACACTGATACTTGTGACAATGCTTTTTAATGAAACACCCGTGCACAATCAGATCACCATGATTGTCAATATCACAATGATCAACATTATCGTCACTGTCGACGCAGTCGCATTTTTCTGTCAGAGTCACTGTATCACGTCACCGTGACGCTGGTATATGCTGTGTACTGGTACTACTTACTCGTTGCTATCACCAGCTTTGGTCGTAGCGTCACGCCCGCTTCCAACCCTGGTGTTCACAGGTTTGTTGAAGATACTGAAGCGGAAAGCTATGAGAAGCTGTTGCCAGTGCCAACAGCCGCTTGTACCGCATCCGTTGGGCATGTTCTGGGTGCTTCTCGTGCGGGCAAAGTAGCAGAATATATTGTGATTTGGATGATTTGGAAGCACCTCATGAACACGATGTAATGTATTTGTATGTATTTGTCTTACAATATGACACCATTATACACTACTTACTTTTATAAGTTGCAGTACGGCATGTACACGTCACATACAGTGGAGTATAGAGTGGTTAGTGGAGACTTTGCAAAAACAACAGTCTACGTATCATTAAATATGTAGACAGTTTTGGCATACTGTCAGTATTCAACAGGTTTTTGTCGCAGCAGGCTCACTTGTGTCAGGGTTGTCCATACACCTTGAACCTATCCGACCTATCCTAATCCAACAAAGCAGGGGCCCAGCCGTGGCCACTGAATCTCCTGAGGATTGGGACAACCTCTTGCTTGAGGATGAATGGCTGGGGCACCAAGCTGCTGAAGATGGCCTTGAGGACTTGGTGAAACATGCTTGGTACTGTCAGGATGAATGATAATAGATGAATTATAGATGATAATAGATGATGATAGATGATAATAGATGATGATAGATGATAATAGATGATGATAGATGATGATGAATGATGACAGGATGATGTTGCAACATGTTGGCGGCAATATGTTGGCGATATTTCTGACCAGTTTCATGTTTGAATGTCACAACGGATCGTTCCGAATCCTCCCAACATTCGTAAAGATTCAGCCGAGTGAAACTGATCACAGCCTATCCCAGGGACATGGGTCGCATTCAGCGACTTATCTCGGTGTCCATGGACGCGCCAACATTGCCAACCGACACGGTGCGAGAACCTGGGCTAAGAACGGTCACTTTATTCAGGGTATGGAGGCCATGGATGGAAGACGAGGAGGAGGTTTTGATTTTTTAAAAATTCCTTAAGTTTTTTTGTTGACATTCGGAGGTGCGCTGCATGCAACAAGAGACTTCCCGAGAGTCAATTGTTGGCTGGGTGCGAGAGTTCTGATAATTCCGGCAATGATTCTCACTGCTCATGCAGTCTCGTGGAAAGGACGTTTGGCCAGTAAATGCTTGAAATTACAGTACGGTCACTATGGTTCTTGTATGTTCTTGTCTGCACACGCAGCATGTGGATTCCAATTTTCATTCTGAGTGATTCAGTGGTTGAACCACATGGCACGGCACATTGCTGCAGGGCTACAAGAGGCGGCCATTGGAGTGCAGACACCCAGTGTGAAGATGCTTGCTGTGGCACAAAGCCAAGACGTGATAGGACATGACTATCATGAAGGGTCTCACTCATTAGTATCATATTTTCCTCATTTTCCTATTTTTCCTGTAGAAATCACGGAGAAACCACCTCTGTTGAAACGCCGGACATCTCAGGTATGGCAAAACGAAGATGCTGATTTGTTGCCTTGGTGGGCCCAAGCGCGATGCTAGACGCAAGGCCGTTGGGTAAAAACCGGGTTAATATCTTGCCCAGTACTCTTGCTATTGGATGCTGTGGTCGCCAACCATTTGAATTTCTGATTTCGGGGTCAGGACCCTACAAGTCTTGGTTTGCTGCAGGCAGTTCTGAAATATGATAGTGATATGGGGGGGGGGCTGGTGGTAACCTTCCCCCCCCAAAGGTCATAGGGAAGCCTTTTGCCAACCTCTCCCTTTCCGTCAGTTTGATGATATCCACAACTTCCAAGAATTCCAAGAACGCCAAATCTTATGTCCAGCGGATGTTTCCTCTGATTCACCACCTTTGTCTATGTATAATTATTGTAAAAGGTGCGGCTGACGCAAGAAGAGGAGTCACATTCTCAGTTTTGGGTTTAATTTTTGGATTGCCCAAGGGAATGTGTACAATATTGTATGGATGAGAGTAAAGCATATCTCACACTTCGCTAGGCTCCTTTCTTGTCGTTAGCCTAAATACGACACAAAGAAAACTGACCAACATCTTGATTGGACAAACACTTGTCACTGTACACAACAGATTGCTCCAGTCTGGACATGAAAGCCCAAGTTTCGGTCTGATACTCCTGATACTTGTGCATAAGATGGTAGAGTCGCAATATTGATTTGATTTCGGATATACCGATATACCGGACACCATTGAACATTGGCTATTCTAAAGCAATTGGCTTCACGGATAATCTCAATTCTGTAGTGTCAGTACTTGTTGACTTTCCGAGGTCCAGCAGTGAATCAGAAGAAGAACAGATTTATGTGGAAGAGGAAGACCCGGAGGCACCGCTTCTGGTGGGACAAATGCCCAGAAAGATGTTGCCAATTGTACTCACAGCACCAATATTGCTGTCAGTTGCAGGAGCCTCCAGATTTGCCAGTGGTTCCGTTCCTGTCTCAAGAGCGCTTTGGGGAGAAGCAACCAAGCCGTGTCGCAACTACAACGCTATGGCCGGCTATGGCAATCCTTAGAATTTTTGGTGGAGCTTGCAGACAACAATGACATTTCAGCTGCGCCCATTATGGGGTCCAGGTGCCAGTTCCAAGTCATGGAATGATAAGGTACACCTACAAAGAGGAGAGCGAGGAGGTGCAGTTGGCTATTGGATCAAGAGTTGGAGGATGAGTTTTCAAGTCCGTCAAATATCAGGATCTACATTCTGTTCAGAGATTTATGTTTTGGTGCATGAAGGTTCCATTGGAGGATGCACAATTTTGCCACAGGGTCATACTCCAACACAATTCAATAATGTTCATGCAGTCCCTATCTATTCGTTTTCTTGCTTTTTAGCTTTTGCTGGTAGCATGCTCATGCAGCAAGCGCATTACTGTAATTCAAATTCACTGTCTTGAGTCTTGATTTGTTTTTTAAGGATAAGATGCTGGAACTCTACTTCAATCGCTCAATCAAGAAGGAGGAAGAGGCGAGCGTTGGAGTATCTTTCAAGATCAAACTCTCAGCGGCCGTCCTTGGATTTCAAAGAAGAACCTACTCGTAGATTCCACGGAGTTTCAGTGGTCCGGCTTCGCATCTGATCAAGCCACAGGCAGACCCAAAGGATGGTACGCTTCAACCCTTCAGTTTGAAGCCCTGGGCCCCAGCTTTAGCAGCCAAGCAGGTCAAGAAGCAACGATGACTTCACTGTAGCCTTTAGCAAACCTAACTTTCTCCACTTCATGACTCACCGGTCAGAATTAATCCAATCCATTCCAGTTCAGCAGTGTTAAAATCATACTGGTTGGTTGATAGTCAGTGACAATAATCGCAAATTAAGCCACGTAGTATAGTCCTCTCTAATCACATCTCGACAAATCAACCATAGGGTTTGGGTCACTGCTCAATTTACGCAACTGCTGCCTTCCCAGGAAGCAGACTACAAAGTCGATCTCCTTAGGTGCAGTGGACACTCTATGGGCCAGATGAATATCATTTAATATCTAACAATCTAATCGTCATACCACAAATCTTTGGACTGGATATCAAGCAGTTGACGAGATTCATATGATGATCAGGTACCACAGGTACCACGGTTGGTCCTGGGACAGTTGGAGTATTTGGTCCACCCTTTCCCATATTACTGTGCCATGGACACGTGGTCTTGGGTGCCTCATTGCTGGATTCTCTACAGTTGGTTGCTGGCCGGTGGAAGAGAATCACAAAGACTTAGAACATCTTGGAACCATTCAAACACTTCGACTTTGCATACAAAATCCAGGGGTTGGTTCACGGGTTTAAGAGCGGACACTGATTTGGGGCGATCACCCCGGCCCAGTTTGTTTTTTTATGCAAGTTTTGTTTGATCTTGCTGTGGTCCTACCGGTTCACTGTACTGTATCACCCTGACTTCTTGACAGAGCTATGCCCATCCAAACCCAACGTTGACAGCGCTGGCCATACAGGAACCACAACTAGCTCATGGTTCAATGCCACCTCGCCAGCTCTTACCAGGTGGGTGAGATATGAAGATGACTGTATATGACCGCTAACATCCTGTAACCTTGATCTCTTTCAGGACTCACCAATGAGCCATGTTACAAGCTATTGACCCGAAGTGATGCCAATGTTTGTCGTGAAGAAACTTCCGTTGCAGTAGTTCGTGAACCCATAAGCCCAAACCCACTGCCACTGAAAGGAGCTTGCAGCCGCCGCCTTTGAGACTGGCTGCATGCTCAGTTGTGCGTGCCTTGCTTTTGGTTCTCTAGCGGTTGGGTTTCGTAAAAAACAAATTGGGTAGAGTCAGCAAACTGCCAATGTCAATGTACCTTCTTCTTTTGTCATTCTTGGGAGTTCCCCAATTTTTTCTAGAGTCCGCTGAGTCCTGGCAGCAGAGAAAGGTCAAAAGACAGGGGTTTCAATCAGGAGCCAACCGACAAAGTTTACAGGACCCTTTTTTGGGGGGAATCCCCTAGAATGAGTGGCAAACTTCAAGCCAATCAATCTCAGTTCATAATCCATCATGAAAATCCCCTGTGTATCCAATATGGAATCCAATATGGAATCCATTGGAATCCAATATGGAATCCAATAGATTCATAGAAATCCTCTACAGATGGGACAGGTCGCCAGCTTCCGATAGCTCCACCGTGCTCAGACCTTGGCTTCAGCTCCACCGGTACAGCGCTTCCATGAGACCTTTGTGAGCAGAGCAGTGAAGATTCTTGGCAGATTTTGGCGCTCCGAATGGGGACATATATATATATATATACATATTGTATCATATTATAATATATATATATATATACATATTATATATACACATATTATATATATATTATATATATATATTATAAATTATAATATATAGAAACGTGGAAATATGGGGATTAAGATTGACTAAAGATGATGATCACATGTGGAAATAAGTTCAGGCTATATATATGCAACTGCTTTGGCAAAGTGCATCAAACTACAGTCATCTGCGTTTCGGAGGGGTACTTTGTGGTTTGCCAACTCCTATAGTGTAGACTAAAATCGAACGCACCTTTTGCACAAAGTATTCAGGCCGCAAATGGCACTCATGGGACAAATAAATTTGCTGGCTTTCATGTTTTCTTTTGAGGGAAACTGAACAATGAATGCTGGCACAGCAAGACAGAGCGTGCTACGAGCTACTTTGGCCTGCTCATTGTTGCTTCAGATGATGTTGCTCATATTATGTGCATGACAGTACTGGAGCTGAAGGCTCGTGTAACTCTATATTTTCTGAAGGCAAACTCCAGAGACTATAATAGAGTGGGGTTCGTTGAAGCTGAGAAGTCAAGCATGCATCCGATTTACACAGACTGACGGTAAACTTTATAATTATAGCTTTGCTCTCAGGACCGATGTAAAGAAGCGCGTTGCAGAGCGGATAGGTGTCCTGGCATTGGAGCTCATGCATGTGTGAATCTTATCTTAATGAGCAGCCTTGTCAATCATTCTCTTTATCGCTGCGCCAATTCTGCTGTTCGGAAACTATCGCATGCGTATCAGTCTGGAGTATCAATTTAGACGACTCGATTTCTTCAAACACCTCCTCTGCTTCCAGCCAACTCTCATAAAACTTGTATGAATTCCCCTTGGTTTGCAGCTTTGATTGACTGGAACTTGGGAGTTCCTTTTGCAGGTGAGAACAACACCTTCTTGCCCACCGCCTCGGTTGGTAGGCAAATGGCACTGGCGCAAATAGAATGAATACTGTAGAGAGAAGATAATAGATTGAGTTTTATTGAGTGCGTTTTGATTTCTTTCCGGCTTTGGTCGAGAAATGTAGGCGTCATGAAGTATACTTTGTTTTACAATCTCACGGAACTAGAGCAGATAGAAGGTAAGAGTCATGAAATCCATGGTGGGACCAGTGAAAGCATGCGCGACATCGATCACATCCACGTCCTCAAGCACTTGCTGCAGTGGTGGGATGGCCATGCTGTCCAAGCCGCTGGCAATCCGTGGCAACGTTTCAACACCCAGCGGATCAGGGCAGCTATGGTGGATTGAAGAGGAGGCGAATTATGGCGAATTGTACCAGTTTGATATACCCAGTTTACATGTTTACACCAGAAAGGTCTAGCCAACCGCAGGCAAGGTGGTTTCCAACACCTTGCCTACAGATTAATAAACTTACTTCACAAGCTGTGATTGTCAGCATTTCAGGTTCCAGCAGCTGTCCAGACTTGGGACCCAGCCTACCTGGCGTTGAGTTGAACCAACTTCGCTCTCGAGGTGTGTCCTGACTCTCCAGCATCCCGCGGGGTGACCTTTGACGTGGTGCTCGAGGCGAATGGAGTTTTTGTGAGACCCAGTGGATCCCCTTCCCATCCTTCCCCGGTGTTCCCCGGTTGGGTGTGTTTGTTCACCTGCAACTATGGGTACATATGGCGACTGAACTGGCATGGTTTCCCCATGGTTTCCCCATGGTTTCCCCAAGTCACTGGCAGGAAGTGGATCCTCGGCCCAATCGTGATGGCCTGGCGATTGGATTCACTGCACAGGCGCTGGGAATCGCTGGGAGCTGACGTTCGTTTTAATCAGTTCTTCACGTGAAACCAAGAATGGAACACATGTATTTATGATTATTTATGTATATAAATGTTACACCGATACATGAATATTGTTAAATATATACCAGTAGTTACTAGATTATACTAGTAGTTCCTCAATTCAACATTATACATATTATACTGTGCTTGACCCGGCCAACAGAGGCTGAATTGAACCGAGCGGCATGGAACTTGGCTGTGACCAGGACCCAGAGGATTGGCCTTTGCATCGGAAGGCTATTCCACAGACGGCTTTGGAGATGCCCAGGCCGGGCTTTGGGCTATGCAGATGCTAAGGAAGAAATATATGAATTCAATCAGCTTCAGAATTTGAATTGAATTTGAGCAAAACCACCTTTGACTAGAGACTGCCAAGATCGTTTGGGTGTGCAATTTTAAGTTCCACGTGCAGACTAAGTATCGCACATCCATCGTTGCAGGAGTTGCGTGGTCGGCTACAGCGGCCGATGGGTCACTCCAGGCTGGGGTAAGTATAGAAAACAAAACAAAGACTGTCTTGTAAGTGAGACAATTGGCAAGTTGTGCTCCGTGGTGATTGTATATTGACTACCTTGTTCTACTTTCTCCGCAAGGCAATCGTGAGCTGGTGGAGGCACCCTCCCTGATCTTTTTGCAGAGATGGTTGAGCTTTTCGTTGTTGACACAAGGTTGTGTCATGATGGAGCCAATAAAGCATTTCAAAGTGTTAGGAAGGCTTGCCACATCATGCAATGTGGATAGCCAGCAGCTGCAAGTAGTTAGTTGGTCGCCTATGTTGGCAATATGCACAGCATGATGGCCGAGGGTGTTTCTACAAGTTGGGAGGAATATCAAGACAGTCAAAGGTACATGGCACATCAAAATATATAAGTTCATCAAAGGTGTCTCAATCAAACCTGCTGAAACCCGCGTGTTTGGTGGCTTGTTGCATAGCAGGGCTCCTACAACCCCGCGAAATTGAAACGAGGAGATGTCTTGAGCTTAGGTCAACTCGTAGTCCCAAAATCATATTGCATATTCTGCTGGGATATGCATATTTGCATGATTCAAAATATAGATTTTATAGTAGCATTATAGTATTGTAGTCTATATAGTTTATGAATGTTTATGGCCAATCAATGAGAAGAGTTTGGATCAGAGGCTTTCAGCTGATCCCCAGGTGCTCACTGCGGTGATCGCAGGGCAGCCGGCAAACCTCATGCGGATTTTGCTCAACGGGAAGGCCGATTGAGATTGGGCCTTTTTTATGGGGAATGATGGTGTGATATGTACAATCTGTGACTCAAGGATGCTTACCCTCTGGTAATTTAACATAGCTATTGAAAATGGCTATTTATAGTGGATTTTCCCATTAAAAATGGCGATTTTCCATAGCTATGTTAGTTTACCAGAGGGTACTATGTGCATGGCCTATCCTGATGATCCTGGATCGCAGCTGGAGGTGGTTGCGCAGAAACCTTTGTCCTTCACTGGACTGGATCCATCCGCCCCGCCAGCCACTGAGGGATACATGGATAGGGGGTTTACCATCAACGGCTGGAAGTACGGCTGATGGTTTTGGCAGGTGAGTTGAGGTTCTCAATTTGTTGGATGATTTGCCTAGCACCAGAAAATCTATGAAAATCTCTTGGCGGCTCACTTTCCAGAAGGTAATTTCTGGTGTCAAAGATTCACCTCCAAACAGCAACTCCACTTTAAGATGCGTTGACTCACAGATACTCACAGAAATAGAATTGAGATGTCCATGCGATACTCACAGAAATAGAATTGAGATGTCCATGCGAGACATTCCCCAATCTTTGGATATCTTTAGTATTTTGGACATCCAAAGATTCAGAATCGCCACCAATGGTCAGATGCACAAGGCTCTGGGGTTTGGTGGATCTGGAAGGTTCCTGCGCACAACCGGCCTGAGTTTGCACGGAACATCCATTGGCCAACATGATTTTGCTGGGTCGTGGTTTCTTCAACAAATATAAGAAAGACATTGCAAGAAGCTGTACTTCCCAAGTGATTGGATGATGGTAAGATATGGTAAGATGGTAAACAGATAATGGCCCATTTATAGATGGTTTACCTGGGTTTACCTGGGTTTACCTAGGTTTACCTGGGTTTACCTATTAAAAATGGTGATTTTCCATGGCTAATTTGACATTTCGATGGTGGTCCATGGTCCAATGGTCCAATCCAACGCCAGGTGAAGCTTCGATTGGGCTCCAGCTTGTTGGAGTGACCGCTGAGCGTTGTTGGACCGCTAAAAGAGCGCAGGCCACGGCCAGGGTGATGTGCTTCCCTGACATTCTCCTGGTCCTATTGGAACATATTGGAACAAAAAGCCAAATGTTGCAGGACATTTTGACCTTGTTAGGCAAAGACCGTGTTTCTTCGTGCTCTTTTTGTGGATATTAAGTGTGGCATGTGATTCATTCATCGTGTTAGTGACTGTTAGTGTACATCATAAATAATTATATAATAGTACCTGGTCAACTGAATGAATCATTGGCTTGGAGACAGATTGGCAGAGTTTCCAGCTTTTGAAGCCGCTCAAGTCCAGTGATTCAACAAACTGATTAGGTTCACTTGATGAAAGATTTCTTACAATAGTCCCAACCCAAGTGCAGTGCAAAGTCCAGCACGCCCCTGACAAACACTGACACCACCAACACAGGACAATTAGTTGGCTGTTTAAAATGAGATTGATCGTTGGCCAGGCAAAAAGATGAAGCGTTTGGTGTGAAGTCTGGGAGCTTGATAGTTGTACTTCTGTTCACACATGCTATAAGCAATGCTATGCTTTGGCCAACCTGAAACAACAGATCTTGCTCATACTACCGAGACGTGGATGTTGGATGATGCCGGATGGTTCTGGTGTCGAAAGGGCTCTAAGGGCTCTAAGGGCTCAGTGCTGTGTCACTTTTGCGCCATCAGGGTCCTCTCGGTCCGGTTGATACCTGGCAATGCCATTCCTGGGAAGAGTCATTGCCACACTTTGGGATTAGTCTGTGAGTACGCCAAACGAATAAATAAGACTTGCTACTGCCAAGGTCATGCGGCTACATAAGTTTGGTCCTCAATATATTGATGTGTTCACGCAAGAGTGCAGAGCAACTGACCGATCTTCGAGAAGATCTGCTTGATTTGTCATGTCAACGGATATGCACTCAGAATTCAGAAGCCTTTCAAGACAGGAATTGATGCAATTTGAGCTGGAAGGGGGTGTTACGGCAACTCTCACCGGCGGTCAACAGAGCCGTAACTCTGGAGCTGTTGCTCAAATCCACCGCGCAGCTCAGGGGATCTGCCGTAGAGCCAATGGGGCGAAAGGCGCGACAGCTGCGACCGCGGAAGGGTGCCGATGAGCCCATCATCGAATCAAAGAAAAGAGATGACCAAAAAGCCATGGATGGCGCTCGCTTGTTGCAGCTAGTCCTGGCAGGACAAACAGCTGCTGTGGAGGCCATGTTGCAACGAAAAGTGGACGCCAATTCCACAGATGAGAGGGGGTGGCCACCTCTTTTCCATGCAAGCCAGCGCGGTCAGCCATCGATGGTGAAGCTACTTCTAGCGCACAAGGCTCTTGCAACCTTTGCAGGCATGACTGGTGAGACAGCTTTGATGGTAGCCAGTGAGCAGGGTCAAACCAAGATTGCTAACATGCTTCTTGCTGCGAGCTGCAGCGTCAATCTGGCAGCCAATGATGGAACTACAGCATTGATGGGCGCTTGCTTGCACAGTCGGATTGATATGGTGCGACTTTTGCTTGAGAAAAAGGCATCCGTGGGTGCCAGCACAATCCAAGGAGGCACAGCACTTGCGGTAGCATGTCATGGAGACAAGGTGTTGTCGGCTGAGATTGTCAAACTATTGCTTTCATGCCGCGCAACTGTTGATGCACCTGGCCAATTTGCCCAAACGCCTTTGATCGCTGCCTGTCAGAACGGACATTTTGGAGCAGTAGAAGCACTTTTGGATCACAAGGCAAACATCAACCATGAGACTACGCTTGGGCAGTCAGCCCTCACCACTGCTGCCATGGCCAACGAAAGGGACATTGCAAATCTGTTAGCTAGTCGGGGAGCATTGCTCTCGCTAGCCAGCCTGGCTTCAAAAGCAGTTTCAAAAGAGCCGAAGCAAGACCCTTTTCTTGTTCCTGGATCCCGTGCCCTCATAGAGAACCTGGTTTCGGCATCAGATTTGAATGGCTTGACAGGTGAGATTGTGGGCTTTGACACCTCAAAAGGCCGACACGCAGTCAGGTTGCCAAATGGAGAGGAGAAGCTGATCAAGCCAGCCAATTTGAAGCCTCTGGGAAACCACAGCATTGATTTGTGCATGAGAGGATATGTACGACAGTTGGTGAAATTGATGAAACTTAAGCTTGAGCGTGAGGCTGTTCCGGAGGATTTCCTTTGCTTGATTCAGAGCTTGGATGAGAATCATTTGCAGTGCAGCATGCAGTTGCCAAGCGTCATGCCGTCGAACTCATTGATTTTGGGAAGAGTGGTCGATATTTCAAGGCACCCAGACGAGGAAAGCGCCTAGCAGGAGGCAGTGGATGGTGCTGCTCTGCAAGCTATCAAGGCACTTCGGCGATCAGACAATGTGGACGACGAGCTGTCGCCATGTTCTTCAGCAAGTGGTGAAGAAGATGACGACCCGCTTGAACATGAGCTCACAGACCTCAAAAACATAGATATGGATGATCCAGAAGCATTGGCTGCATTCGCAGAGCGTGTCAACGAGAGCATCTCAAAGCAGGCCTCAGCTTTGCGTGCAGATGACGAAGATTCATCCTCTGACTCTGAGCCTGACCGTCGTGCCTTCTACAAGGCCTTTGGGATGGAATCAAAACTCAAAATTGTGGCAAATGGGAACCAGATGCACACCTTTTTTCCCTCCATAGACAATTTGGTTGCAGGTGGCAAGTGCACACACTGGAGCCCCGGCACTCCTGTAATCACACAGGATGGCAAGAGGGGCAGCATCATTCTCTATGATGCGACAGCCAAGGTCTACTCTGTGAAACTGAAAGGTGGGAAGGAGCGCTGTTTCAAGAGGTCGCAATTGAGACGTGCTCCAATGCCAAAAGAAGAAGCCAAGAAGTTTGTCGAGGCCATCGCAAAGTGGGAGAAAGAGAACCACATAGGGACTTTCATCACAAAGCACATGAAAATTTTTCGGGTGCCAAAAGAGCAAATTCCCAGCCAATATCGCAAGAGCCTCCAAGGCAAGGATTTGATTTGGATGGTCCATCAAGACACACGTGCTTGGCCTGATGGTGTCGAATTTCAAGGTGAGGCACTGTTCATTGACCCACTAGTTGCACAGCGGAAGGATATTTTTGGGGAGGATTGGTTCAACGCGGTGGATGCAACTTTCCCAGCAAAGCAAGTTCCCTTCAGGACCCTTCCACCCGATGTTGCGACGGAGATGTTCCGCATGTTGGACGAGTCGCAGAAGGAGCAGTCAGGCTCCAATTTGGACCCGCGACTCCAAGATCTTCTTCAGGAGCGTGGGATGGTGTCAATTGAATACAACAGCAGTGTTTCGATGTCAGAGGCCTTGTGGAAGAATGATGCTGAACCCTTCCGCCTTTCACCTGAAGAGATGTGGGGCCTTGCGGGTGGCACGCTCGATGGCTTCGCGCAAAAATTCCCCGGCATTGCCTTGCACTGTCAAGACATGTTGGAGACTGACGCATCGACTCACTTTGCCGCAATGGATGAGCTCCAGAGTCAAAATGCGCGGGTGCACGAGGCTCATAAGGCCGAGCGGAAGAAGAAGGAAGAAGCCCTTCAGATTTTGGAGGACGGAGTTGGGCAACAGGGTAGGGCGACTTTGGCATAGGATGCTTTGGAACCCATGTTACTGCATTCATCATGTCTTTGTTGCACAAGTGACGGCCCGCCCCCTGGAGGAAACCCAACGTTTGCATGAGGCCAAAGAAAAACAACACCAAGATCGGGAGCGAAGTTTGTTGGAACAGCTGCAGGATGCAGAGACGGACTTCGCCAAGCTTCAAGCGGCGCTCGAGAAGGAGAAGAAAGTTGCCCTGAACAAATTGCGGGCTGAAATTGAAAGGCTGCAACTCGGAAATGTTTGGACTTGAGACATCTTAGGACTTGAGATTAAGACGAGTCAAGTTGTTCCTCGCAAGTCTTATTTCCCGGTGGTCTTCCCTCCTCAACCAGTGCATCCTTGGATTATGTATAATTATATATAATATGTTTAAATCCATTTGACATGGGTGGTTTGGGTTCAATTCTCTGAGCTGCCTTTGACTTTTCAGGCAAGCCACGCTGCAAGAGCAAGAGGCTGCTTTCAGGAAGAAGGAGTTGAAATTGGTGCGGGAGAGGCAAGATGCTATGGAAAGCTTGAACACCTCCACCAACCAGGAGGCCAGGCCCATCTCAGCTTGCTGGGGTGCATGGGAGGAGGAGGATGAAGTGGCATTGATATTAATATGATATGGATTCCTGGATATGACATGACATGACATGTTTTTTTGCTGGGGTTTGTCCCCTGGTACATGTCATGATTGCCCATGAGATCTGACAGCCAGGAGCTGGAAGCTGTGCTACAGGAGCTGACGGCCAAGTCTGCAGAGCTTTCCAAGCAAGAGCAGATTTTGGCAGAAAAAGATTTTTTCATCCAAAGTCAGGCCTTTCTGCTGTCCTTGGACGACTGGCTGTTGGTGAAAGTGGTTGCAACCTTGTGCTTCAGAGTTGGAAATGATTTACATGCTAATTCGGATCTTGCCATTGAACAGTGAACATACAAGGTTGGATGTCAGGTATGGTAGTGTTAGCTGTTTAGATTAGCTTCCAGTTGCAAGACATCTCCAAGCAACAAATCCTTGAACATGAAGATGTGACAAGATGTATCAAGATGTCATGTCATTGCCCCCCTTCAATAGCGGCGTCCGTGTCAATTCCCACAGGCGCAGGAACTGGAAGCCAAGCAGCTGCAGCTTTCCCGCGACCGGGCGGATGTTTCCGCGAAGCGCGAGAGCCTTTTGGAAGCCAGGCATCAGTTGGAGGCGCTGCAGATGAAAGATTTGGCTGCGGGGTCGTTCGGGGTCAAGTTTTGGCTGGGGAGAGTCATAGGTTTATGCGATTCAATAGCCTTTGGAAGTTGCATGGTGGGAATACAATGAATTTGTGAAATTGTGAAAGCCTATGACAGGCCATTTGATTTGTTACTGTACTGTGCAGGCTTAGCTTCATGTCCGCGAAATTTTGTTTGTCAGCCTCGGAGCGAGACCAAAGACTGTATGCAGGTACAGAGTCAGTGATCATGTAGGAGGCTGCTTCAAACCCTTTTCGGACTATCAGACTTGAAAACAATATGACGTACTGTATTGCCACTTGCACGCGCGGTACCTTACCATCCAAAAACTACAGTACCGCCACAGTGCAAAAGATCATGTTGATCTAGATAGAATCTAATCAGCTGCTTATTTCTGTAGGATGAACAATATAGCGACCCACGTTCAGACTTGAAGATGTTGGTCGTTTCTTCAAGACATCACTTAGCAGTGCCCTCTGCAGCTTCAGGAGCAACGCCGCCGCGTGGAGCAACGCTTTGCAGTGCCGGACTATTGGGTCAGTCGCAGTGGAAGCGATGACGTGAGCTTTGTGCCAGTGGTTGAGGACGCTTGCTTGATCCTGCCCTCCGTTCCAACTGAATGTTGTGTCTATGAGCATGAATGAAAAGGATGTTAAAACTTCACCAACTTGTAAAACTACGTAACAGCTTCATTGAGGTTGCTGTCAAGTCCACATTTTCCAATGTGCTTTCACCTTCTCGATTCCACTCCGGCCAAGTGTGCTGTGCCAAGTCGTTGGTAGTTGCAGGACCGAACCATTGGAGCATTGCAGGCTGCTATCCTGATTGACAACTTGGACTGGATCGGCTGGGGTCGAGACCAGGCCTGCCCGGCGCAGCACAGCGGCCTGGAACTTCTATGGGCCTGGAGGGTGGAACACCAAGGGCTGTGGGCCAAGTATCGCGCAGAGCAGTGCAAGATGCGAGCTGATCTCAAGGTGAGCGGAATTCAGGTGCAACCGGTGGACATCAAGGAGTCGTTGCAAGCTGCCACAAAGGACCTTGCTCAGCTGGATGCAGAGGTGCGGGTCAATCACATCCAAAAACTCCTAGACCCACACCTTGTCCTGTTCAATGTCCTGCTCGATGATGATGCACCACTTGCAGGGTAAATGTAAACTGCGTAAACTGCATACTCTTGGAGGGTGCATGTGTTGTGCGGTTTTCATTTGATATGGTTTGATGGACATAATTTCATTACTGTATAACTATAGGGTACGTACGCAAGCAACATTATATCAGCAAAATTCAGCAGTCACCAACATAGCCATTTTATATTTAAGATATGCTGTCATTATATATATATATATATTTATTATATATATATTTAAGATATGATGACAGCCCTGTGGCTGGGTACCCGCGAAGAGATGCAAAGGTCATAGTCTTCGGGAATTGAGAGAAGCCATGACTATACATGACTATAGCATACTATAGCATACTATAGGTATCTATAGGTATAGAATATTTGCTTGGAGGAAGTAGCCTTTGGTGTGTTTGATGTTTTGAGCGGCAACCAGGTGAACGAAGTCTTTTTGCTCCATGGCACAGATCCCTCCAAAGTCCTGCAGATTGCCCGTGAAGGCTTGAACGAGCGCTTCTCATCACGCTCATGCTTCGGTTTTGGTTCGTATTTGGCGGAAGACGCAGGAAAGGTGGACCAGTACATCAAACCCGAAGAGTTCTTTCGGCGCAACAATGAGCTACACTCCAAGCTCTATCTCGGAAGCCGAAGACACCCAGGCCGAACCTTCTACATCTTTGTTTGTCGGGCGAGCCTTGGAATGATGGCCAGATCCCGTGATGGACAATGGACACTGGATGGACATTCAGTATGGGCTCAGACAAAGCAGCGGGCGCGACAGAGAGAATTTGAGTTTGCGCCTGAGGCATGGCCAAAACTCCGATATCACAGCCAGGTTGTGGAAACAACTCCTCCAGAAGAGATGGGTTCTGTGCCTGCAGGATCCACCGTGGTAGAACGCTATCGCGAGTTCATGACAACCCACAGTGAACGCATCTATCCTGAGTATCTCTTGGCAGTTCGTAGGGCTCAAGAACGCCCAATTTACTAGAGCATCTAGAGCGTCTCAATGCGTGTCAGCTCACTTTTCAATCATTTTAGATAGATCATGTTCGTAGTCCTGAGGAGTTGTCGGTCTCAGGAACCATTTAAACTAGAAGGCACTTGCCCCGCGAGTGCCTGTTGCAGTGGCGATCAACAGACAAAAAAACTTCCTTTTGAGCCCGAAGAGAGCTGGCCAGCCAATGTGATATTGTTGCTCCATGCCATCAAACATGACGTGCTGCCATTTTTGCGAGAGAACCGTGGACACATGTGGACACTGCCACTTTAAAATGCCTTTGTTTTGTCCCACTTTCATTTTCCTTTGGGAAATTGTTGCGAGCTTGGATCGTCTTTCCAGACGCAAATGGGGGGGGCATGTTTTTATCTGAAGCGCTCACATTCACAGATGAACCAACTTTCTGTTCTCAGGCTGCTTTGCGCGAGCCAACGCCAGCACGGATGTTTTTGGGCCATGACAGGTGTCGTTCAGTGATGTATGCCGGTGGTCTAGCTATTGATGTACTTTTGAGGCCAATCAGATCAAGATCAAGAATGTACAGTTTGCGTATTGAATTTCATTGACCACGCTGAATATTTGGATTTGTCGACGTTAAGTATGATACTTCACTGGCCCTTGGCTCTCCTTCATTCCTTTTTCTATGGGGCAAAGATGGAAGCGGTCGGTTTTGCCAGCAGGGGACAGGAACACTTCACTCTTCGTTTACCTCAAAATCAAAGGCTTGGCAATAAATCAGCAGTGTCATTGAGAGCATGTGCTTGGACTGCCCCTCGTGATTGGTGACAAATAGGATTGCTTTCTTTCCATAAACACATGTAAACCCTTTGGAATATCTTGGATTCATTTTGTATCATTTTGCATCATTTTGCTATATTGCATGGTGACACGGCGAAATTCTTGGTGCCAGGCGGCAGTATGAAAACACCTTGTTGACAATCGTCTCTCAGAGATGGATGATATTGTTAATAGGTGAATGAAAAACAGCGCCAGAGAATGTCTTCGTCTCGTTGCACATATTAATATAGAGTGAGAGGAGTCTTTCCAGCCTGAGATGTTTTTATCAGAGGAAGGAAAAAGTCCTGAGTATATCAGACTGGCTGACGTCACGTAGTCAGTTAACTATAGACTAGAGATTACAAAACATGTCATTCATAGTGTTGCCGCGGCTTCAGTTGCGCAGGTCCTTGATTTGTGAGTTCGCCAGGACTCTTTGCCTTAGGTTAACGCCCCGCACCTAAAGACAGGTGCTCTCACATCACAGCGATTCTGGTTGTCAAAGACACGACCACCGTCTCACTTTGTGGGAAGATCAATGTCTCACTTCGTAGCGAGAGGACATTCCTACCTCTTGTAGGAAGGACAATGGAGCACTCACAAGCCGTAGAAGGAATTTGGTGACTTTTACTGTTTCCTTTTTGGATTTACAGGACTAGTGGATTATTGTTGGCAAACTTTCAGAAGACCGGACACAGTGCTCCATTGCTTTGACAAGTCTCACCTTGAGCCTCAAGGGTTTCAATGTGATTCATCAGTGGACCATTCGACGGTCCAATGCGGCGGATATGCCAAAGGATTTAGCTTACCATAACTAGTACTTGGGTCCTTTGAGCACATTTGTTTCATGATTCAGTTCCTGGATGGGGCCGGGGAAGGATTTACTGGGATTCACCATGATTTACCTCTATAGATTCTGGAATATGTCAACATCATCTTACTGTGTACTACATTTTCTGGAAGAAATCCGATGCCCTTCTTTGTGTTATGACTCATGACCTTGTGGGAACCAGAGCTGAGCAACTACTGCGCCAATGCGAAGGGAATTCTGAGGCCAATCTCTAGGAGGTATTTTGATTTAGCCAAGAGGTTGATATAGTCTTATTTTATGATTTTTTATCTGTCCAACATACCATTTGCCTGAGAATCATTAAATCATCTTAAGCATCTTGAACCTTCAGTGAACTTCTTAGAACATTGCACAAACTTGTACTGTGTAGGTGATCCGTTTCCTTTTTGGCTCAGCGCTGCTCATCAGCTATCCACCTGTTTCCAATTGCGAGTCTTTTGATTTCTCCGTGTGGGGTCCAAGGTGTGTTGACTTGCAGAGCCGCAGCTTGTTTAGAGCAATGTGATGAGACAACAAGTCACTGCGTCACGGAGTTCTGCTTTCAGCTGGATGCAGTTGCCAAGAGACTTAGGATATCTTAGGACTTAAGACTAGTTGGGAAGCTGCGTAATTTCACATGAGTTTATGAATGATGAAACCAGGTTCAGGGCCTGTTTAATTTGAAATTTTCCCAAAGTCAAGACCACGACACCAAAGCCTATTGTGCTCCTGTATGCCTTTGTTCTTTCAGTGGACATTTCTCTGAACTGCTGCATTGAAGATTTTTACGCAGCCAGGCTGGCCTCATTGATCCAACATGATCCAACCATTCCTTCGTTTCCTTTCTCAGAAATGGCAAAACGAGTCAGGATGGAGCATTTTTTCTGGTTCCAAGATGTTACCAGTACAAGATCCAGTACACATCCAGCTCCGATTACTCTTGGCACATTTAGAGCCAGAAGCAGTTTGGCACTGGCTTTCCTGACTCCATGAGACTCCATGTTTAATTTTGTTTCAACAATGAACTGCTTCAAACCCAGCTGGGGCTGCACTGAAAAACCCTCCAAAGCACTTGGTGTACCAAGGGCATCATGTCCAGCCCTTGGGATTGCGCCAGGATGCCCTAGTGACGGGTTAAGGTTATGGGAGCAAGATCACGCCGGACTGTATCGGGAAATATGGCAGGGTTTCAGATCTATCACATTTGCCGGTGTCTTCATGTGGTGAAGGTGAAGTGACGAGTGCAACTAACTACTTTCTGAACAACTGCTGACCTGAAAGGCATTTTTGGGGATTCATGACGCACCAAGACAAGCAGGTTTGACTGTCTATCCTCTCCAAAGTATTGAGCAGAGCCCTTTCTGTCATATCATATTTTATTTTGATGTTTATTGATTCTGTATTGATCAGCAATTGCAAACTACTTAGATCTACTTAGAATGGTGCGAAATCCTTGCCGAGGTGTGCGAGTTCATCCGCTCTCAGAGCCGGTTGCCTAGACCCACATTTCCACCAGGATCTCGTTGATACCAGGGCCTCAACAGTCAGAAAGGGTTTCTTTGTTTTGAGGGCCAACAGACGACAGCTCACTCGTAAATTTATTTGTCAACATATGCAGTATGCGTCAAAAAGTTGCACTTTGGAGACTTTGGAGACTCTGGAAACTTTGAAGATCTTTGAAGGTTTCTTTTGCCCTTGTTTTTCTTTATGCCAACCCAAATCTAAGGGCTGCCGCCCCTGCCGCCGACCCCGGAACAAGCAACCGAGGTTGTGTCAGCATGTCAGTTTGTCTGTATTTCTTGAGACATTCTATGAAACACTTCATGCACCGCTGGTTCCTT
>Ga0126342_10003549_pt1 | contig 25852 bp, 30 predicted proteins | sample Cyp1metagenome_FD_92528 | JGI IMG/M metagenome (GOLD analysis project Ga0126342, IMG submission 92528) | Coral microbial communities from Lord Howe Island, Old Settlement Bay, Australia - Cyphastrea 1 metagenome | ecosystem: Host-associated > Invertebrates > Cnidaria > Coral ... | reverse complement strand
TTGGGGACCTATCGTCTTCATGGTTGGTGAACATAATGTAATAACAAACCAGTTATACCGTTGAGGTTTTTTAGGCCGTCTCATTTAAATTTGTTTGAACCTTCAAACGTTTGAGAGCAAAACAACCGCTGCAGCAACAACACATTTAACTAACAAATCAGCAAATTAGCAATTTTAAGCCACCAACGATATCTTACAATTTCTTGAGCTGTCTCCATTACCACCTTCTAAATATCACAATGGCAACTATCAATGGCATAATATTAAGAAGCAATTGCATCAACCTCAACATATTATTTCGCTCTGAAATCATTTCGTTAGCGATGATACTATAGCTTGTTATCTATCAGGGGCTGTAGTATTTTTTTTGCGGACAAAATGACAATCTGTCAGGTGGTGCGGATTCTCCAGAACACTCCCGACCAGGTGGCCACATCTCGCAAGAGACATTTGCTGTTGGGCAAGGCAGTTTGTCAACAGGCTATCCGGAGATTACTTCAGATTGGAAGCGATCGCTGCTCCAGACTTAGGAAGTGTGCTCAGACTGGAGCAACTGCTCCTTTGGACGGCCGGCGGACGAAGCGTGCGTCCATTTGCAAAAACAAAGTTTCAGAGCTGAAACGGGCCACCATCGTTGAATATCTCACTGAGCTCTTCCAGCAGGTGTCAGAGCCAATGCCGGAAGCGAATCAGTCACTGCACAAAATGAAGACGGGTGAAATTGCCATGCTGGTCACGGATTCGACTGAGGCTGCGTCAAGCAAGGATTCTGCCAGTGCCAAGAAGAAGCCGATGAGATTCAGACGGAACCGTGGGCGTCGCCCGAGACTTGCCGGTCAAGTTCATCGAGGCGCTTGCCAGTCTACTATCAGACTCCTTCCGCCTGGAAGCTACACAGATTACTTGTCAATGCTGCGAGCGCGACACCCCACAATGAACATTAGCCTCAAGTTGTTCTTGAAAGCAGCTTGGCTGCGAATGATGGAGGCTCTTTGTAAAGCTTAAGATAATATTTGTTCATATCAGCAGTCTGTCATTGGCTTATTGCCAGCCATGAGGTATGGGGTGTGACCTTTGGCAACCGCCTTGCCATTCGCGCTCCCACCCAACATGCTCAGTGCAGCATTTGCGTCCGCCACAAGCTCCTCATCAAAAAGTTGTCAAGCGACGCAAGAGCAAGAAATTTCCAAGCAACTGAATTTCAACGTCACCTCCAACTTCAATATCAAGACCGAACCACGTACTGGTTCAACCGGGCCAGCTCCCGTATCCCAGTCCAGCCATCCGGCTACAAGAAACTGTGCATTGTGACAGATGCCATCGACCACAATAAATTTAGATATCCTCGCTCGAAGATTTTCCAAGCCAAACAGTTCAGCTCAACGGTGAGGCCTGCAATGGATATGACATGCCTCATAGCCCACGGCTATCACCTCATGCTTGCATTGAGTGAACCTTACCTTCCCAAGGATAGTTCTTGGTGCACTGAGTTGCTGTCCCACATGCTGAGCAGACTCTCGGCAGGTGGATTGGATCTAAGGTCAACCGAAGTACACATCCAATCGGACAACTGCTGCAGAGAGACTAAAAACAATACCCTGACCAGATGGTCAGGGTATTTGGTGGCGACACACCGCGTCAAAAAAATCCAAATGGATTTTTTGATGAGTGGTCACAGTCATGAAGACATAGATCAATTCTTCTCTGCAGTGGCAAACTTGATCGAATCACACCAGGAGGTTCATTGCCCAAGTGACTTTGTTCGGCTGCTCGAAGGATGGCTTTCTGACACTTCGATTAGGAAGCATGAGCCATTGCGTTCCGTGCTGAAAGTGGACCAAGTACGAGACTGGTGCTTCGGTTGCTGAAAGAGAAGATTGTTTGAATTCCAAGTTTGATTTGTCCGAGAATTATTAAAAGCCGTTTTTCAGCATTCATAGTAACATTTAGTATTATTGTGCAGGTTCAGCATAATATGTGTGAACTTTTCCATAGGAAGTCAACCAGTTTAATTTCCATCCATGCCGTGTTCGTTTCGTGGCAAAGGATTCTGTAATTTGTGATCTGCATCCGAGGCGTTCCTTTCTTCATGTGGCTTTCCTGGAGGCGCACCTAAGGGGCATCACAGGCCCTGGTGCTCCTCACAGTTTCAGCTTTGAACGTCGCGGAGATCTACCAGGCAGGTTGCCCAATGATGAACTCATGTCTGATTTTCAGGGACTCAAACATTCCCTCTTTCAAAGTACCAGTGTTAGCTGCCCCTGACGGGCTCTGCAGGAGAAGTTGCATCGCAGATCCGCCTTCCAAAACTTTGGAAGAAGGCAAGCCTTCCAGCAGACGACGACGATGTCATCATGAGGACACCCAGATGTAGTTAATGGCGCCCACGCGCTGAAAGTCGTGATCCTTTTGTGAAACTGACAGAGCCTCAAGTATAGAAGTAAATATTGAAGGAAATTATATATTATTTATATTTAATATTATTTTTGCTACACGGCTTTTCCTTTGTACGTCAGTATTCTTGAAGTTTAATCTGTTCCATTGGCTTCAAGCCAGAACATGAAGGACAAAATTGAACATGAGCGATCCTGAGTGGAGCCTTCCCTTATTGTATCTACCAGCAGCTGTTGTTCGACAAGTTTGCCAGTCTGGAGTCACTATCCCTGAAGGCAGGACCCAACATCAACATTGATTCAACCATCGACACTTGATAAGTTCATCGTTATTCATTTTGTTTTCCGCCTGCGGACCCGCCAGTTGTTGGTGATGATCGCCCTGTGGATGCCAAAGTTTCTGAAGGCTACAGCAAATTGGCACATATGCTTCGTCACTTGGATCAGCAGCACGTGCTGGCATAGAAACAGTTTAACATTGTTCGTTGGGAAAATGGTTGGTAGTATGGGGAGAGATTAACGCTATGATCACGAGGTGAACCGCCATTTGAGATGATGGAGGCTGCCGCTCACTTGGATCATTTGGCTGATGGGACTTTCACCAGAGCTCCTCTTTTGGATGTCAGCAGGCGAGGATCAATAATTTGATTTATATCAGTCCTATCCTTCCCGTCCCCATTATCATTGTCATGCCAGAGTTTTTGGAACGACAGATCAAACAGTAGCTTCACAATGATTTAGTAAAGTATCTGATGCGGTGATGTGGCTGTCAGTCCTGTGTTCCTTTGGATATTAAGTACGATGCGGCGCGTGATCGGGTTCAACTGCCTGCCTGCCAGGTGCATGCCTTCACCAGGCCCAGCAGTCGGGCCTGGTTTTGCTGGAGTGGGGCTTTTGCGACAAGCTCAACCAATGCGACCCGCATCTTTGCGCAATTGCTCAAAGTGATGTCTTCCCTTTTCAAGCTTTTCCTTACAGTGCAACTACCAGCAGTCACTTTTACAAACATTTTTAAAAAACAAAGGATCCAGCGAGGCTTGCAATTATTATATGAGTGCCAGTCATTACATTGCATTCTCCCTTGCAATGCTGGATATAAACCGGTTCCATCACAGGTATACCCATCACAGTTTCTGTTTTTTCCACAGTTTGGGAATACTTTGCATATTCATGCTGGGCCCAGTGACTTGGCGTCGCTGAGCTAAACCTCAAGAATACCCATGCTTCATTCGCAATCAGTCATGGCCCTAATGCCTACTATTGGCTCAGTAAATAAAGTTATTCAATATCACGTGTTCTCCTTACTTTGAATTTATGAGCATGTCATCCAAACTAAGCCCAGGTTGCGAACCACGTATGGCTGGACAGGGAGCTGATGAACAAAAGGCATTTGGATAAATACCGGGCCAAGCGGAAGGCTCACCACATCCATTTGGCCGCTGCGAAAATCTGGGCCCGTGGAGTTCCGTGGGATGATGCTTTGAGTATGGTCACGGAAACATTTGACGCCACCACCTTTGAAGCTCGGGAATGAACTATCGAATCAAATCCTAGATCCAGTCAGTCAGTGTGAGCGGTCTCACAAGCGACCGCACTGTTTGACGCGATCTTGGAGTGGAGAAGGCTTCAGGTTCACTTTGCGCAGAGTAGTTTCATCAGAAAACATGCTGTCTCAGAACCGGGCGATATTCTGATGAAAGTGGATAGCATTCATCAAAACCTCCTACTGGTCCTGGTTGGGTGAAAAGTCAAATGTGCCCCTAATGTCTCAGAGATGAACGAAGGCATTTCTGTGCCTAAGGGTGTTTTGATGAAAGCTACCAGCTTTCATCAAATTCCATCATTGTGTCGCCAGGTGCTGTATTTTGATGGATTTGATGAACATATTTAACGTCAACGGTTGCGCAGTCCTAACCTTCAGTCTGATTTGTGATGGATGTTGATGACTTTCATCAAAACTCAGTCCGGGGATACCTTGGTCGGGGAAAACTTTTTTTGATGATATCCGGTTTACTTTCACCAACACAGCTTCGTCAAAACATTTTAGCGGCTTTGCTATCAGTCCGGTGATATCTTGGTTGGGAAAAACTTTCCTTTTGATGGCATCAAGTTTTCTTTCACCAGAACAGCTTCGTCAAAACATCTTTTTGACGGATGTTGATGCCGTTCAACAAAACTAAGTTCATTCATATTTTGGTTTGGCAAAACCGATTTTGATGACATCGCGGTTTCTTCCACCAATGCACCATCATCAAATCATGTGTTTGATGCCATTATGATTTTCTTCAGCGCAGAGTCGGCGTCAAAATCAACACACTGTCATGCAAAATCATGTACTGAATTTGCGGGCATTGCCAGGATTCGTTGACCACACGGCTGTTTTTTGGTCTGGTGTCCAAAAGTCAAAAAAAATTGGGTGCGGCATGGACACCTAGGGGGGTTGTTTAGGTGGGGTTTTGGAATTTTCAATTTTTGGCACCTGAGTGCAATGTAGAAAGAAAAAATCAAAATGTGATGAATGGTGACGGGTTTCATCAGAAAATCTTGGGTGCGCCAGCAGGGCTGGCTATACCAAAGCAAGTGCGCAATATGACGCAATCACTTGAATTCACATTTTTTTTTGTTCGGTGTCCAAAAGTCAAAAAAATTTGGGTGCGGCATGGACACCTAGGGGGGTTGTTTAGGTGGGGTTTTGGAATGTTCAATTTTTGGCATTTTAGTGCAATGTAGAAAGAAAAAAATCAAAATGTGATGAATGGTGACGGGTTTCATCAGAAAATCTTGGGTGCGCCAACAGGGCTGGCTATACCAAAGCAAGTGCGCAATATGACGCAATCACTTGAATTCACGTTTTTTTCCTGTTCGGTGTCCAAAAGTCAAAAAAAATTGGGTGCGGCATGGACACCTAGGGGGGTTGTTTAGGTGGGGTTTTGGAATCTTCAATTTTTGGCATTTTAGTGCAATGTAGAAAGAAAAAATCAAAATGTGATGAATGGTGACGGGTTTCATCAGAAAATCTTGGGTGCGCCAGCAGGGCTGGCTATACCAAAGCAAATGGGCAATATGATGCGATCACTTGAATTCACATTTTTTTTTGTTCGGTGTCCAAAAAGTCAAAAAAATGGTGCATCATGGACACCCCCGTGGGGTTTTGGAATGTTCAATTTTTGGCATTTTAGTGCAATGTAAAAAAATCAAAATGTGATGAGTGGTGACGGGTTTCATCGCCATATTTAATTCGACAAATTTGATGAATGCTGATCCACTTACTGTTCTTACTTCTTCTTCTTCTTCGTGTTTTCTTCTTTTCCTTATTCTTTCTTTTTACCCTTCTTTTATTCCTTTGTTCTTGTGTTTTTGGCCTTGGCTTGTCATGGGATCCTGTTCCTTTTGGCCAGGTCTTTGCTACGAGAGTGATGTCATGGCAGCAGTGACTGGCGTTCTTTTTTCAGAACGCGTTTCCTAATTCAGTGTTAGTGTCAAGGCTCGACACTGACTGGCCGCGCTTGTGGTTTCAAACTCTAGGGCAGCACGCGCTCCGAGAATTTTTGCCTCATTTCGTGCAATGACTCATGAGCCATTGAGTATAACATACAGATTCTGCAATTGAATGTTTCATTTTGCAAACAAACTCTTGCTATCATGCCGCTGGCTTGCGTTGATTGCCCAAAACTTTTCCAGGAAAAGCAGGGTTTTGACAGTTTGCAATTAGTCATGTCGACCAAGCGCCGCTCGGCGAATGGTGGGAGGGAGAAAGCCAGCAAGGCTTTGAAGGTCAAGGAAGAGCTGCCAGACAAGGAGGTTGAGGGCCATCACGTCGCTAAGATCTTTGATGCGTTGCTGTTTCTTGGTTATATGGTGCATTGAACTTGCCAAGAATGATTGCGCCTGACAGCTTCTGTCCTATGAATTTGAAACCATGTGCAACCGCTCAGGGAGACTGTGCTTGCCGGTCATGGATCAGTGGAGGAGTATTTGAACAAGAAGCTGTCTGACCAGGACAGGCTCAGGGTGAAGATGTGGTGGTTAGTAGTTTTCCAATGAGTCTTGTGTTAGATATTATCCTTTGGCCGCACGCTCAGTGATTAAGTGAGGTGTATATTTCGGTTCACATTCAGGAGAGCTTGCTCCGCTACATGAAATGGCTCGAGGAACACCTTCCTCCGGATCCTTCTGCGTGGCGAACTCAGTGTTGCATTGAGTGCAATCAGCATTTAATAATTTAAGGGTCAAGCCAGCCCGGAAACATTGACATCATAGATTCCAGGACTTATGCAACATCAGATTCCATCAAGAAGGCAGGCGTGATTCTTTTGAGACCATGGCATTTGCCATTCGCGCCACAATGTGGCTTAAAAGGAGTTGCTGAAAGTGAAGCTCTGCTGATGATGGTTTGAGGTCATTGTGTGATAATTTTAATTCTTCAGCGTTTGCCCTGAACTCTGTCTCCTCTTGATGCTTTCGCTTGAGTAGATTTGACATAATCATTTTTTTTTGATCGTGTTGGCTGATTGTCCTTCTAAGGAATCTGTTCGCCAGCTCGGCCAGCTGATGTGTTTGAACGGTTTTATCACTGATCCCACGCATGCGGGCGTGGATCGCGTCACTGTGACATGCCCCCGGCCTGACATCGGCATGGTGTCACCATTCTCGATTTCAGCAGATCAAATTTCTGAAGACTATAACGGTCATGACATTTTAGCAGCGCATGGCCTGATATACTGCAAGGGATGGCTTCGCTGCGTCACTGCCAACTTGCTGATGCTCTTTGCCTATGACTACCCTCACTTCTTGCAGGCCGCTGTCAGTTTTGAACCAGACTTGTATGCATGCAGAATCAGAACTGGTCCTGTAACTTGTTGTGCTGAAGCCTCATTGTAGTACATCATTTTTTGAGCAGGCATGGAAAGAGGACACGTGGAAGACTCTTCGTTGCAAATTGGCATTTGCATTTTGGGGAGCCAACCATGTTTTGAAGTGCGATTGTGAGTTAGTGCTCTGGTGATTTACCCAAAACATGTTGTATGTCCATTGCATGGCTTTTAAACGCATTGAGAAGTTGCTCACGATTTTTTCGTAATCTTTGATCCTTAGGACTTTCGCTACAGTCCACTGTAACGTTGTTGTTGGGGACGGTACGTCCCTTGTGGAGACGAACCGCAGTGCCACCATGGCTGCACAAGTCCGCCGACGACCGAATTGCTTTAATCTTTGGCACCAGCTGAAACTATTGGAGCGTATCGGGGCCTTGGAGTCATCTCAGAAGGTAACATGGCAATTTTGATGGGCGAATTGGTGCTTCGTTTCATTGAATCCTTTCATTGACAAGCTAAAAACATTATGGTGTTCATTGTCTATTGTCATGTTGGTTTTCTTGATTTTTTTGATTATGGGAAGTAGGGGGCCGGTCAAGGTTACTACATTCTGCTAAATGAAGTATACTAGACAGATGCCTAGGCATGGGCAAATGCTGGTGAGCTGGCTGAAGCATACCAATTGGGAAAGTGGGAGAGCTCAGCAGCCTTCAAACTACTCAATGATGTGCCCACGAGAACGTGCGAAGACTTGCAACAGCTCGTCAAGTGACTTTGAAAGCACTAAGTCAATGCTGCTATTACAACCAAAGTTGAAATCCTTCATTCAGACTTGATGCAAGCTACTAGGACTGTTTTCATGGACATTGGGTTCTTCTGCATCTGAAGTACCCTTGCTGCAGGCGGTTCTCCATGCAAAAATTCTTGACGCATGAAGCGGTGGCTGAAGGTGTGTTCAACCGCGACTATTGCTCGGCTGGGCCCACACTGGTTGCATGGCAGACTCAGCTGATCAACAACGATGACATTTTGATGCTTCTTGTTGAGCGGCTGGAGCTAGACTTTGTCCATACGCCCCTGAAGTTTCGAAAACCATGGCGCTATGATCAATGCGAACCTTTGCAATTATTGAGGCGCTTTGAAAGTGAGTGTGAATGACACATCAGCATAATTTGGTGTATGGTTGTGAGTGACTGAGGAGGGTTTGCAGAGGGTGACGGCCGCGTTCGTTGCATGCTTCAATGCTTTCAGAGATTCTTACCCAGAGGCGTTCGTGGAGGAAGAGGCGGTTGGACTCCAAAAGGGGTAACTCTGCAACATTATTATAATTATGTGTGAATGTAATTGAACACTCCATTGTAATTAATTCTGTGCTTGGTCATGTAACATCTCAACAACCATTCAATCAGAATGACATCAATTCCCTACTCCCTATGCTTGTCGCCCAAGGTTCTACTCCAGGCTTGCAGATGGAGACCTTATGAGCCTCTTGAAAGATTCGGTGCCCCCAGTGGATTTGCAACGAGTGGCGCTGTTTCGTGCTGTTTGCAAGAAATTTGAGAAGAAGGCTGGGCTACCCTGTGCCGTTTTATCGATCGGTCAGTGCCAGATTCAAAAACAATCCGACCTAGCAATAAAGAAACCCTTCCACATCGCATAATGATATAAAGTTGCTATTCAAGATTTAAATGACGCTATGTTGTGACTTGTTATTGTTTTGCATTGCTAGTTTTGGATGGATCCAGGTTGAACACGCCAATTTTGCAGCCCAAGAAAAGAATCTGTGCCGCATTTCACCACATCATGTTGTTCAAAAATGTTTATTCATCAAATCGAGTCGGCGAACATAATTCATAATCTTATAGTTAACTCTGTCTGAGGCTGGCGGAGCAAATGCAAGCGAACTCCATCGCGCAAGCCGAAGTGAAGGTCATTGATGACTTACAGAAGATGAAGGAATGGCTGGATCGGGCCCAAGACCATGCAAACAGACAGGTGGGATTAGAAACAGATTCAGTGACCATTGCACTCAAGCATCAACCAATTTGCCAACTCAGTCAACTCAACATGTTTTTATGTTTTTGCTTTCCTGCAAACCTGTTGCAGGGTGGTTTGGACCTTCAGTACTTGTCCACTCGATTTCAACGTGGAAAGGAATGGGGAGGACAATTTGTCCAGTCCCACCACATGTTTGCTGTCACCCCAATTGGCATTCAAGATGGACATGTCGAACTGCTGAAGTATCAGAACCAGTCAAGAGCAGATGGGGACACAGCTGACATGTGCCTTGCCATGCCAGTCTGATAATTGATTCCTCAAGCAATCATTGGTCTTTTCCCCAGGTTTCAAAAGGTACGTGAGGCTTGGCATTGATTGAGGTGCACTCTGATCGTATTGGATGCTTCACTGTGGCCTTCGCGTGTCTTGAATTCAATGCTAGCTTCAATGCTTGAAATTGGGCTTTTTCACTTTGATTGCATTTTCAAATAGTTTCTGAATAAATATAGGAGCAAAATTTCAGAGTGGTCTTATTATGATGAGTTGAGGTTCACAAGCGATCGACGAAGCATGTGAAGCTGCAAAGAGCATGCTGAACGCCAATTTGAATGCAGCAGTCTTTTGCTTATACCCGCTCCCTCACACTTCCCTGGACTATACCACTCGCACTGGGTACAGAAGGCAGCTGGAAGACCGTGTCATGCAGTTTCTTGCCTGCCTTTGAGCCGGTGTCAGATTGAAATGTTGTTTGCCCCTGCGTGCTGAATGCGAGATCGCTGATTGCTTGAAAGTTGTTGAGTTTTTAGGCTAGAGAGTCACCACTCGCTGAGGCAACTAGACGTCCATGAAGTTGCCCTGCAATTCAAGGAGTCTGGTCATGGAAATGACAAGCGGAGATTGATTCAAGTTGGTTTCTTGCTTTATATTCAGTGCATCCAGCAGTAAACCAGTGAAGAGGATGTAACCGCTTCAAAGCTTACAGCATGTACATAATGGTAACATTGAAACACTACAGCTCAACGGTTGTAGCTTCCAGGTGCCATGATGGTGGCCAAAATCCACGACAAGTCTTCGATGTGGCTGAAGGCCAAAGTGCTTCGATCTGGCGCCCTTGGGCCAGTGAGCCGAGCTCGAGTGAGCGATTTGCTTTCCTTGGACATGGACCGCCCAGCTGGACCAAGTCAGAGGGTGCTCCACTGCAGAATTTTGTTTATTGTTGTAGAGTTTGTACATTTGCGCACTGTCAACATTGACCGTGAGTTGTAGTGACTGTGAGTGCATGGTCCGACAGGTCCAGCAACGCGGAGTGGATGGAACCAAAGAGATATTGGAGGGGCTCCTCGAGGGGCTTGATGCTGCGTTGACAAAGAAGATCTACTTGGTGGATCTGCTGCCAAATAGGTTCCGTGTTTTGTTTTCAATTTGCAAATGCATTCCTTTCTTACAATTATTGTGAATTTCCAAATCTCAATTTCCAAGTTTAAGTCTTAGAGATTTGTAACAAATGCCTGCTGAGGTTTGCAGAATGGTCCCGAGCGGCATGGCAGTTGCAGCTCAAGTACCTCCGAACCCCAAGTGGTAGCGACTGGAGGTATTTTGGCATCATGAAATCAGACGATGCTGAGTTCAATGCTTTGCCAGAGATTCAGAATGCTCTCAATGGCTGCATCATCAAGGTCACGGCCCCAGATAGTAATCACAAGTTTACAAAGCAGCCGTTTGAAGATTTTCTACTTGATGCCGACTGACTGGTGGCCCCGAATCTATGCAGGACTATTGGGACTCATCTCCTGAAGCTGGAGCGGCGAAGAGAACCAGCGCTGCCTTTGCCGAAGCCATGCCACAAATGCAGATTTTGGCCAGAGATGGACATACTGTGAAGCCAGCCGATTTAAACTTGTAGTTGTTGTCGTTGTTGTATATACTTGTTTCAGTTTTTGTTTGTGACCATGGACTTAATCAAACACAATCCTAGTTTTCAACGTGAGATGCTCGCAATAATGGCCGCTGTCAATTCTGAGGCTGCCAGATCCAGTCCGGGAACTTTTGGGCGCGAAGGGAGAAGGTTTTGTGGAACAGATTGCTGAAATGAACGCGAGGGAGGCAATGGGTGCTCAGCTCGCTGACAATTCAAGAGCTGGGGTGACCAGAGCCGGAAGCAGTGGTGGGACCCCCCAGAGAACCGAAGCACGCACTCTGTGTCGCCCTGTTTTCGCACAAGATGACCAGCCAATCAACCCGCAGAAGACAGTCCAGTTCCAGTCAGCGATGACCCGAGCAGAATTTGAACAGGAAAAGACGTATCTTGCATTCAGCTTAATTGTTTCTTGATGCTAACTTTCACAAACTATCTTTTCAGTTTTCTGCGTTGATGCCAGCTCCACTTGAAACAGGCATGTTTCTTTGTTCTGAGGATCATGGCCATGAGCAAGACAACAACTGACCACGTCTATGTTGCTGTGGTGCAGGGTACACCGTGCGAACTGTGGCTGACAAACTTTGAATCGGCTGTGACAGCCGAAATCGGGCCCTTGGAATTGTTTGGATTCAACGTCGGAAGTTTCCAAGAGAAACCTGCAGGCGAGTAACAATCAAATTTGATCACAATTATTATAGTTCTATTTTTCTGGCTTTGCTGCCAGCTACCGCCCGCGCCACCTGGACTTCAGGGCACACTGTAACAAGGTCTAAGGAAAGCGCCTAATCCCAAAACAATGCCAAACATTGATTCGATCTGAAGCCAAACCCACATTTAATTATTAAGGTTTTCTAGAGATAATAAGCAACTTGCTTAAATCCTGGCAAGTTCCTGAAACCAAAATATATTACTTTGATACATGTTGGAAACGTTGAAAACCCAACACGCCAACACGACACAAAAATCGGAAGCACTCCCCAACGACCCCCGTCTACAAAAGTATGTTTGCTTGAGCCTGTTTGCCCCAAAAGTTGCGTTTGTAAACCAAACAAAAAGAATGTCATGCCATCATACTACCCCACCAAGCGGAAATTGCCAAAAACAAGGCGCAACCCTTAAAAGAAAGATAGCCAATCAAAGCTGGCTACAGCAAAGATAATATTTCACAGGCCGTGGCACGCTTGCAACCGCCAAGTGGTGTCGGCGGAAAGTAGTCTATTTCAGCAATTTGTGGTGTTTTTGTTCCACCTCTCAGCAGGGTCTGTAATTTATTTATTCCACTGGTGCTTTTTTCTGCTTCCGCTCCCTTTGCAAGCCCCTTTGCCAGCATTCATTCTCACCAATTGCCACATTCAATATCAGAATATTATGTGTCCGAGATTACGTATCACACATTTTGCCAGAGAGACAGATCCGATCTAAAGATTAAATTCCAGACAAATTGCCAAATAAATTTGAAAACATTTTTGATATGGAAGATAAAAACATGATCTGCCTTCCTATGACAAACTAAATATGAATGAGCCTGGCACGGACAACACAAATTCAGGCGTTGGCTTGACATGACAATGTCACTACTCAAAGAACATTCGTGTGGGATTGTTATTAATGGTGGGGATCACTCGATGCAAATGAGTTTAGCACATCTATAATTAGTGGTGGAGATCACTTGAAGCAAAATTTTCAAAAAGTGTAAGATTATCAGTGGTGGAGATCGCTCGAGGCAAAATAGTTTACCATAACTATTAGAGGATGGAGACCACTCGAAACAAAATTTGTCTAGTAGAGGTGGAGATCACTCGAAGCAAACTAGTTTTAGATAAATTAGCTTCAGAAATCGAAGCGAATCGAAGCAAATAAGTTTAAGAGAACTATTAGCGGTGGAGATCACTCGAGGCAAGTTTAAGGAAAACTATCAGATTGCTCGAAGCAAATTAGTTTAATGTGAGTAGTAGGGGTGGAGATCACTCGAAGCAAATTAGTTTGAGAGAAATTAGTTTCAGATATTATAGCTATTGATTGGCGGTGGAGATCACTCGAAGTTAAGCTTAAGATAATGATAATACTTGTGAGTGCTGGAGATCACTCGAGGCAAATTAAATTAGTTTCAGATTCTGCCTGATGGCAGGAACCCAGCAGTCGTTGCGTGACTACATGGTTCCTTTCAAGATTGCTTCAGACACAGCACCGTTTGTTCTACTTGACGGTGCGAAGTCTATCAGTTGCCTTGCAAATCTTGCATGCGATTGCACTCGGAAGATGGGCCTCACCGAGCTCACCATGGAGGGCCACGATCTTACAGCCAAACAGAAGGACAATCACTGTCCAAAAGATTTCTTTGAACGTCGTTTGCATTTTGATTTTTAATTTTGATTTCCAGATGCTGGCCAGGAAGATGGGACACCTGCACCATTCAGGTACAGTGTGAAAGCTCGGGCCATGGTCACGTGCTTCGAACCGAAGCCTTTGAACATGGGTGGTGATGCGGTCGTGCGAGCCTCGATGTTGGGCGCGGCGCTTCTGCCAGCGCCTCTTGCCGCCGGTGCTGTGCCAAGCCCCGACACTGTGAAAGATGTGGGGCTCTCGAAACTACCAAACTCCAACAACTGCCGTGTTTTGTGGGAAGTGGCTATCTTTGGAAATTTAGGATCAGTTTTACCCTTTCTGTGTGATTGATTTGAAGCAAATGCAAGTTAACCGTAATACATTTTTTCCCCAGAAAATGTTTTTTTTTTTTAACGTTAGGTCGAATTATTATGCAAAGTGTACCAGCAGGATAATAAATTGTTTTGGTCCTGTCTTAGGATTCAGCGGGTCGTTAAAGCATCAGCCAAGGTGAAGGTGGACCACACCACGGTCCAAAGTGTCAAGCCTAAGTTTTGGTTGTGCTGCAAAACGCGCATTGATCCCAACTCCGCTATCCGTCTGGAGTGATTTCGGGGCTGCTGTGCAGGCGTGACATAATAGTAGCAGGTAGTACTCAGAAGGGAAACAGTATGATAAAATTGTTGTTTGATACTTTATTTGGTGATTCGTTGTGAAGGCATCAAAATCATTCATTAGCCATCAATTACCCATTTGTTGCTCAGTCAGCCCCTGCTGCAGGCGGCCAGAGCAAGATTGCCGTCCGCCCTTATTTTAAATTTCTCATGCTCTTCACACAGATGCCGAAAAGAATAGTTAGCTGTCTATTTGCTTGGTGTGGCTGAGTAGGTGTGCATGTTAGTTAATGTTGGAAAATTATTTGTTGCCGCTACCATCCATTAGATACTTAGAGGCTCATGCAGTGGCAACTGAACATAAATAGCAGTGGCCCGTGTGTTGTTCGGGCCTCGGTCTCTATTGGCCCTGCCATGCCGATTGAGATGACCGTCAGTGTCCTTTCAGATGATGAGGATGGACCTTCGAAACCAGACTCAAAAAAGGCTAATGATGATGATGTGACGGACGTTCCAGCCTCGGCCGCAGAACCAAAGCAGCCAGCAGCGAAGCCAAACAACGCAGCCAAAAAGCAGAAGGCAAAGTGCGGTGCTTCCGCAGATTCAGACGGTGGCAAGCCGGCAGCAGCTGCCAAATCGGGGGCTTCCAAGTCGAAGGCGGCCGCCAAGTCGAAGGCGGCCCCCAAGTCGAAGGCAGCCGCCAAGTCGAAGGCGGCCACCAAATCAAAGGCCAAATCGAAGGCCAAAGCAAAGTCGAAGGCGAAGTCGAAAGGAAATTCCAAAGGGAATAAGAATGGGAAGACTGACTCGGAGGCAGAAGCTCATGGTCATGAGGACACCAGTCCAAAATCTGATGATGGCTCCGGCGTGGCAGCTGGTGCTGATGATCCGCCACATGACGATGACAGTAACAAGGCCTTGAAACGGCCCGCAGCATGTCCTGCTGCCACCGCCCCGAAAATGAAGAAGCCTGCTGCTGCTTTCATGGTTACTGCCTATAAGTACAAGTACCACAGTGACCAAAAGTGGGGCATCAAATTTCGAGGCAAAGAGTTTTTGACGGTGCGAGACTCAGTGCAACAAAGAATCGTTATATTGCAGGTTTCTTTCATGTGCTTTCATTGTGGTTGGGTGGCTTTCTGCTTGAATTTTGTTAGGTGAAGAAGCGTGAGTTCGTGTCCGATGAGAAGCAACTTGACGTGGCAGTGTTGAGCTCAGCATTGATGATGATTTCTTCCCATCTCTATGTCTACCCCCTGTCCCTCTAAACATCTTTAAACTAATTTAATTCAGGTAGTGCTTCCATTAATAAGTATACGTTGAAATTCAAACTGTCCTAAGTGGAATTTACACTTTCTCACTGATTCGTGCAGCCATTCGCTTTGAATTGGAAACTCTGCCATTGCAAAGTTCCTCGCATTTTGACCGGTTGTGCTCAGGAGGCTTGCCGCAAGTTCATTCAGGATGGTGGCAGCAAAGAGGATGCTGTCAAATTGGCTGTGGGAAACTCAGTAGCGGTTCTCTTGGCAACCATTAGCTTCAGGTTATCATTTCTCTGGCATTCGCTTTTTTTTATCATTGATTCACTGGCTTCAGAACATGAAATTTCTGAAGCTTCTGCAGAAGCTGACTCATTGGAATCATTGATTCATTGGCTTCATGCACTCATTGGCTTCATTAGCTTCATGTTCCAGGAGACGATGATGAGTGCAGCGGAAGCAGCTGGAAGAGAAGCCGCGCAGTCCGCAGCGCTTGCTGATCCTGAGAAGCTTCCGCCTGAGGCCAACGAAGCTCCAGAGGAAGAGGCTCTGGAAGAGGACCAAGTCGTTGAAGAGGCTGCGAGTGAAGATAGCAAGGATATCAGCTGATCCTTTTCGGGATTTTTTGGGTCAAATGAGATTGATTCAATTCGATGGCTGATCCTTTTCGGGATTTTTTGAGTGTCAATTCGATGGCTGGTGAGCCTGATGCTTTTTGAACCCTTGCCATCTCACAGATGGACGCCCTGATCGTTGCCACTACGGAAAAAAACTGTTGGACCGCGCGTTCGCAATCAATCATCATCATTGAATGTTGTATTCCTACTGTTGGGGCGGATTTCGTGTCAGTGCGTTTCTGCATTCCTTTCAACGGTAAGCCCAGGCTGAATTGAATGGTGGCGTTTTGGTTTTGCCATCTAGTATGGAATTCTGAATGCTTGTGGGGCGATGTGAAAGTAGGTGTTTGTGCAAAACTTACGTTTATTATATGATACTGTGATCATTAATTGATGAGTTTCCTGCATTCGAAATTTAATGCTATATGATAGTGGTTTATTTAGGTTTTTATCAAATATCGATATATTTATTATCAGGGTTCCCTAGGCAAAATCGATCAGTTGGCATTAGATCTGTCTGGCGACCTTAGGAAACGACATTGTATTAACGTTACACATCATCACGCTTGTTTAACGAGCATTAAATTAGTGCCAGAGCTATAATTTATATAATATCTTGGAGCGGCGCGGTCTTGCAAGTCAGCCATAAACAATAATATTTTGCAGGAAAACGGTGAAAGCGGTGACGGTGTTGTAAAAAAACAATGTCGCATCGTCGTGTGACAGTTGCAAGAGCTATTTCTAAGCCACTATTATAATGATTAATGGCATTTTGAGGCAACGCCCACGATCATCCCCTTTTGAATCAAACAAATATTGGTAGCGAGCTTCCGTGCAGACGATGCGCGGAAAATTTAGGAGGATTTAGCCCACAAACAAACACCAACCAACGCGGCAAAATAATAATATAATATTGAACATTGCATCAAGCAGCATCATTAGAAAACAAAATAAAAATCCGTGTCTTGAGGCATGAAGGTTTGAAATTCAACCTGTGAGGAGAGGTGATGGTGGTGTCATGAAAGGCTACCATCATCTTACGAACTGACTGCCGACTCAAAGATTGATGGGTGTGTGATTAAACGCCACCATCATCTACGAACTGCCGACTCAACTGATGGGTGTGTGTGTGGTGTGGTGGAGCACCACCATACAGGAGCCAGCCCTGGTTACAGGAGCCAGCCCTGATTAGAGAGAAAAAATCTTACATCCAGGACCAGCACATTTGAGCTTGGGACAGCCCAACCGGCCTTTTTTGGAGTAACAATGCTTCTCCCGCTAGGCACAGATGCCCGACGTCCCATCTTCCGTGAAAACTGTTTTGAAGCCAATCTTTGTGACTTTCACCACGATTTCCTCGATTAATCCTTCAATACTGATGATTCAACTACCTTTATTGCTCTGTATTTGCCGTGTTTCCTGCCATGTTTTCGACTTTTTTCGACTTTTCGCTGACCGACATGGGGCTAAGCCAAATACCCCACATACATACACTCATTTGCAACCACAATTTCATGCCTTTTATCGAGTTTATTTGGATATTCCTCATGCAATTTCAAGTTGGCTTATTTCACTTCGCGTACCTCGTTGCGATCTTCGACACCATGGCGTCACAAGACTGGATCTCCCAGTTTACCCAAGCTTCGCCAATGATCCCTGCGTCGCAACCAGATCGATCCCGCACTCCTCCACCTCATCAGGAATGGCATCAATCAGTGCCGACGTTCCGTGGACCGATGCACTATGCAATGGCTGCCTCTCGACCCATGTGGCTTCATCAAGGTGTACCTCCACCTCCACCCCAACACTCGACATTATCCTTCCCGTCACGACCTTCATGGACAACCTCTCCGTCAACTCCGTCATTTCCACCCACACCACCTGTTCTACCTCATGGACCTCAAGATTACAGTGCTCTTACACCTCAGCGATGCGGAATCCCTACGCCGAGATCACCGCCATCCACGACCTCACCACCTGGCGTCTCCCCGGTTCGTCAAGGCTACACGTGCCGTCCTATTGATATTCCACCGGTCGAGGGCTGGAAGCCGGATGTTGATTACCATGACTCCAACAAGGTGAATGGTTTGGACTTCCCTTCGAAAATTCGTCAAAGCAAATTCTCCGGCTTCAAAGGCATCGAAGGCATGGATCCATTGCAAGTCCCATTGTGGAAGTTCTTCACAATACTTGGCTTCGTCGCATTGCCTACGGAAGGGAAACCTTTGTGCTCCCATTTGACAATATCGGCACTACGGTCTTCATTGCAGAATTGGTGGCCCGGTTCCGCGCCCGGAATGTGGATTTAGACAGGCTGGCAGCATACAGATCTCGTGCTTCTGGCCAAACTGTCATCCAGAAAGAAGCTACACAGTCCATGGCCAAAGAAGTGGCCCAACTTATGCAATCCTGGTTACCCTCTCAACCAGTCGCCGACAATGCTAGCCAACAACGCATTTTGGAGCTTGAAGCTGAACTGGCCAAGGTCAAATCGTCGAACAACCTGGCATCCCCCACAACTGCCGAAGCACCAGGGAATTCATCCACTCCGATTGGACGAGCTTTACATGGACAGCAATCCACCTCAACATCTTTTGACCCATCCAGCTTGCTTGTCTCACCTGGTTCTGTGGATCCCTGGCTCGTTGACAACCAGCCAGCTTCGCTGACCGAGACGCAGTACAAAAAATGGCGGAAGGACTTGAAACTCCCTTCTCACAAAACGGAAACGTTGGAAAAGCAGTTGGAGAAGGTCACAACCTGGTGGAACAGCCAACCTGATGAATCATCAAAAACGATCCAGAGAGCAAGTGTATAGCGATGTGCATTGATCCTAGCTTGCAAGCTCAAGAACGCCTCGACGGACGAGATTGTGCTCAAGGTCATGACTGTTGCGATGCTGATGAACTCCTGACTAGCCAAGCACCTGACATCACGGGACTCAAAAGCAGCCCGCATCATGTCAGATCTCGCCGTTACTCATGCATGTATTTTGTCGTTGGCATTGCTCACTCCTTTCAGTTTGTCTCCTTCGGTTGCTGTTTTCTATGCTTTTCGCATGATTCAAACGGTACTGATGGGTCAGTACGTGCTACTGCATCCAAAGAGTAATTCGAAACTGCAAGCGCTACGGCACCCCGTTCCGGCAAATATTCTTTTGTACCTCTTGGGACGACCTCAAGGCCTCCCTCGATTGTTTCAAACACTCGAATGCTGTTTATGTCCGGTTTTCTCACATTGCGAATTTTCAACCGAAGTTATATTTGGGATCCACTTCGTCGTTTGTTCTTGACCGCGAACATTCTCGCTATCGGAAGTTCTTAGAAGTACAGCAGAATAAGTTTGTCTTGGCCGAAGTAGCATTAAGATTTTGGTGTAGATACGACAACTTCTGGATTCTGGATGTGGTCGGTTTTGCCTATCTACACCAACAAATCCAACTTTTGGGCTTTGGAACAAGCCTTAATTCAATTGTGGCAGCCTCGATTGAACACTCCTTTTATTTATCAATTTTTCAGCTGTCGAAAAGGGCTCATTGCTCGAACCAAATTTTCAAGCTCCCGTCAGTTTGGAACTTTTTCGATATGGCGCAAACTTCGATGGGCATCTACACCACAACATGTCCGAAGAGCTCTTCACAGTCCCCTTTTCCATCGCCGAGTGCAACTCTGGGAAATCATCCAAGACTTGGGCAGCAATTCTATCAGACGGTTCCACATGGAGAAAAGACTCAGGTCCAACGAAATTGGAGCCCAGGGATGCTACTTCATTAGATGCCTTGCCATGCAACAATCTTGGAGAACCCCAACGATCCTACGCCATCAATGCCATCGACAGGGCCTTGAAGTTTTGGAAAGCCAAACCAGTTCGCAAACCCACTCCCCTTCGAGCACCGTGGCTTTTGGCACCCAACTGGACGCGTGACCTTCGCAAGCTTCTCACCTCTCACGTACACATGACCAAACAGTACAATATCACTCTCCAAACTCCGTCTACAGGTGTCGTCTTCCCCAAGTACCCCTCAGTCATGGATAGCCTATGCAACCACAAGGACTCCGCAACCTGTTGGGCTGATGGTGAACCACCTATTTGTGCCTGTTCCACGCTTCGACAACACTCACATCAAACCTTCCCTGCAGACCAACACCTCATCGTCGATGGAGACACGTTACACTTCACAGACCAGCCTCTTACATCTCTTACATCGATTGCTACTGGCTCACTACAAAACAAGATCTTTCCACCTTCAAAAGAAATCCTCAAATCGCTTCGGGCAGAATTGACTACTTGGACGAAGAAGAACTCCCTCCCATCGCCGATGCACTCCGATCTTGAAGAACTTTGGACAAGGTCAATCCGAGCTCACCATGCTTCCCTCCATGACCACATTACCCACAAGGACATTACTCGATTCAAGCAACTAACAACTCTTCCCCAACGCGGTTTTCCACAACGAGGACAAACGTGCTACTTCTCTTCGAATATTCTTCCCAATGGTCTACTACGAATGCCTCACCAAGACCTTCGCCGATACCCTGGTCTTTATAAAGCTCAACACCAGCCCGAACCAGATCATTGAGAACACCATCACTGACATCAACAAAAAGTTCGGCAAGATTTATCCTTGGGCCCTTGGTGCTGGACGCGATCTCCTGAACGCCTACGTCCTTCCAAAGCGCAAGAAACAGTTCCGCTCCGGCAGACCTATTGTCAGCTTCTTCAGTGCTCCTTTTCGACCCATGCTGAACTGCATTTACCCCAGGCTTTCCCTCACAACCTTGCCAAGGGAGATGTCTTCGACCTCATCAAGCTCCTCAAGAACACCGATTTTGACAGTTTCCCAACCCCTCAAATCTACAACCAGGACCTTGCGGGCTTCTTCACCAGCATTGACACGGATCGATTCTTGGACAGTTGGCGACTCACCTTGAAGTACCTATTGAGCACCGATCCCGACGAGATTATTTCGGTCAAACCCACTACGGGCAACATGACTGGCGATGTAGTCAAAGGAAGAGCATGTCGAAACCTGAACGTCACTCGCAAGATTGTCATTCGTGACATCGAACGCATTATCTTCATGTCCTTGAAGATGACGCAATTTTCCATCGGCTCCTCTGTTTACGAACAGATCAGAGGGTCTTTGCCTCATGGTCGTCGCTTTCTCCGAAGAGATCTGGTACCAAACGTACCATGGTACTTTGGCCTCGATGGACTTGACATCCCGTCTTCTCCGCTACGTGGACAACCGACTATGCCTCGTGGACCCCTACTGGCACTATGAGATCCCTTTTGCAAACTTTCTCCACCCAGAGTTCTACGGCAATCCCATCATCCTTGAGACGGAACCTGATCAAGAATTCTTGGGCTTTTGCATTGAGTTTGAACCATTTGCCCTTCGATATTGCCCCCCTCGCGACTTCAACCAAGTCATGGCGCCATTTTCAGCCTCACCACTGGATGTTCAACTTTCGGGCTTTGTTTCTCGAATGTTTTTGGTTGCCAAATGCGTGCACCCCCAATCCGAACGGAGTCGAGGTTTTGCTGCATTGCACCGCCTGTACAAAGCTGCAGGGTTTTCGGAACCTGACCTCGTGTCAGCCTCCAAACCGATCCGGCGTTATCTCCACGTTAATTCGCTGTGGTAAAAAATCTGGCCTCGACGATTGCTTCGGTTTCATTTTTCCTTGGAAACTTCTTACGCTGAATCGGAACCTTCCTACTTCAGTGCCAATGAGCAACTCAGCATCCATGATCTGTTCCTTATGACTTTCTTCGACTGTTTTATTCACCACCTTAATGTTGCTATTCACACGACGGCCCTACGCATAACGCCATGGCTTCCTCATCTTCATTGACTACCATTCCTCTTCATGAACCAGTTTTTCAACAGATCATGACGTTCATCACGCTTATCTTCTTCTACATCGCGCTATGTCATTACTTCCTCCAACGATGATCCCGGATATTGAACCTACTCCACTGCCCAGCACTGATGTTTGGAACCAACCTCATGAATTATATACTTCCAGAATATTCGGACGAAACCAATGCCTTCCTTGATGGAGTTCCTTTTCCTTCACCGGACATTGAAGAGGAAAACAACCATATGGACGAGCTTGTGAACTACACCCTTCCACGACCTCATCAACACGTTGAAGCACCGACTCCTGACACCATCCCGGGCCCTTCGAAGCTCTCTATGGCATCCGCTACCCCGTCGAAGAAGCGCCAGCCAAAGGCAACCCCGAAGGCCCCAGCCAAACGCCGACGAAAATCCCCGCGATCACCTTCGTGTTCGCCTAGCCCTTTGCCTAGATGGACGGACGATGAGAAACAGAAGCTCCGCACCCTCAAGACCGATGAAAAGTCCCGATTCTCATGGCGTGTGATTGCCAGCAAGATGGGCAGGCCTGAACAGGATGTTCGCTCCATGTGGAACAAGATCAAGGACAAGCTGGGATGACCAGATAGCACCGACCAATTCTTCCTCTTTGACATCTTGAGCCAAAAAGAAAAAAGTCCGAGCTGCTCCCAGGGATACTGACTTCGTTATCCAAATTTCTACCTTCATCATGATCGGGTTTTGCCACTTTATTTTCATTCACCATCATCAGCCTTTTGAGTTAATATGTCGCTTCGCACCCATTTGGACCGTTATTGTATGCAACGTGCCATGGCTCCTGATTTGATTTCTTCACCTACTACCCGATCAAGATCGCCGACGGGGGCTCCTTCTTCATCGACAGGTACATCACCCTTTCATCGACCACCGGGCTGGACTCCTCCGACGACACACCTCACCGTCCGGTTATCTTGAAAATTGACCTGAAGCCTATGCAGCAACTCGCCGATTGGAACCCGTACTACAATATATTGGCACCACAGGTGGCTGGCAACCTATTCACTGATGAATATGACAGTCTCTTTCAAACCTTCAAAGTTATCTACCCAGACTATGCAAGCCGACACTTTGTGGAGGACCTCAAGAACCTGGCTATTGATACTATGACACAACGATGGTCTATTTACCTCCGACCCGCAGACTTTTACCTCATGGTGGACACCGACCAAGGCATTCAAATTTTGGATGACCTACCGCACTCAATTCTCGACATTCTCAACTGGTATTACCCGACATGGAAGATCCACCAACACCTGGACGCTTTCACTATTCGCTCTTCCTCCGGCTTGCCATTGGTCCCGCATCCCGACAAATCGGACACCGGTCTGCTTGTATACGTATTCAAAGCATCCCTCGTGGGCATCCATTCTTTTCACCGACCAGGACGACCACATCTTGAACTCCTGAACATTGGATCTATATTTGAGACGACTCACACTTGTATTCTAACTCTTTTCAACTGCTGTGACATGACTTACGTTTCACCATACTTCATTACTCGTTGTTTCCTCAGGCTAGTAAAAACTCGGGACCCACGTTTATTCTTTATCATGGCGACACACCCGTTTGGCGACATGGACATGCAGGGCACCCACAGGGAAGTGCTGACACCCGAGATCTACCAGATGACCCCTCGTCGGCTTCATATATTCCCCGCATGGCACGAACTGTACCTCAATCCTCTACGGTTCACACCATCTTTATCAAAAAGATCACTTACCCTATGACTTCGCGACAACCTGAACTTTGGACACTTGAACGCACTCAAGAGGGACTCGAGACATGGCGTCCCTAAGATCTACGGCAAACCAATGGCGCATTTACTACGATGTTCCCCCGATTTCTTCGTCTACCGCAACTACTCTTCATCCCGTACTGCCTCATCCTGAACATTCTAACGTACATTTTGGACAACCTGTTTCTGCTGTACCGGACCACGCTTACATCCTCCAATCCTGTTGGGGACGCTCAGCACAACATCATTCTCAAGGGTCTCCTACATCGCTTTACTGGCCCCCCTGGCGTGCTACTCCTCCCTCCTCCCCGTCGAGAACACCGATGAGATCAACCAGCAACGACACCTACGCTACATGCTGAATGCGCACAACATGACGTGAACGACCCCGTTGATATGTCCGATTCCAGCGTTTAGCCAACTACAGATGTCTTTTCGGAAAAGGCTACGAGAAGTGAAGAATGGCTTTTATTCTTCACGTTTGAAGGATCTTACTGTATGACACGCCTTTCTCTTAAGGCTCATGTACCCAATGGTTTAACATTTCCTGACTGCAGCCTTGTCCTTTTTCACTCAATTTGTATTTGACGCCATGACCCCAAAAGCTTCTCGACTTCACCCATATCGCGCTACTTCCAATGTCGAAACCTCGGGGGCCACCCAATCTTACTCTTCATATGCTGGACCTGGCCTTCTACCTGCTGGTATTGATCCACCCCCTGACAGACCTATTTTGATCATTGTGGATTACTCTCCGTTGCAATCTTTGGCGCATCCGAGTGAACGTGGCATGCATTGTTCACTGCCTTGTGTGGGCACAACTTTCGATGTGCTACGGCTGGAGAATTGGAAGCTCTTGTCACCTGGGCCCGATTGTTCCCTCCTGATGAAGCTACTGCAATCCAGTCATTTACGGCCACAAGTGACTACTCGACTTCGTACCCAATGGGACATCCATATGATAGCTTCGGATTTGGAGTTCCGCTACGCTGACCTCACCGGTGATGTCTTTCAAGTTCGTGATGACTGGACCATCATGCAGCTGCTGGACGAGTACCGCCCTGACTGGAGAATTCGACAATATAACTATAGACAATCTTCTTTATTGGTACCGGGCACCCAACAACCTTTTTTTTTAAGATTGACTTGTCACAAAGTTCGACAAGGTATCATACTTCCTTAGGTTCCAGTTCACCATCTCTTCCTTGGATTTGCGGCCAACAAAAAGGTATCGAAGAAAAGTCTTGTTGAATACTTCGCTTGGTCGTTTGATGCGCGTGGAATTCCACTTTCCTTTTGGCCGTGTTATTTTCGGCATTGCACCGGATTTTCTTTGGTATTCCATTCGTTCATCATCACCCGTCTCTCTGACGGTATCTCACTATGCATCTCCGACAGCCTTTCCTTTGCAATAATATACCGGTTGCTGTTCGTAGCTTTACCCATGGAGCACAAACGCGACGCTGACGCTGCTGGCTTGGTTTGGCCTCAGAGCTCTACACGAACTTCCTTGAGCTCTTCGGTGCCTGAAGATACGTCTTCTTTGGCTTCATCGTCAAATCCAGTACCACTCGAGACAACGACTGTTCCGGAGACAGTGGTTTCCCCTCCTACAGGAGACGTATCAATGATGCCTTCTGGAATGTATGCCCCCGATCCTCACCCTGAAACACCTTTCCCCGTACCTGAACATCGTCATCAAACTGCCTATCCTCAAGGACGCTTCTCCGAACGATTGGTCCACCAGATCCACTTCAAGATCTTTACCCACGCCGACAACACCCAGGAGCTACTCGTCGAAGAGATACCGACCACGGGAATTTCCAGGACCAGGGATCCGGAACATTTTTTCTATGCTATGTCAGGACAATGGGAATGGTCCAAGTGTACCTCGGACTACTGGCGCCACCATTTCGGCTTGCCCATCAAAACAATTTCATGGAGAACATTGAGCTGTCTAGCACTCCAACACCGCAGCCGACCATTGCCACCTTGGCCACACAGTTGCACCAACGTTTATCGGAAGCCTTGGCATCTGGGGAAGTTGGCGAGCATTGGCGCATGGTTGAACGCTTGATCTTTTCGGACGCGATTCAGACCCTCATGACGCCACCGCGTACTTCTCCTGAGGAAAATGACTGATGGCCTGTACCGTAAGGGTCTAATGCTGTCCTTTGTGAAGCTGTATGTGCTCCGACAGCGTTATGATGTCTCTTGTTGCTTCAGCTCCCGTATGATGATCAGCTACTGCTCATGTCTTGGAACTGGTGACTG
>Ga0126342_10003548_pt1 | contig 25853 bp, 22 predicted proteins | sample Cyp1metagenome_FD_92528 | JGI IMG/M metagenome (GOLD analysis project Ga0126342, IMG submission 92528) | Coral microbial communities from Lord Howe Island, Old Settlement Bay, Australia - Cyphastrea 1 metagenome | ecosystem: Host-associated > Invertebrates > Cnidaria > Coral ... | reverse complement strand
GAACGTTAACATCCCCCCACCCCCCATCTGTATGCAACACCGATCTTCAACGTAACAACATCTTCTGATGACGCAATGCAATGAACGTTAACATCCCCCCCACCCCCACCCATTTGTATGCAAGAACGACAAAATATGCATATATATATATACAGGAGAAAGACTGAAGGTTCCTACGCCTTCCGGGGAACCCCCAGCCTCTCCCCTCTATATAGATATGTATATATATATACACATGTAATATATATATATATATATACACATGTAATATATATATATATATATATGCACATTGGGTTGTCAGATTGCCATTTTAATGGGAAAATGCTGATCAAAGATATTTTTTTTTGGTACCGAAAATTAAGACACACCCACAGAATCAATAGACAATAGATAAAATATTAAAGAGGATAATAGTAGATAACACGGGTCGTAGATAATACTCTCTATAGTTCTAGAATTGATAGACAAAATAATACCTATAGATAAACTGTGAATAATGATAGTCAAAATTAGAATAAATGGGCGGACAAATTACTACTACAACAACCTGGATATTTCACCTTGAAAGCTGGGCCGGGTGATGTTTGGGCCCTCCACCAGTAGAAATAGACATGTTTATGAGTCACAGGAAACATGTACCCTAAAGGAACATCACGAATCATTGATATACATATCACCAGGCAGCAGTTCTCTGCAACAAAGGGGATCACTCTTGATGCATCTAATGCCCTGGAAGTGAGAGTAAATCACGAACGAATTGAGAGAGACCTTTGAAACTGCCTTTTTTAGGTGAATGCATCAAAATCCTACAGTATACCTCAGTTGGTTCCATAGTTCCATAGATATGGTACTCGGAAGGTGCCATCTCTCCACGTTCTTTTCAGGCGCTCAAAGAATACCTGGTCTCCCACTCGTGGGGGCCCTCTGAAACAAAGCTGGGCTGGTGGAAAGATGACTCCAGCCTCATGACGTCAGGGAGGAATTTCGGGTGTCAATTTGGGACATACCCGAGGGATCCCGAGGGCATTTGAGGCTAGGCTTGCATCGCCAAGGATTGACGTCAAAAAGTTTGGTCAGGATGGCACCAAGTGGGCTGCCTCAGCTTGGTTGCTTGGGTGAACCTAGAGGGGTCCCCAATAGAAAACCGAATCTAGACTAGTTTGATGGTGGTTTACTTGTCATCTTTGGGACTGCAGTTACAGTATGTTACATTCAGCATAGGTGTGCGTGCCATGGCCGGAGCTTTGGAATGGGGTGCAGGGGGATGGGGAATCTTGTACGTCACCCAAAAGGGGTATTCTTACGGGGGGTTAGTAAAAAAGAGACGTCTATGAGTCGGATTTCTGGACCAAATCTTCAGAAGTTGATCTTTTTTGGGCATTAGACCACTCAATCTGCCAGATTAAGTGGTTCCATCACCAAAATTTTGTGGTTCCACCATCACGCATACCTATGACTTCAAGTACCAGGAGCTTGATCAAGCATGCAACAAGTGGGTTGGCGCACGATTATTAAAGGCCTTGTGAAAGGGTTCCAACAAGCTATGAGAGGCTTTTCAAACACTGCCCTTGTTGCTTCTGCCCTGAGGTTTTATTGTCCTGAGTCCCGACTTTTCATCACATCTCCATATTTGCAGGTCAAACAGGGGCCATGTGTTGGTTTATTATCAAGTACCCAAGTACCCCGGCCAAAAGATGTGACACGCGGCACGAGGTCTTTGAAAGAATTTTCTTCCGAGCTCATCAAGGGTGAAACGCGACTGTTGCAGGTCATTCCGGGCCCTGGCATCGGTTGGTCCAGATTTTTGGGGCTGAAAACGGGGGGGGGGGTAGATAAGTTTAGGGCCATTATATAAACTATAAACATATGGAAAAGGAGGCTGTAAGGCACGGGATGGAATGGGCTACCCTATTTTTAGACACACTCAGGAGTCAAGCCAGTGATGATCAGAATTCGTGGCAACAGATATCCTGTATCCATTTTTTATATTCATCTATGTATGACAACTTTTCTGGGTAGTTTTTCCTCTCTTGCTGGTCGGCCCTCAAATTTGTTTCCAAATCCCAATTCCTGCGAGTTACCCTCTGGTAATTGAACAGCTTGCTAAGGAACATCCACATTTTCAATAGGCAAATCATCTATACATGGGCCATCTATAGCATAGCTATGTTAAATTACCAGAGGGTAGATCCATGATCTTTTCAATCTGAGATTTCACCACTGCTTTCACGGTGATAATTGGGAGATTGGGGTTTTCAACAATTTGAAGTGTTAACTGGTGATGTAATGGGCATCGTTTGGTCAACGGATGGAGGATCACACCATAGTGACGACTATTCAGTGAATTGGTGAATTGGACCCACAAAAAGGGATATGTTTAGTGGGGTTCACAATGGGTACCCTCTGGTAAACTAACATAACTATGGAAAATCACCATTTTTAATGGGAAAATCCACTATAAATGGTCATTTTCAATAGCTATGTTAAATTATCAGAGGGTATATTTCGTGGGGATTTTTGTTGCAATTTTGATGCTAAACTCATGGATTTTTGGGTACCCAATTATTGGACACCACGGTGTGTCACTAGTTGGTGAAACTCCCATGATTTGTTGAAGTGTGATTCGAGTCCCACATATAAAAAAATCCCAATTTGGAGACACCCTCCGGTAATCAAATGTGGCAATGGAAAGTTGCTGATTTATAGATACATGATTTTCTTTGGGGATTTTCCATTGCTTACTTACCTTTGATGACCGGAGGGGTATATCATACGGGTTTGACCAAAAATGAGCCGTGGATTTTGCCTATCATTTGGCGCCAGGTGTCCAGTGGAGAGATCTTAGTGATCACGGAGGCGTGTTGGAGACATCTAGGATCCACCATTTGTAGATAATTATCCGACAGAAATCATGGGCTTTCCACAAGTCAACAAAAACATGGAGCATATTAGCCAGAAAATCCAGAAAGGAGTTACCAGAAAGGAGTAGAGATCTAGTCAAGCCTCAAAACATGTCAGTTGATTAACGGACAAGAAGTGGACATGTAGAGTAGTCCATCCTGAGCAACATGTTAATATACAAAGCAACAAAAAGTGTAGACATACTCAGTCCTCAACAGAATGGAGATTTAAACAACAAGAAATGGAGGTTGGACCCCATGATATTGACCAACGAAAAAGGGACTCGGATTGGACACCAACAGGGATGCTAGAAACTACGAGGATATCAAAAAACATGAAGATTGAAGCAGGATGACTTGGTTTTGATATGATTTGACCAACAAACATCGAGATTCCAATGGGCCAAATGGGGATATTTTGCTCAACAGTGGAGATGCACGGGCCCGTGGCACAAACTGGAATGAATTTGGCACCACGGAGATTTTGCACGCCAAACGAGTGAAAGGATGACTACTTTTTTTCCGCAGGAAGGGATGACTACTTCATAGATACCCTCTGGTAATGACTAACATAGCTATTGAAAATGACCATTTATAGTGGATTTACCCATTGAAAATGGTGATTTTCCATAGTTATGTTAGTTTAACAGAGGGTACATATATAGATATGCATGGATATTCACCAAGATATGGACATGCCTCCAGAATTTCTTGTCCCACCTGGGGATATTCCCAATTGTTGGGTGATGTTTACATTACCTGGATCAATGCTTGGCGATTGTCCATTTTTTTGGTGGACACACTTCCCGTCATCTGGTAAAATAGGTCCACCACGCGTCTGAATTTTCGAAGACATGAGAATCAATGGGAATATCATGCACAATTCATGGATATATTGCCATGGTATTATGGATATATATATATACCCCATTGATATCATGGATATATACCCCCTGGTTTCATTCCACATTGTTCAACTTGCCATGGGGCCAACATTCCACCGGCCGAGGTGGTGATGTTAATTTTGCACAATCCGGAGAGCAAGGAGACCCTAGTGCAAACTGCCCAGGCTTCGGGGTGCAACCTACAGGTTGGTGGCGTACCGGACACCCCAAACGCTGCTGGGAGATTTCATGGGTAAACGAGCCTGCAGTTAACAACATCTATTCACTTCCTGACCATGAACCACTGGAATTTCTTGGGACATATTCGGAATCATCCTGGTTACTAAGCCATTCACTGCTTGATCAAACATGTACAGTATATTATAGCATATGTATGTATATATGTATATTCATCTTTGATGATATGTTCACTATTATTACTAGTATTATCCAGTATCATACACATATTGTCAGTCCAATAGATTTGGTAGTATTTCAAAACATAGATTGCTAATACTGTATTTTCTGGTATATAGTCATTCGCATATCACTCATATATATATATACACATCAGTACATCATTGTCATATCATGTACACAGTAATGGCACTGACAATACCAGAAATATGAGTTCGTGTATGACACACACACACACATGTTCGTGCATATATATACATATCCCCATACATATACACATACTACATATACATATCCCCATACATATACACATACTATATATACATGCACACATATATATATATACATAATACATATGTACATATGTATATACATACATACACATTATATATATACACATACACATACATATACACAATATATATATACACAAAACAGGCCCTGCCGATAGACTGTTGGAAGATTCGTTCCCACAAAATATGTGTCAAGGGTCTATGTTAATTTTTGGGATGGCATCTATAGAATCTATAGTCAAGAAGTACTCAAACTAGTTTAGAAGTATTGAAAAGTATCTATATCCAAACAGATACTGTACATATTTACCATGTATCAACAATACCCTAGGGTAGACTATCATAGATGTGCAACGCTTGTGCTCTCTCGTTCGGAAAATGCTCTATACATGGTGGGTTTTTCACATGTATATATGTATATATCTACATCTTATATATATCTACAATTATATACTGTACTTATTCACCATGTATCACAGTAAATATCATTAATAGTAAATATTAATGATTAGTAATTATCAAGAGTAACTATCAACTATCAATAGGAATACATCATCAGTAACTATCAAGTATCAATAGAAACTATAGAAATCTCAATAGTAGAAAATTTCAAATGGTACATCTATAGTCTCTAATATCGCATATCTAATATCTATATCTGTCAATAGAAATTAGATATGGTACATCTATCAATATTGTGGGTTATATAACTATGTACCATAACATCTATAGTTAAATCTATATCTATCAATAGTAACTATCACCCAGCAACGTCTTCGCTCCAGATGTGGCCCGATGGCAAGACGAGCCACCAGGCCCGCATCCCAGGTGCGAAGCGCCGTGCCGCGGCGAAACAGTTCAAGGGAACGCGGGTTGGACGGTGGTCAACGGAGCCCATGAAAAAACCATCAAAAAGCATAGAAATGTAGTGTACATATATATATATTTGTATACACATAATATATGATAATTGTTTAGATAGATTAGATTAGATTAGATTAGATAGATAGAGATGTAGAGAGATGGAAATAGAGAGATAGATACTGAATACCTTTTCATACTTCTTAGCTTGTTTGAATATAGTTTGAACCCTCCCCAGAATGAACAGTTCGACCCTGACAACAAGCTAATTTTAGTGGAAACGAACCCTCGACTCATGGCCGGGTCTATGATAATTGCATAATTGGGGGGATGGGATCTTTCCCAGAATTGGTGCAAGGGAGAATCTACAGGAAAACCCAATATTTTGGAGGTCAAAACCATGCTTTTCTGTAGAGTTTGGCGGGGATTTGACCATGATTTAGAAAGGGTTGACCCAGTTGAAATATTGGGATGTAGTTGATATATGATGGCTGATGGACATTGTGTTTTGGGGGTGATAGTACCTGGTTACCTGGTTTATTGTTTTTTTTTTTTTTTTTCGAAAACCACTTAGAGCAATAGCCATTAATAAATCCGCATTTCGGGAGAACCATGTTTTTTGTTGGGACTATCAGAGCAATTTCCTGGAAAAATAATGTTTCTGTTTGTTTTTCCCGTGGGTTTGTGGTGGCATATCAATTTACGAATGAAAAACAACTATATATTGTATATTTTTATGAATGGGATTGAATCGATATATTTTCAGTGCGGAATGTGATAGATTCATATAGATTCTAAAAAAAGTACATAATTTGAAATTGATATGGAACACCGACCATTTACAGATCATTTTTCCTAGGTCTCCTCGTTGTTTCCCATTAAAACAATGCTAATTTACCGCAACTGCTGGACGACGCCAACGTTTCTAAGGACCTGATGAAAATCAGTTCCTTTGCGCTCGACGTATCTTGAAGAGGCGGGGGGTTTGCGAGAGTTCGGAATGGGATATCATGAAGTGGTTATTATGGATGATCTATTATGGATATTATTATGGATCACTATGGGTAATTAAGATTAATCTATCATGGTATCCCATTTTATTATGGATATTGTTGTGGACTAATCCCTTCCGAATATTAAACACCCCCTAAAAACCATGGTTTTGTAGGTAATTTCCACATCATTGGGACCATAGAATGGGGGCCTTTAATATTAGCGAGATTGGATGGTTGGTTATCATGGAATGGGATATCATGGATATCATGCATAGTATGGGAACGCTACAAGTTTTTGGAATCTGCTTTGGATGCCGGCAGTGTGTGGCCATTTAGTAGGGAACATCATCTGTAAATGGGGATATATCATGGAATAGCCAACAAAATTGATTTGGTTCATTGGTTCTGTTTGAAAATGAACGTATACCCGCCAATCTGTTTGGGCATTTGTAATAGGATCAAGCATCAAGTTTTGGGGTCACACTACACTATCAGTCAAACTCAGATGGGGCACGGAAAAGCCAGACTTCTTTCAAAGATATGAACGAGGATGGGTGGGTTCAATGGGTCTGGCGGTCACATCAGGGGCTTCACGTACCTTGTTTTGGTGGATGCCCGACATGTTCAGTGACAGATTATATACCTTCTGGATCCTTCGGGCAAGCTGATTTGGAGTGGAAATCCTCCACTCATATTCTGGAAACACTCCAATCATATTGGCATTCCATTGCCTTATTTGATTACCGTCCCGGGTGCCCTCAAGTTCCGAGCTTTTTTAGGCAGCTGGAAATTGATGAGAACGCGGTAGGGGTTCCAAGGGCCAGGCTTGGAATCTGCAAGACTTTTGATGGCCTGGAATCACTGCCCGTGCCTCACCAAGGCATGAAAAAGTCTCGTTTTTAAGCCGTGAGCGTTTGCTTTTTGGTTGATATGCTGGGAGATTCCTCGAAATTTCATCAAGGAGCCTGGAAGCCTCCGGGAACAACGACCCAGCTGAGGTGAGAATCTCTCAAGATGTTGGCTACATCGAAGAAGATCGTAGCTCCAAGGGTTGCTTGGCGCGCCAAAGAGTTGACAACGAGTGATCCGACCGCTGGGCATATGCTGCATGGCTTTTGTGATGATGGTTTTAATGTTTTAACTTGTTTTGATTTGAATCATTGCTGGTATCTCCTTGGTAAACTAACATAACTGTGGACAATCACCATATTTAATGGGTAAATCAACTATTTTGACTGGGCCATTTTCAATAGCGAACTGTTAGTCATTACCAGAGGGTATCTCCTTGGTACATCCTCAAAACTTCATGATACCCTCTGGCCATTCGAAAAAACCCACCGTTTCAGTGGTCCCTACCGGGCCACTTGGCCGATCGCTCAGGTTATCCAGGCTTGAAGACCGTTGGGGCCCAGCTTGACCCAGACTTTTGAGGGTCAGATCAGCTTGTTGGTTTCCCATTTCTCTCAGCACTCTTTGTATATTTATTTTTCCGTCAAATTTTCAAAGTCTCAATTCCCTCTAGATGATTCAACTGCAAAAACTGATGATCTCAATTTCACCCTCAGGAAACGATCGAAAAAATCTTCAACCTCTGCTTCCTGTTTTTCCCCATTTTGTTGATCACACCTCCCTTTTTCGGGGGTTGAACAAAAACACCTGGCCCTAGGTGTACCGAAAACGCGTCATCAAGGGAGAGGTGATCCCCAGTGCCATGGCATCACTGATGTCAGGGTTGTTGGGTTTTCTGGCTGAACCGTAAGTTATTTGACAAAAACACATTTTTCTTCTTGGATTTTGGATGGATTTTTGTGGAGGTAAGATAGGTAAGATAATGTAAATGGGATGTGAGGCACTTTAAAAGCAGGCAAACCCATGAATATTCAATTCAAGCAACAACGTGGAGGATAGTCGCCAAGCATTGCCAATCAACATCCTGTTCTAAAATTCTTATCGACAAATGAACCATCAAAAAATCAAATAATCACCAACAAGACTTGTCTTGATTCCCTGGGAACACTGCTAGGTGAAGTTTTGTTTTTTAAGGATATCATTGCTGTTTTGATCCAGCTGAAACTTAGGTGAGTTTTGCAGCTTGCAGGGTAGCTAGTTACCACTTCTAGCTTGGGTCTGGTTTTGATCCACGAGGCAAAACTGGTCCAGAGAACTTGAAACTTCGAAGCTTTTTGGTATGTTGGGGTTTAAGAACCTCACTCAATGGTAGCAATTTCTTGAAGAACATATGTTAAGATGAGTGGTGGATTGGAGAAAGGAGCGGCTCGGAAGGAAAAGCGACCTTTTTTTGAAGGGAAGAAAGACACAGGATGATCATCGCAGTTTTCAAGTGGGCAACCATGTCTAGTACCCGGAAAAGAGTTTGATCATGGTACCATTTTGGGTGAAACTATTGATTTGCTGGCAAGACTTGCGCCTGGATAAACAGTGCAGATAGGCCAGGCCCCAAACGATTGAGGGGATTGTCTACAAATAGGGTACCCCAAAATCCGTTTATCATAAATTTTTCCCCATGACATTCGCCACTTTGGGGTTAAATCTCCATTGAAAAAGACAAAACCGAAGCCACATATCATATACATTGTATCCCATTATATCGCATTGCATTCCGATGAGGCTATCCAGTGTAGGGGGGAGCTAGGCTAAGGAGCGGATATCCATGTTCCCTACTAAACGGGGAGCCCATGAGCTACTAATAGTTTCCGAACCACATGGTAGAAATCCCTATTTGTATGATATCATATTCTCCCCATCATTATATCGCACTACCTTCCCATAGCATCCCCATTTACTATCTGGTAATCAAACATGGTAATTGGAAATCTCTTATAAATATCAATTTTAACGGGAAAATCACATAAATGTGGGGTTTCCATTGCCACGTTTGATTCCCGGAGGGTATAGATGATTTTCCATAATGTTGCGTGGTTCTCGCTTTACCCTCGGGGCCGAAGCATCTAAAAACTGCACGCATGCGCCCAGATGCTTGAGACTTCGGCCACTTCGGCAGGAATTCCACGAAGGGCAGCATGAAAATATGAGGAAAGTGGTGTTTGAATCCATTTCAATCATTGGAATTGGTAATTTTCCCCACAATTTTCAGACAAACCTAGTTTTTCGTTTCAACAGAACTGGAGAACTTGGATTCTTGTTCACCTGTGAACCTCTTGGATTTTGAGTTGGGGAAAAGGATTTGATTTTCATCCCAAAATATGAGAATCGAGTCTGCCGCCGGGACTTTTACATTTGACTTCCGAACAGAATCTATTTGTAGCCATATGGGTATGTCTGAAGCTTGGGGTATACCGTTTACCCTTCATTTATGGCACTTTTACTAGGTGATTGACCAATAGATGAGGTTTTCTCAAGACAATTGAGGGGTGCTCTGCGAGTCAAGTCTGGCAGGCGACCAAACGTGGACAGAAAACACAGGGGGATTGGGTCAAAACCCACAATCTTCCACATGGGGGGACCCAGGGTCCTAAGGTCTTGATCATTGCCATGTTTGCTTGCCGCAGTTTATTGATCCATACTCACAATGTGGGCCATATCCAACGACTTATGGATTTGAGGATTACTTTGGACCATAGCCATAGTGCCATACCCTTTATTGTGGTCTCTCATAGGGTTAAGGGCCTAGTTTTCATGCTTAAAGCTCTTGTTTGCTCCATGCGTTTGATGATCAGATTCCATTTTATGATGGTGACACTAATGGTTTATTTCTAGTTTTTGACGCTCAATTCCCTGTTCTTGATTATTGAAAACACATGTTTTGGTTATTTTGATGTTTAGATCTTGGTTCCTCCCGATTTTAATAGTTCCAATTCTCGATGCTCAACGATCATTTTTTTTTAGTTTGCCACATTTTATTCCTTCGGTGGACCTAAGTTCATGATCCGCGCATGAGGTTGAGGCAAAGACCTCACATCGCAAACAGGTCATTCTGTGGCGCCCTTGTTGGTTCCAATTTTGGGGATGGAATAAGAACACAATGGCACAATATAACCAACCTGGTTTGGGTTTGTTTGAAAATGGGGAATACTGGGACAACCCCAAAATTGCAATTTTAATTTGTTGAAAACGAGGTTTTACAGCTTTAAACCATGAAACCATTTTCAGACAACAGACAACCGCACATTTGCCAATACATACCATTCCCCCCAACCAACATAGTCCCCGAGAACAGCCACTTTTAGAGGAACGTAGTCTTCCAAACCCCTTTTTGGGAGGCAAGGGCATGGGGATTCCAACCAGAAATGGTGGGGACCTCCGTAGGCTGAAAAACTGTTGCACTGGCTACTGAACAGTGGAGATGACATGGCCCAAAGCAATTTGGGAATTGGCCACAAAGCATGACAAACCCGTGGTACCCTCTGGTGAACTAACATAGCAATGGAAAATCACCATTTTTAATGGGAAAATCCACTATTAATGGCCATTTTCAATTGCTATGTTAGTTCACCAGAGGGTAATGGTTCATGATTTTTATAGGATCGATTTTGGGATCAATATCCACAACTATGCGTGCTGCTTTGGTGTGGAAAACCAGAAAATCAAAGGGCGAGCTCATAGCCCACCACGAATCACCGCGATGGCTAAAGAAGTGAGGTATCCAATGAAGCATGCCCCACCTTTTTTTTTAAAGAGAGCTACTCGTAGCTAAATTCATCCAGAAAATATTCAAGAACTATTTTTTTTTTCCGGCCTTGTCGCAAATGGAGAACCAGCTGGTGACTGAGTCGTGGCTTGAAATAGAACGAGCAATTTCTGGGTTAACAAAGTCAGGTCGTGAGCTCAAGAGAAGTGGCGAAGTGGCATCTTTGGGAGGTCTCCAAAGATAGGATTTCATCGGGAAAACATGACACAGATGACTGGACCCTGAAATATCATTCACCATAAATCCCATAAAATCATCATTGACTCCGATTAAACCATTCAATCCCATTGAAACACCATTCAATACCATTAAATCCCATTGAATCATCATTAAATCATCATTAAGTCCCATTAAATCACCATTAAGTCCCATTGAAGCATCATTATATAAATCATCATGAAATCCCATTAAATCATCATTGAATCCGATTAAATCACCATTAAATCGCATTGAATCACCATTAAATCATCATGAAATCATCATTTAATCCCATTAAATCATCATTAAACCCCATAAAATCACCATATCATTCCAGTACTACTGCTCTTTTTGGGTACATAAGTTGAGATGGCCATTTTAAACACAATTATGACCAGAACACTCGTATAGGGGATTTCTCAGGCGAGGGTGGGCGTGGCATGAGAAACTGAAATGGCAGATGATTCAATACTGAAATGTTTTTTTGCCAAAATTGGCTCGCCCATTCCAATGATTGATCATCATTTCCCTAACAACAGTCGCAATTTTTGGAGACATCCCGCAACAGCCTGTGGAGGCTGCGATGCCGCAACGCGCTTTCTTGAGCGCTTGTTCACGTTCACCCCCGGCCCAGTCGTCTCTTGAAAAGAGAGGATCAGGCAAAAAATGCCAAGGCGTTGGCGACCCAACAAAGTCAACAACGAGAGCTCGAAGTGATGAAACAATCCCAATAAGTCATGGAAGTTGTGATTTCGAAAAGATGCTTGGTAAACTCCAATTTGCAAACTCTTGGGACCATTTCAAATTTCAGGGTCACAAGGTTTCAAGGTTTCGTTGGCAAGTTTTGCTCCGGGGAGCCCCCCTTGCAGTTGGGTCCCAGGCTCATGCCACGCCCCTGCGGTGTGATTCAGTGCCCTATTTGTCCCTTGATCTCCACAAGCAGTGACCTTCAGGGAAGCAACCAGCAGTACCCATGGATACCGCCTGGATACCTATGGGGATGGATCAAAATTTCAGCCCTATGGGACCACAGATTATCAAAGGAAGTTTCATGGAGGAAACTCCGAGTTACGGATGGTTTTATTCTCACTAGCCCAGAGATCATTGTGTCCAGTGGGCACCAGCGTTAAGAGATCATGAAGTCGCATTCTCACTAGCCCAAAGATAAGAAGATGTGCAGAGAAATGAGAATCGTTGAAAAGAGAGGACGAGAGGTGAGAAGTCATTGGAAGAGTTGAGATGTGGTTTCACAATTTGCGACAAAAGGTCAGAAGTCCCGGAAAAGAGCATGGAAGTCTGCCGCGGCTCCTATAGGCAAACCTTGTTTTTGGATGCTATAGCGTTACACTTCTTAAACTTGGAAACTTCCGCCACCCGCCTTGCGCGGGTTCTACTTGTAGTATATGTTTAGTATTAACTATCCAATTATTGGGGTACCCAATTTTCACCTATAGCCCTATAAATACAAATTGCTAGGGGCTGGACATCCATAAATCCCAGCTATTTTGATATGAGCTGACCCATAGCATACCCATTCTGGTTGGTTCTGGCTCAAAAAGACTCTGCCAAATCATCTTGACGAGGGAACACCCTAAATCAACACCAGTCTGAACCACTGCTTGTTAGGTGTGTAGCTACCACGACCGCTTTGTGCTGCGCCCCGCCGTCGCCATCGCACATCTGACATGTAAAGGAGGTTTCCATGAAGAGTTACGTGGTAAAACCCAGTCACAAGCCACAATTAACCGATTTTACATTTGCAAAAACAAACCTGACCTGGAACTTGGTTTACAACTTTGCAATTTCAACACATGATCTTCCGCACACTGCCCTTGATGGAATCACAACTCCACATCTTGAGTAATATCTAGGCCTGGCCGGTAAGGCTTGGGGATGTGGGTGCTAGTTGGACGAATTCTTTGTTCACAGCCCCAAAGTTTGGCAATTTAATACGCACAGAGATAGCGACAAGACGACACCCTGCGCTCAATTCGCTCACGACTGCAATGAACGACTAGAAAGATAGGCTACGGGCCGGAAAAAAAAGGACCCACCACTGCTGATATTTCACTGCCACAGATGGGTCCCGTCCCTTTCTTCTTAAAAATGGTACCAGAAAAAAAAGATCATCTTTTCTCCATTTTGAAACATTTTGGGCTATATACTTCATTTTGAAGCAAAACCACGTACGTGGACGTCACTGGTGCCCAACGTGCCAGTGCTGCCTTTATTCTGAGTAACTGGTGAGTTGAAGAGGTGCTGTTGTTCTCTCGATATATTTGGGTGTACGGAAACCAACACACCTGGAATCCTCTCCTCAAAATGCCAGTGGACTCAGTGGACGCGGATTCCAACCGCCACGGTTCAGCAACACGTTTTTCATATCCTGTGCAGATGGCAAGAATCCAAGAAGTCAGAGCAACGAATGGCAACTGAACATGGGAAAAACACGGCACATACCTGGCACATACCCGGCTTGTCACTTCAAGGTTTTCTTCTTGGCCACATCTTTTGGCCGGTCTTGTTCCGAAAACGGTGCCATGGCTCCTCCCAATTCCCTGAGAGACTTGCTTCACCTGGTGCAACCGCCCTACCGGAAGAAGGAGCTTCGAGATGCCCGGTGGGAGAAGCTGGTGCAGCCACCTTTGTCCCCGATTCTTATCCCGATTCGTGGGATTCTGGTGTATACTTTATACATATTTATAATTTATACTTAGTATAAATGATATAAATGGATTCACTAGCCATCACCTATTCCAGGGCTTCTCTCTGGATTTTGAACTCAGCATGATCAGAAAATGATCAACCGGTCAGGATCCCCTATGTTTAACTCGTTCCCTAAGTTCCGAGATCCATTGCAGGTCAGCATCGTTCTTCTTAAAAGGCAAATTTATGAAGAAACTGGTGATTGCATGCTGCATGCCCATCTCCAATTCTTATTTGGTGTTTGTGGAAATTCAATCCCTCTTGGATGAATACAGTAAAACCACGAAGGAGACATCATGGGGCTAGGATTAACAAACTACTGCTTCATATTTGATCATTTGCCGCTTATTCTTGATGGTCGATATATGTCAATATACTCTCACTTTTCCCTGTGGGTTCTTTTCAATCTGAATTTTCAATGGTTGTTCTGGGTTCACGTTTCTAGAAATCCCATTATGTTAACGGTGACAAATCCAATTTTTGACCGCTGAAGCCGTTGCGATGTCTCGCAACTTGGATCATCCAACGTGATGCAACTGGTGATCCAATTTGACAAACCATCCCCACACCTGGTTTTTTATTACTAAAGTGACTAAAGCAATAAGTAAACCATCACCGTTTTTTTTTTTGGGGGGGGGTTGACTGTTGCTTTACCAACAATGCTATCGACCCATCTCCGGCGCAGGACTTGGAGGCCATTGAAGCGCGCCTTTGTAGAGTTGGCATCACCAGTGTAGCCGAACTGCAGGCGGTTTCGTTAGCCGTTGATGGGTCAAAGAAAATATTAGGTTGAGGGTCTACAGTGGCTGATTTTTGCCACCGTTTCATCTTTTTTTGTTGTTTTTGGGTGATTCACGATACGTTTTTGGGTGGTTTGCGTGTGACATTTGTCGCTGTGTGCGCTTTGGAGCTTGGTTGCTGGTGCGGCTGCAGGGTGCCGCTACACTGCTCATGATCTCCGCATATTTCCACCCTTGGTGAAGTGAACGAACGGATTTGATCCCAGATTCATCCCATTGCAGGTGGCGGTGCGTGGCAAGACTTTGGGAGAGAGCCTCGTTAAGAACTGATGGGTAAAATGGGAATATCATGGGGACGTAATGAGAATATTTCGTGGGATCATGGAATATGTATATTAGATAAATGATATGGATCGGTCTGTTTGAAAATGGGAAATACCTCAACATAACAATTTCAACGCGAAAATCCCAAGTTGTAAATGGAAAACGCGAGAGGTTTCTCATCGATGAATGGGTCACGTTCCATTGCCAGGTTACACCCTGGTAATCAAAGATGGCAAATGAACATCCCCTATAGATGGAGGGTTTATTGGGAAAATTATCTATAAATATGATGTTTTCCCAGCCAACCATGATGACCGGAGGGCATACAACATCATACAACCCGATTGGGGATGATCATGCTGCATGAAATGGAAATCGCATCCTCAACCAACCAATGGAACGGAATGAAGGATTTGAACACTGCGCAAAGGACTTTTCATTTCAGGTTGGTGAATTATGACAACAGTTCAGCCAGATTCATTCCGGGAATTATTGATATGGGAGTCATCGTTTTATCCCATATTTCAAGAACATATGTATATAACGTATATACAATACGTATACACAAGATGTATATACAATATGTATATACAATATATATATAATATGTATGTAAATATGTATATGCATATACATAGACTACATACATATAGTACGTATACATATACATGTATATATAAATATGTATATACATGTACATGTACATATACAAATCTAATTACATAATTACATGTACATGTACATGTACATGTACACATACAATATATATATATATACACCAAATGGATATTGTTTCGAAATACATCTAATATATATATATATATATATGTATATGTATATGTATATGTATATGTATATTTAATAATATACACTATATATATATGTATATACAAAAGAGATCGTGAACAATGTCATCGGATTTGCCTAATCATCTCATTCCTTTCTCTTGACCAAGAGTCAACTTTCCATCAAAAGGAAATGACCTACTTGGTGCTGAAAACTTCAGTGGGTTATTTCACCCCAGTTATAGCTGGACATTGCCCCTACTTACGCTACCTATAAATGGGGTGAACTCTGCGACTTGATGCTTGTTCCATTCCAGCAGTTCAATCCCCGAGTTCAGAGATGATTTCCTCACTGATGTTGCTGACACAATCTCTCGGAATCTTCCTAGAACGGGGTGGTTGCAGCTATCCAGTGGCGTTTGCGGAAAATGCAAATTCTTTGGTGGTGAGCATCCGAAATCCAAGCCTTGGGGTTGCTTCAACAATCTTGACTCATTTTCTTACTTGTAAAGTCACCATTCTTTCTTGGCGAAGAACCCACATTTTCTTGCGGCAGTCCTTGGTCCGCCACATTACGCTTGTGAAAGCCACATATTTGATGCTGAAATCCCTGCGTATATTTCTTGGCGAATCCCCATGTATTTGATGTTGAACTAACAAAGAACGACTCTGATGAACTCCCCAAAGCAATCCACAGGATGTTGCAGCGCAGCGGCAAGCCGCTGCCCGCGCACACCTTGGACACCTTGGCCTCAGTGGTGGAGGGCGTAGCTGATGGCTCAGTAGGTGGGGCGACGTTTGGCTGTGGGGGGGATACCCCCATTGGCAATTTTGGGATTTTGGAAATAAGGATCAAAATTTGGGGTTTTGGGGCACCCGATTTTCAGACCCAAGGAGGAAAACAATGCAATTCCAACTGCAGATACCGAGATTTCAGTGATTTAAACAACACGACTTGGGAGGTAAGCAGCCGAAAAGAGGATTGAAGCAGCCAAAATGGGGATTGAACCTACAAAAAAATGGGAGGTGAGCGACACACACTCACACACAAAAAGAAGTTAAGAAGCGAACATGGGGGGGTTAAATCAGGAAACATGGGCATTTCAGGATGGGTATATGCAGAGTATAAAAAGCAAAACACAATAGATTTGGGATTCGACCCAGATTGCAGGTCCTCTCAACACATGGAAGATGTGTATAAAATTGTACACATTGTACACTTAGAAGCCAATTGATCCTCAGAAACAAGAGTTTTGATTCGTAAAATCAGGGCATACAACAGGTGTATATTGAACGGAGGGGTCAGTAACAGTATGAGATATATATAAATATATATATATATATATATACATACACATGTAAAATATATATATATATATATGTATACACATGTAATATATACGTATATATACGTGTATATATATATATATGTATACACACACATGTACATTATGAAATGGTCGACACAGGTTTGTCTCAAAATCGGGTAACCAAAATCCACTACCTAAGGCATTTTTTCTTCAGATACACCCACATATCAGACATATCTGACAGATCATATGATGTTGCTTTGATTTTCCATCATACAGTACATCACTATATTTCCTTTTTCATTACTTGATTTACAGTAGCAAATACTGTTACTACTATCATTGTTTATAGTATCATCATCATTTCTATGATGATGACGATGATGATGATGATGACGATGATGACGACGACGATCATGATGACGACGATGATGACGACGACGACGACGACGATGATGATGATGATGATGTTTGAATGATCTGATGATCTGATGGTTTGATGACTTGATGATTCGATGAGGACGATGATGATGATGATGATGATGATGATGATGATGCTGATGATGATGGTTACGATGATGCTGAGGGTGACGAGGAGGATGATGACGATGAGACCGACGACGACGACGACGACGACGATGATGATGATGATGACGATAATGATGATGACGATGATGACGACGATGATGATGATGACGATCATGACGATGACGACGACGACGGCGACGATGACGACGACGACGACGACGACGACGACGATGATGATGATGACAACGAGGATAATGATGATGACGACGATGATGACGATCATGACGATGATGACGGTGATGGCGATGATGACGACGATGATGATGACGATGATGATGACGATGAGGATGATGATGATGATGATGATGATGATGAGGGTGATGACGACGACGAGGAGGAGGATGATGAGGATGATTTGATGATTTGGTGATTTGATGATTTGATGATTTGATGATTTGATGGTTGGATGATTTGTTGATTTGTTGATGACGATGATGGTGGTTACAGTACTGTATTTTTATTATTGTTATTATTGTTACTATTATTATTACTACCGTAGATGGACAAATTATTCAAATCTTGATCATCCAATAACCCCCCGCACCCCCAATTTCAATGTTTTTTTTTGGTTTGGTTCGCTCTCGAATGGACGAAATAAATCAAACCCTAAGATCAGCAACGAAGATACGGAACCATAACGTTGAAATTTTGGGGGACAAGGGGTAGCCTACAACTCATGGATGTGGGGTTTGAATAATTTGTCCATCTACCGTATTAAAAATAACTACTATTACCCCACAGGCTCGTGAAATGATGATATTTTCCACACGACTTTTGCGAAAATGGTCCACCATCATCTCTGCATAGGCGCGCCCCCACGCGACCGAAGTAAGGAGGATGGCCTCGGGGCAAAATGGGGATTTGACGAACAAAACTAGAGATTGATGAAGCTCAAGTTGGGATTTGGCCAATGATATAAAGGATATTCACCAACAAAATATGAGGGTTTGGACGGTTTGGATGGACTTTTGGGGTGTTGCTGTAACTAGGCTATGAACTATGAAAAGCCTTACTGGGTGAACCTTATCCAAGGTTGGTTTGCTTGGCTTGATTTTAACCATTTTGATGGAACCAATCTCTGAATATCCCACCTGAAAACAAACATCACCCCCCGAAAATGGCCAGTTGCAACACGGGAAATCCTTTTTCGCTGCCCCAAACCACGGTTCCGTGGCATTGCAGAACTATCCATCTCGGCTAAGTGGGATGATCAGACTATGTCATCCACTTGCGACTTCACTTTGTCATGTGACCTCTGGCAAAATTTACCTATTGTACGTATACAGACAGACAGATAATAATAAGATAAAACAAAACACGGATAGATTTTGATTTAGTTTTGATTGAGAACCTAGATGAGATCCGATAGATAGTGAGGTGTTTACCATGGTAAACCCAATGCCAGAAACCTGCGTCAAAAAAAGGATTTATGGAATCGGGTGGTTTCCCCCCAACCTGCGGGAACCCCCAAAAGGTTGGTCATTTTTCGATGGTTTCTGGTGTCGTGGCACAGGAGTTCCCGCGGATGCATGGCCTCTCTCATATTCGAAGATCACCCAGGTGATTTTTCGATGTCGGATCAGTGCATCCGTGGCGATGATATACCTGGGATGTTATGATGTTCCGCTGAAGATGGGATAGATATATGATAATATATGATATACATGCGATGATGATAAAATTATAGGGTTTTGATCCATCCCCGCGAAACCTCATGGCGAAAGAAGTGGGGATTCAAGCGTCTGAAAAAGGTTGAACGATGTTTGCATGACATTTACAAATGATTTCCTCAAAACTTCCGGGTTTCCAACTTTTCTATCTACATCTATCTACCTATTTTGATTTCGCTGTAATCGAGCCTGTCAATCCATTAAAGGATGATCCAGATTGGATCTGATTTTTGCTGGGAACATCGGAACATCAATGGGGGCAACGTTCCATTGCCACGTTTGATGAAACCAGAGGCTAAGTTTTTTTTTTGCAACCCAGTTTCAGTGGGTGAAAACGGATTTTGATGCAAGTTTGGGCAGATCAGGTATCCTCAAAGACCTCCTGGCTGTTTGGCAGACACAATGTTGTTTATTCTTCTGATCTCCAGTCAATGTATGTCCAATTTACGAGCTATTGTAAATTGGAATACTGTATGTACATAATGCACATTAAATTCCCTAACTATCCCCGATATTTTATCCCCACTTAGCCAACAAACAATTAGTTCAAACAGAACATTATATATATATAATATTCCGAATTATAGTACTAAAATAGTCCAAATATTCCCATAACATTCATATCCCCATTCATATGAAGTCCAAATATTTCCATGTGATGGGACATTCATATCCCTATCATATCCCTATACACCAATATATTTTGCCCATTTAGTCCAATCCCCCTAGTACCAAACACCCCCAGAAACCATGGGACGAAAACCACTAATATTAGCAGCTTGATTTACCAATGATTTGCCCATGATTTTTAGAGCATATTTCCAATGATTTGGAAATCCATATCTTGAGGAAATATACCAATGATATTCCAATGATATGACATAATTGGAACTGACATAACTAATATTCATATTCGATATACCATTGGACATATGGGTTTGTCTGAAAATAGGGTATATTCCCAATGAAATAGCCATTTAAAAACGGGATAATGATCAGCAAAACCATTGGGAAAATGGGGTACACAACATTTTCAGACACACCCATAAACCATGGAAAATCACCATTTATAGTGGTTAAATCACCATTTTCCTATGGTTTTATAGTAAAATCACCATAAAATCACCATAATTTTCCAATGACAAGTTGGAGTTTCCATATTTTTCATCCACTGCCAGGTGGAGCTTCAAGCAATCCAGCGACTTCGAGCGTCGCTTTCTTCCGCCTGGCCCCGGCACGTGCGCCGTCAACGCGTTGGACGCCGAACGGCCATTGGTTGGGCAAAAGATCGTCGAATTCTAAACGTCCATGCAATACCTATATTTGGCTCATATGTTTCGGTACATAGTCATGCACATCATGTGTATATCTACTGTATATATATATATATGTATATATATATATATGTATATGTATATGTATATATATATATATATATAAATATGTATGTATACATGTACATGTAGCACATAAACATGCAGACACACACAACACATCTGAATCTAATGTGATCAGCTGGGATTCACCCGCCCCAACGGCGCAGGTACCACCTGGACGACGGGAGCGAAGCGGTGAACGCCGTGTGACTCGGTGATAAAAACATGGCAATATGGGGATTTAAATACCATGGATAGATAAATCCCATAGATTTCTATGGATAAATATGATAATACCATGGCAATTAAATGATTGGTAATACCTATTGGCAATTATCCCAAAGATGGTGAAGAAGTGAAGAACACTGTCTCGTTTTTTTTTTTGCTTAAATCCCCAGATATTAAGCGATGATTGTTGGTAAAATTCCGGGTTTTTGTTCGTTACTCGTTTTTTCAGGCCTTTGCCTGGCTTGCATCTCTAAGGTCCAGATATCAGAAGGCGGGAGAGGGGCGCAGAGAGGGGCCGGATTTTGGCGGCTCCTGGTACTTTCTGATGGTTCTCAAGATGAGGCTCTCAACATTTCTTTGAGACGATTGCTCAGTTTTTTCTTCAATAGATTGCTCATATAGAGTATATATATAGAATATACAGATTATATATATATATATACATAGTTGGAATGACAATAGCGGATTCAGCTCGAAGGCTAGGAATGCCAAGCGCATAGAATGGGGTTACCTGTGCCCTGACCATTTTTGGGTTGGAGTACCCTTCCAGGTTTCTGTCCGAATTTCCAAGTTTCGGAGCGCAAAATTGCTGCGTTGCCGAACCGCTGAACATCTTTTTATGTTTGCTCAACATCCCAGCTTTTGTTTCAAGCTCTTTGTCCGGTGCTCGAATCCCTGAGTTTCAGTTCTTCATTTGTTGTTGTAGCTGCGAAACTGAATGGATTATAGGGATATACTGCCACACCCCTTAATTTTTAGTGGGGGTTCAGATGGATCTACCAGATAAGCCACTCTTTGAGTGATCAACAAACGACCAAGAAAATGGGCCTCGGCCTCCAGTTTTTCTTAAGTCTTAAGCCATGCCCAGGGGCCCATCTTCTCCTTCGGTTTGTCGGGTCGGGATCCCATCGGCAAACAGAAAATCCCTGGCCCGGGGGCGTATGAGTTGGCTCAGGCCCGCAGGGCTGGAAGTCCTGGGGATATACCGACCAGTATTCAAACATGGCGTGTCTGATTACCGGAAAGGATGATGTTGATGGTTCTTGGGTGCCCCAAATGTCGAAGTGTCACCATGACAATAGTTCAAGAACACAAACAGCCCTATGAATTCCCGTTTGTGCTATCCACTTGTTTTGGAGAACCCCCACAAGTTCCAAATTTGGGTGACCTCCCATTCATTTTGACAACAATCTTGGTCGCACCGACATCTCTGATCACTTGGGAATATCAAATCCACATTTTGGTTTAGTGACACATCCCAGTTATTCACAGACATTTGGGCAGTTCTTGTTTTGTGAAAGATTTCAATTGATCTCAAACAAGTAGAATCATAAACAGTTATAATATATAATGGTTATATAACTAATAGTACCAATAATACTAATAATAATTTATATAATGGTTATATTACTATGGTTGCTTCCCAAACGCGCAGGGGTGACCAATCTCAATTAAATCTCGCCTCAATCAGGTGATTTGGCAAAGATTCCCATCTCACAAAATAAAAACGGCTTTGTCTGAAAGAAAAACGGGAAACAACTCCAAATTTGACGGTTCATCATGTACTTGATCAGAAATCTTCCAATACTTCCAATACCTCTCCAAGACCGACTAGGCTCGGCTGCCAAATTGGCATTTTCCGGCGAAGCACATCCCATAGGTGTTCAATCAACTCTCCGAACTTTAACACATCCAGTTTTTGACCCTGGGCAAACCGTGAGCCAGCAAGATTGCATGGTCATCTATCCCCATGATTGCTGGGCATTTACCAGTAATTGCATCCCCACTTAAATCATCGTTTAACATCACCATTTTTCATGTGAATCCCCATCAAATATGATCCATTCATATCCCCAGATGGTTTACATTCTTCCCATTCAACTATTGCCCAAAAAATCCCAATTGCATCCCCAATGGTTTGTATAAAACACCCAAGAAGTCATCTCTGGACACGTGACAAGTTTTTTTTTATCTGAAGGATACTATGAATGAACTATTGATGCTGAATTTAAATAATGCTACACTATCCCACTTATTGATTGCCTCACTACTTCTCCATACTCATGGGTTTGCTACTCTGTATGATCAATGTCAATGACCAATATACTCTGTATGATCAATGTCAATGACCAATACATTGTACTACTGTTTTACATTATTATGTTTTTTTTTTTAAATCATTGTCAATATTCTCCATGCTTAAACTTCTGGTGAGTTTCCTTTTTTTTGCGTATTGTTGATACTTGAAATCTGTACTTAGATGCTTAGATACCCTCAAATTGCTGCAGACATTGAGTTTATACCATTTCTTTCCCTGTTTTTTTTGGTATTTGTACATCCTAAAATTGGGCATAGCTGCAAAGATGATCATCTTCCCCCCAAGAAATGCCGAAAAAAGTACTCCGATGTTAATCCGAGGAATCGAACGTGGTCGTTTTACCCACTTGCAATGCCCGCATGCATCCCATTTTTAAGTACGAAATACATCTAGATACTACAAAGATATGATCAGTCAATTCCTATAAATATGATCACTTGCTATATATATATATTGCTATATATATATACACACCTACATACATATATATATACACATATTATACATATATATATACACATATATATATACCTATATATATACATATATATATATATGTACATATACGTGTATATATATATATAAACAGATTCCTAGTAGTATTCTATTCCTCCATTCTTGGCAATTCGAGAACTCCAGAACATTCCTTCAAACGAATCATACTGAACATATATCAAGTAATATTAGCATCAGTGTTTCCTAACTAGAATCTTGGAATGTTATGGAAGGTTATATGATGGTTTGATACTAGAATTTTGGAATGTTTGTGGAATGGCCAAGACCATGGCATTTCAATGTTATCTAAGTTTAGACACCAATCTTTTTTCATCCAAGATTTGAAAATCTATCGGTTTGGATATCAACTTCGCTACCTATGGGGCCCATGGGGCCCTTTTTTGGCTGTCTCAGGAGGCCGGTCTCTCAGCCTCGAAGTGGACCATGACGCCGCGCCGCGAGTGCCACGGCCGCGGCGCGGCCGGGGCTCTGGCAGCCGGCGCTGGAGAGCCAGGGCCCGGGAAGTACGACTTGGAGGTGCCGGAAGATCTGCGGAAAAGTGTTGGATCATAGAACTGGATGATGGGAAGATTTACAGGAAAGCCCTATATTTGATGGTAAAAACCATGGTTTCCTGTAGATTTTCCCTTAAACCAATCCATTGATTGGAGATTCTGTGGACATGTGAAAACATGAACATGTCATGGAAATATTGGTGATATTAGCCGGACACATTTTTGGACATCATATGTGCCACGCCATGGTCTCAACCCAACGGGGATTTACCTACTCTCAAAGAATGATTCCTACCAACTATATATCCAATTATGGGTCCTACCAATTATGGGATGACCATCGTCCCTGAGCTTGGACCATGGCACATATTGCTTGACCATCAAACAAGTGCGATTTCATGTGATTGAACCATCGAACAGGGGGAAATTGTCTTAAGAATTTGTAACAAGAACCATGAGGATTCAGGGTTGGGTGAAACCTATGAATTCCCCCACATATATATATACATATATATATACATATATATATACATATATATATATATACATATATATATATATACATATATATATATACATATATATATACATATATATATATACATATATATATACATATATATATATACACAACCTATATGTATATATTATACACAATATATATATATATATTGTGTATAATATATACATATAGGTTGTGTATATATATATATATATATGTATGAATGTGGAATGGGAACATCCAGTACTACCTGATGAGTCTTGATTGAAATCTGAAAATGTTCGGGTGGGGTCTTGGAGATATCTGAAACTATCAGCAGTCTGTGTCACTGGCGTTTTAACTTCAGATGACGATGCTCATGCAGTGCATTCTGTTCAACTTGTAACTCACAACCCATTTGGATGTCCCTCAAACTTCGGTAGTGGACATTCACCATATTACCTGATCTCATGAAATAAAAAGACTTGACTTGTTGAAGTGGGGACCCTACGAGGTACTGTATCTCCTATCCCAAGAACAGATCGCAGGAAAAGGTACCCCTGCGATGGGGGGGAAGCTAGCAACAGCTATGCATCGCAATGCGCTGTGAAAATCCGCGAAATTTCACCGTTCTTTCCTGGGTTTCTGGGTTTCCTTTGGCGAGGAGACCTTTGGGAAGAGTGCCAAGTATACCGCTGGTCAGAAATTCGCGGGCAGCCCCGGTGGGGCCAAATCTTGGATCCCCCATAAACCCAACCGGAGCCAACTTGGTGGGGCACCGACTCAATGACCCTTAGGCCCTAGGCCTATGCAGAATGTGGGGTTCTTGTGGCCTTGCATTAGCGTGTGTGCTGTCAACAATAATTCCATGAAGAAACTGATATCATTAAAATTTACCTCTATGTATGAGACTTATTTGCATGAGACTTATCTCGATCCAATTTGTCCCTATCAAACCTATCTCCACCAAAGTTATACCCATCAAACTTTACTCTACCAAGCTTATCTCTGCCAGACACACTATACGTGGTTATCTTATCCTTCAATGCCATGGTCAAAACTTGGGTAGATTGCCATATTAAGAGATGGTCATCCATCTATTTACATAGGGATATATATAATTATATATATATATATATATTGTGACTCATACATATATATATATATGCATATATATGTCTATACATATATACGTATATACATATATATATGTATATATGTATATATATATATGTATATATGTATATATGTATATATATATATATGTATATATGTATATATGTATATATATGTATATATGTATATATGTATATATAT